>Ga0315548_1001688_pt1 | contig 18150 bp, 16 predicted proteins | sample SalMarSW160110MG_2_FD_202540 | JGI IMG/M metagenome (GOLD analysis project Ga0315548, IMG submission 202540) | Salt marsh sediment microbial communities from the Plum Island Ecosystem LTER, Massachusetts, United States - Salt Marsh Sediment SW1601-110 ...
CAACAACATAGAGGCAATACTCATTGACTCCTCAGAAAATATTCATAAATTTATTGAAAACACAAAAATTAATATTTATGAATAAAAGAGAAGCAGAATATTACGAAATAACAGAAAATTTAATCGCGCGATGCAACCTTTGCCCACACCAGTGCGCCATACCTCCCGGAGGAGAAGGAATCTGCTGGGCAAGAAAGAACGAAGACGGAACTTTATACGCGCAAAATTACGGTAGAACAACCTCTCTTGCAGTTGACCCGATCGAAAAAAAACCTCTTTTTCATTTTCGTCCAGGAACCGAAATTCTTTCTGTTTCTCCCAATGGCTGCAATATGCGATGTCCTTATTGCCAGAACTATACAATCTCGGCAAAAAAAACTGATACAAGAAAAATAACACCTGAAGAACTTATCGTACTGGCAAAACAATATAATTCTCCCTCAATAGCTTTCACTTATGCAGAACCAATTATTTGGTTCGAATTCATAAAAGACGTGGGAAAATATGCAAAACCTGAGAATATAGATCTTGTGATGGTAACTAATGGTCAAATTTTAGAAAAACCCCTTGATGATTTACTTAAAATAGTGAGTGCTATGAATGTTGACCTTAAATCAATGAGTTCCGAATACTACAAAAAAATATTAAAGGGAAGTCTCGAAGCTACACAAAGAACAATCGAAAAGGCTTCTGGAAAAATACACATAGAGGTAACCAATCTAATGATTCAGGGTGATAATGAAACGGAAATCGAAGAACTAGCGAAATATTTGGCTTCAATTAACAAAGCCATACCTTTACATATCTCCAGATATTTTCCTAACAAGGACTACGAAAAACCTCCAACTCCGGTTAAAACTCTAAAAAATGCTTATGAAATAGCAAGTAATTATCTATATTATGTATATATTGGCAACGCTCAAATCGAAGGAACCGAAAACACTTATTGTCCGAAGTGCTCGAATATTCTTGTAAAAAGAACAGGATATGATACCGCAATCGTTGGTATCAATAAGGGTAAATGTTCTAATTGCGGTCGAAAAGTAGATTTCGTCCTTTAAGAAAAGGCGATATATTAATTATAATTTTTTTTCTATTTTTTGCTTTTTTTCTACCGAAAAAGAAGGGAGAAAAAGTAATTATTAGTGTTGACAAAACTAATGATTTTGTTTATCCTTTGAATCAAGATAGGGAAATTATTGTTAAAGGCAAACTTGGAGAGGCAAAAGTTGTTATCAGAGAAGGAAAAGTAAGAATACTTGACTCCCCCTGTCCTTTAAAGATTTGTGAAAATAAAGGTTGGATATCAAAAAAAGGAGATTTTATCATTTGTGTTCCAAACCGAATAATAATAAGAATAGAAGGAAAGAAATACGATGCGATCACTGAATAGAATAGCTTTTCTCTCTGTTTTTACCGCTGCTTCTATATCATTATTTGTTATCGAAAGTCTTTTCTCAACCCCTATCCCCGGCATTCGTCTTGGGCTTGCGAACATATTTATTTTACTGGCTCTTATTTTCTTCGGATTAAAAGAAGCGCTCTTAATCGGAATTTTAAAATCGATAATAGGAAGCTTGATATTGGCAAGCTTACTTACTCCCGCCTTCATATTCTCAATAAGCGGAACGATTTTAAGCACATTTATAATGTGGTTAATTATAAAAAGCCGATTACCTTTTAGTTTACTGGGAATAAGTATAGCAGGCGCAGAAGCTCACATAATGATTCAACTTTTTATTGCCGCTTCCATTTTTCTCCCAGGGGCCTCTTTCTTTTACATCTCCCCTATTTACGTTTTATCATCTATAATTACGGGGTCGGTAACCGGTTTTATAACTTACTTGATATATTCAAAGACTGGAAGGAGGTACGGATTGTGCGTAGATTGAAAGAAAATATGAGATTAACCATATTTATCTTACTTATGGGTTTAATACTCGGCTCTTTTATAGGTGATCTTCTCGGGATGGTACTACCGGATGGCGCCGTAAAGATGGTAATGACTACACCTCTAAAAATAGGATTTCATCCCGTAAGCATCGATTTACATATTTTTACATTAGTATTGGGCTTTATGATAAAAATAAATCTTTTTGGTTTTATTGGAGTACTTATCCTCGGATACTCTCTTAAATGGTTATATTAAGAACTTCTATAATATGAATTTTATTAATTTTTATTAATAAGGAGATAATATGAGAATGAGAGAAACTCAAAATGGACTTAAGAACCTTATAATCGCAAATGTTTTAGTTTTTATACTACAGCTTATTCTTGACAACCAAGTACCTTTCACCTTTTACTTTGCTTTGATACCAAGGGAATTTATGAAAGGTTACGTCTGGCAGGGTATAACTTACATGTTTCTGCACGGAAGCTTTTTCCATCTTTTAATTAATATGTATATACTTTGGATGTTCGGGAGAGAGCTCGAATATTTATGGGGAACTAAAGAATTTTACAAGTACTACTTTATATGCGGCATAGGAGCAGCGCTTATATACTCTTTGTTTAACATGAACTCAAACATACCGGTAGTGGGAGCTTCGGGAGCGATCTTCGGAATACTTCTTGCCTTCGGCATGACTTTTCCTCGAACAAAATTGATAATATTTCCGCTTTTAATACCTGTCGATGCAAAATATGCGGTCTGGATATTTGGAATAATGGAGCTCGTATTTATGTTCGAAGGAGGAGGAAACGTAGCTCATCTCGCTCATTTAGGCGGACTTGCGGTAGGATATATATACCTCCGCTGGAAGAGAAGGAAATTGTATTAGCCCAAAATACAGAGTATTTTGGGCGTTGAATGGTTAAATTGTTGAATAGTTGAATTGTAAAAAATATAAATAATAATTTAGTATATTTAGTGTGTTTCGTGGTTAAATAAACTGCTTTTCTTTGTGTCTTAGTGTCTTCGTGGCTAAATTTTTGTTATTGACAAATAAATAATTTCCTCGTATAATTTTTATATGCAGTGGAAAATAATAAAAGAACCGGAAGAAATATTTCCTATTCCTCAAAGTTTTTCAAGAACTGCACGAACTTATCCTGAAAATACTGCGCTGCAAATTTTAACACCCGAAGGTAAAATAAAAAAGTGGACTTATAGGGAACTCGCATCTTTAATAATTTCTCTTGCCAGGGAAATAAAATCCAGGGATATCGAAAAAGGTGATAGAGTTGCTATTTACGGACAATACAATCCCGAGTGGATCGTTGCTTATTTAGCCATACAGTTTGCAGGTGCAATAGGTGTTCCCCTTGATAATAGGCTCAGTTACAGGGAAGTTAACCATTTTCTTAATAATTCTGGCGCAAAACTACTTTTTGCTTCGGAAGATTTACTGACAAGTGAAATTGAAATAAGTGTACCTTTAAAAATGCCGCAAGGTACCTCTAAAATCGATGATTATTCATTACCCGAGCTATCTCTCGATAATACTGCTTTGATTCTTTATACTTCAGGTACAACAGGCTCTCCAAAAGGAGTTGTACTCACACAGAGAAATCTTTCAAGTAATGTCGAAATGTTACGCCAGGTAATCGATTTCAATCCAACTGATGTATTTTACTCACTTCTTCCTTTAAATCATGTCTTTTCTCAGAGTATTAATATTTTAGCCCCTTTCTATATAGGAGCTTCTACAATCCTTGCCCGTTCCCTGAAATCAAAAGAGATTAAAGAAGAGTGCATAAAAACTCAGCCTACTATATTTCCTGTGGTACCCTTAATTCTTGAAAAATTCATAAAAGGAATAGAAAAAGAAATCAGTAAACTTCCACTTGCTAAAAAAGTTCTTTTCGGAATTTTAAACAGTATCGGTACTCTTCTCCATAAAATCAAAAAAGGCAGCGGTTCTTTCCTGTACTCAACCATAAGAAAGCAAGTTGGATTAGACAATTTGAAGCTTTTAGTCCCGGGAAGCGCTGCACTACCGGGATGGGTTTCCAAAAAATTTGAAAAATGGGGATTTCCGATAATACAGGGATATGGGTTGACCGAAACTTCTCCGGTTGTTTCCGTGAATCCACCACAAGCTCCCAAAAATGAATCCGTAGGACTGCCGCTGCCGGGTCTAGACGTTAAAATACTTAACCCCGGAGTAAACGAAATCGGCGAAATCGCGATAAAAGGAGATTCTGTTTTTAAAGGCTTCTGGAAAAATGAAGAGGCCGTGGCCGAAGTATTCGAAGGAGAATGGTTTAAAACCGGCGATGTGGGTTTTATCGATTCCGAAGGTTATTTATATATAACCGGACGAAAAAAATCGGTAATTGTTACAAAAGGTGGTAAAAATATCTATCCTGAAGAGATCGAAGCTTACTTATCTAAATCTCCCCTTATAGAAGAAAATCTCGTTGTATACCAGACAAATCCAAATACACGAAGCGAAGAATTGGTAGCTATTATTTACCCTAATTACGAAGAATTGGATATATATTGCGAGAAACATAAAATAAAAGAAAAAGATCCACACAAGATTTTGACTGAAGTCGTAAAAAAGTTAAATGAAGATATAACCGATTTTAAGAGAATCAGAAGAGTAAAAATAAGAGACGAAGAATTTCCAAAAACTACTACTCGAAAAATCAAACGCTATCTCTTTGAAGAAAAAGGACTTGAAGTATAGGACTAGAAGTTAGAATAAAAACAAGTTGAATAGTAAAATGGTCGAATGGTTAAATCGGCCACCCCACACCTTTTTATTTCTTACTATTTTTCAATTTTTCTATTTAACCATTCAACTGATCCGAAGGATCTTTAGCGAGATTTTCCCTTGACATTTCAAGGAGTTGCAATATGTTTTTTTTATGAAAACTAGAATGAAATTAAATTTTAGAAAAGCAAAGCATCACAAAGCAATTTGTGTTCAGGGATCAAATTCCCAACCACAATAAAAAGAAAAAAGACCTATGAGCATTACACAAACGACTGAAGAACATCCGGAATTCAAAATTTTCCTTACCGATGTTCAAAAAACTTATTTCTGCGTTACCGCATTGGTGACCGATCCCAATGCGGATCCTATTCAAACTGGAGAGGCTATTTACGAACGCTTAGCCGAGATCTTAGCAGACGCGGAAGCACAAATTGTTCATGAACGGGTATTCGGAAATATTGAGATCAGTAAAAAAATACTCGAAGTTCGAAATCAAAAAGTCCGGCTAAAATTTAACGAAGACCCGGGTCTGGTAACCTATATAGAGGGAAAATCCTGTTATGGTAATCCACTTGCAGGAATTCAACTCCGCAGTTTCCGTCCATCTCGACCGTCCGAAAAAGTTCAAATCATACGGGAGGGGAATATTCCTCAAGGACGAATGTGGAGTCGAAACGGTGCTTTGTTTCTACAATTACAAAGCCTACTCGGAGGGGATTTATCAAACGTACAAAATCGCCGGGAGCAAGCGGAAAAAATGTTTCGTAAAGCAGAAGCTCTTTTAAAATCTAAAGGCGCTTCATTCCGGGACGTGGCACGAACATGGATATATGTGGAGGACATCCTGGACTGGTACAGCGACTTCAATTTAGCAAGAAATACATGTTATACCGAATTCGGATTACTTCATAACGGAGACGTCAATAATGCGGAAGATATTTTCCTACCTGCCAGTACAGGTATTGAAGGAAGAAATCCGGCAAGAACCTCTACGATTATGGATCTCTTAGCAGTTACTAAAAGATCCAATACCGGAATACAAATCCAACCCCTTTATGGGATTCAGCAACGTTCGCCCTATAGATATGGCTCCGCATTCTCCCGAGCCATGAAGGTAGTAGAACCCGAGGAAAAATGGCTCTTTGTTTCAGGAACTGCGTCCCTTAACGAAAAAGGAGAAACTGTCCACACAGAAGACTTACGCTCTCAAGTGAAACATACAGTAGGAGTGGTAGATTCACTCGTTCAGCCGGAAGGAGCTTCTTTCTCTGATCTTTGCGAAGCCACTGTATTTCTTAAGAAAAAAAGTGATTTCCCCTTGTATCAAGAAACCGCGGAATCTCTCGGACTCTCTAATATTCCGGCAGTGTATTTAGTTGCAGATGTATGCTGGGATGAACTCTTATTTGAATTAGACGCAGCGTTTGTGACTGAAAGATAATTTCTTTTAAATTCGCCTGCGGTTTCGATACGCAAGAAGCGATAAAGTAACCCATCCCCCGGCAATCCAAAAGATTATTAAGGGAAATTGGCTTCCTGTTTCTCCACTGTATGTATGCATTCCTAAAAAAAACATATTGACTCCGAAATACGTCATCAACATAGTCCCAAAAGCAGGAAATACCAGTATATTGAACCAGTATCGCCAATTGCAACTGACAACGAAACGAAGATGCAGCACCAAAGCATAAAAAAGAATAACGATTAAAGACCATGATTCTTTGGGATCCCATCCCCAATATTGACCCCAGGTCTCATTAGCCCATATTGCCCCTAATATACTCCCTATAGCGAGAAGAAGAAGCCCGATCCAGAGTGCCTGTTCTGTGATTTTGCTCCAGGTGGAGATCCCGCGCAGGAGACGATTTTCTTTTCCTGAAATTGTAAACGCCAATGTTAAAAGATTTAGAAAAGCCAAAGTAGTACCTACAGTAAAAAAACCATAACTGGCTATTGCAGTAGATACGTGAAGAAGAAACCATTTAGAATTCAAAACAGGAGGTAGAGCAGAACCAGTAACATATATAGAAGGCGTATGGGCTACAATTAACACAATACCCGCAAGTAAACTCCCGCATATGATGGGCAAACGGGATTGACGGGATAGTACAATACCCGCCAGAAGACTCGCCCACCCTGCAAATACCATGCATTCGTATTTCATACTCCATTGGGCATAGTCCATAAAAAACCAGCGAATTAATACCCCAATGGTAAATATCAAAAATCCAAGCCAAATTGCCCACTGAAAGATTTTTTTCAAAGTCGGAAATATTTTTTCGAACCGGTTTTTAAATGCAAATCGAACTAAACTCATTATCAAAAAAACTAAAGGCAAAAATACAAACCATTTACCTAACCACTGTAAAATCCGAAAACGATTGTAGAATTCCTCTATTTGAACATGAAAAACCAACGAACCGAGACATATTACCATCATTAGGCATAAGAAGATAATACTAAAACGACTCCATTCGGATTTCCGAATCTCATTCTCAAGCTCACGGATTCGGCCTTTCGGATGGAAAAACGCCAGCGCTATCACTCCGATTAGAAGAATAAAACCCGCGTACGCCACAGGAATTCCCGGATCCCGAGAGACAAAAAGAATCGATCCCTTTTCATCCTCATTAAAGGAATACTGATAAAAACGGTAACCTCTATACTTAAGAATGTGATTCATGTAAATGGAATAGGATTTTTCGATATTATGTTCAGGATCTTTAATTACAACATCACTTCTAAACTGAGAAGGTTCTCCCGAATCCTTATAGCGATCGATACTGAAATCCGAAAGGTACAGGGAAAATGGCAATTGAAACGGCTTGTCTACAAATTGGTTAGACGATTCACCTTCGCGAAGGGAGATATAACCATCTATTGTAAAATATCGAGTCAATATAACTCCCGATAAAATGATAAAAAAGGCAAAAGGAAACAAAACAACGTCCCATTTTTTCCTCTGCCACAATCTGGAGCGAATAAGATTTACAAAAAGAGCGACCGAAAACCAAATCCACAAAATTTCAAACCAAAAGGCATTATAAACCCTAACCTTTGCTATATAACTTCCATATGTCCGTTCGAGCAAAGTGGCGATTACGATACTAGTAACAAGCCCCAGAACAAGTACAGACATTGTTTTTATTGAGAAAAGAATTTTTCGAATCATTTCAAAATCCTCTTCGAATCATCCGCATGTAATCGGAAGTATTCCATTAGTGAGGTACTGGCTGCCATTTTGAACTCACCTACTTAAACTTCTCCACACTCAATTTTCCTTTTTAGGTGTTGCCCCAGTAATCGCCATATCTACCGGAAGGTTCTCAATACTGCGAATAACACGTGCGAGTTTTTCACCTGTAGCTTTTACTGGTTCAGTAACGAGTTCAGGGATAGTGTAGGTAATCAAATAAGAGTCATAAAAAGTAGGATCTATGTGAGGTACTACAAAAGCCTTATAAAGCTTTCCGCTTTCGTCCACATATGAAATGTATGTTCGATTGAACAAGGGGTTTCCTTTTTTACTACTAAAAACAACCCATCGGCTATTGCTTGACCATGTGTGCCAAGATTCACACTCATCACTATTGATTTCCATTTTTCTATATACAGGCTTACCGGTTTCTTCCGTTGTTTTCAAATCCAGAATGTAAAGGTCGCTATCGGGATGATAGCTGGGCCAACAACTATACCCACACATAGAAAACGTCAACCAACGCCCATCAGGACTAACCCGTGGTTGATTCATACTCAAACCTGTCTTGTCAGCTAAAAGAATTGGCTCAATTTCCCCCCATTGGTCTTTTTCGATATCATAGCTAATTCTATAAAGGCTGTATTTACTTTCTTGATAATGTTCAGGGGGCGCTGTTTTCGTATCCGTCCATAACATTTTTGCATTACAGAAATATAAATAACGCCCATCTGGCGACCAGGTAGGATAATTTTCCAACCAGTCTTTTCGGGAAAGTTGAGGTATTGTTTTAATCTCTTCGGAATCAATATAATAAAACCCGATCCATGAATCTACGTCTACAATATCGCGCATTTCATTTCTGTTCGCATGCAGAATTAATGGTGGATAGTTTACTGTTAATGCTAATAATCTACCACTTGGGTGCCATGAAGTAAAACCAAACTTTTCTACAATTTTATATATTTTATCTCCTTCAACTATCAACAGACTACTTTTATAATCCCCACTACGGGTACTAATTGATATTTTATCAGTACTATTATTACAAAACGTATGACAATGTGCGCATCCATATTTGTATCTATCATTTTTTAACACGGGCGTTTCTCTAAAGTTCTGTAAATTACGTTGATACAATCCCATCTCGCACCAGGTATTATGTGAAGGGTGTATTTTCCGGTACAGCAGAAAAGCATCTATCTCTTCGTTTGCAATTTTATTGGTTATCGTTTGAAATTTGTTCCATTCTTTATTCTCAGCTTTTACAAATATGTCAATTAATAATTCCTGCCCGCGATTCAGGCTTAGAAGTTCATGCCATGAATCTTCCGAAATTTTAATCTTCGGCGTCCGGCTAAGAATTTCAATTGGCGTACCTTGCTTTGAATGAACCTTTACAAAATACTGAATTCCTTTTTCTTCAACCAAAAAGTTCAATGGTGCTATATTAGGTGGAATAACCGTCTCACAATAGTCAGGATGGATTTTGGGGAGCTGCTTCATTGAACTATACCGGTCAATGGAGACTTTACGATTGTTCGAAATAAAAAAGATTACACTGGCAGTCAATATAAATAACACAATAATTGAAAAATATCTATATCGTTTTCTCATTTTTCCTCTCCCGAATAAACATTTTTAAAAAAGGTATAGTAAAAAAAGTAGCTGTTTCTTAAATCATCCGGAAATTCTCTAAAGGCTTTGCTTTTGTCGCCTTTGAAAGTATTTAAAGTTTTAAAAAAACTATTGAACCGCTGGAAGGTTTGAGTGCTAATCTTTAGTTTCTTACCTTGCAGAAGAACTCTTCCGCTCGGATCGCTGCCAATAATTAAGATGGCTTCTTCGAATAATCGCGGAATACGAAGATATTTGAAATCTTCAAAACGGTCAAAATTTTTAGCAAAACTGTTTAAATCGTTCATTAAAAGGTAACAAGTCATTAAATACTCAAAAGCCATCCGGTTATGTCGATTTTTTTTCAGCAACTCCAATAAAAGTGCATCAATTGTCGGGTAATTGAGGAGATGTTCTCTATCAATCACCAAACTACGTAAATGCTGAACTTGCTTATCCATTGATAAAGTTGGGTCCGACTCTATTCTATTAAGGTATTCATTTGCCCATTCCGAATAAAATAACATTTTGTTGAGCACCCCGAGATAAATTCGAGCAGTACCTAAATTGCCTTTGACCATATTTATTAGTGCCATTCGTTGAAGAAGTTGAGGGCGTTCTCCATAAAATTCCAACGCTTCAGCCAGATCGTGCTCGGCTTTATTCACGTAACCAAGATCAAGAAAAATGTCAAATTGATACCAGTATAAGTCCTTGTGGTACTTACCAACCAGCAGAAGTGTACCCGGATTCTGCCGTAAAGCAATCGCAGTATTACCAAGCTGGCCGGAATGATATAAAGCACGGTTTACTGCGGCAATTACAATATCATGTTTTGGATTATCTCTCGCGGCTTTCAACACCTGTGGCCACATCCGATTGTAGGCATAATAATCTACTGCAAAAAATGCCTTTTGTTTGCTATCGAAAGAAAAGTAAACAGCAACAGCTGAAACCAAAAACAGAAAACTTGTATCAATAAACCATCTTATGTTTTTATTCTTTATAAAAGATATTTCAGAGACTTTACATATGAATTTTGGTAAAACGAGTCTGATATTAAATATCCGCCAGATGATTAGCGCAAAGGTTATTAATGGCAAAAATAAGTAAAGACCGTAAACGAACATAACACCATCTGTTTTATTATAGATTTTGAATTTCCAGAATATTGGTGTCAATATAGTGAAAGCGTCGATACTGCTGAATCTATAAATAAAAACACCTTCAATATAAGGAATAATTAAAGTTGATAATAAATAAATTAGGCTTGTCCGCCACTGGCGTTTTGAGAGTAACTCATACATACCACAGAGTAGTGCAAATACAATGTATGCTCCTCCAACCAATGCATATAGAATTGCCGACAGAATAAAAAAAACAATCAGCCTGAGCGATTTATTCTTAAAATTAAACTTCATATATAACCATATAAAACAAAATGCGACTGTCAAAGCCATCGTCGTGGTGAAGTAAAACGTATATTGAGAGTAAAGTACAAGAAAAAAGATCGGGGGAATAAAACGAAGCCATTTTAGATGTGAAGCATTCACACTTTCGATAAAGCTATTAACGAAAGTACCTATCACCCAGACTTGTAATGTTATGATAAATGAACCAGTCCAGGAAAAATAAAAGAATTGAGATAGGAAAGCGGACACATATTCGACGAGCCCGCCTGGGTAAGACATATATTCCCTGAAAAAAAGCCAATCTTTGTAAAAAACTGGAAAATAACGTATTTTTCCTGCACCATGATAAATAAGATGGATATCTACATAAAGCCATAGATACAAATAAAACAACGTAAAAAATGCGAAACCCCGGCAAGCCGTTCCGAGTTCTTCCAAATGATCTTTTTTAAAAATATCCACTAATAATTTCCAATTTTTACTTTAAGAGGTTTTTATTGTTGAAAATAGTTATCTCCTTTCTCTGCCTTCATAGTGGCACTTGTCATAGCATCTAGATCGATTTTGGGATCAAGAACGGCTTTTTGTGTATTGCCTAAAGCTGTTTTAATAATTTCTTGTCCATTGACTTGAATTGGCCCATCGACAAGTTCCGGAACATTATAAGTAATAATAAATGTATCGTAAAAAGTCGGGTCTTTCTGAGGTAAAATAAATGGCTTATTGGCTTTTCCATTCTCGTCAATGTAGGTAAAATACGGCCGCGTGCAAAAACCATCCCGCATTTTACTGGAGAATACCAGCCATCGACTGTTACTGGACCACGAGTTATAACTTTCAGGGCGGTTACTATTGACATCCGCTTCATAATACTCTCCTGTCTGGAGATTCAGAAGATAAATATCTCCACCAGGGCGATGAATAGCAAAGGTTCCCCATTTGGTCATGGCGCAGGCCAAATATTTACCATCAGGGGAAATTCGTGGTTGTGTAACGCTAAGACCTGTCTTTTTGTGAGATAAAACAATTTCGGGTTTTCCCCAGCTACCAGTTTCAATGTCATATGATATACGCATCAGGTCGTACATAAGTTTATTATACATCTCTTCGAAGGACGAACTGGAGTCCGGCTGCGGAGCACAACAATAGTAGAGATAACATCCATCCGGCGACCATTCCGGATAGGTCTCCATAAATCTTGGGCTGGCAATAGCAGGACATGTCGTTACCATATTGGAATCTATTTTGTACAAAATTATATCGGACATCATATCATACCCTTCCTGAGTATATCCTACAGCATGGAAAAACTGTCTGACAATGTTCACTGAAAAGGCAATTATTTTTCCGCTGGGATGCCATGACCGATAGGCCCCCGGGTTTTTATTAAACTCTGTAGTTGTATCCAATTTTTTAATCTTTTTATTTTGAATTACAAAAGTACCTGCCAGCTTTCCACCACGAATATGAATCATCATATTATCCGGCTTTTTATTATAAAAAGAATGGCAATTGTAGCAGGCGTTCAATGCACGCGTGTGCAATATAGCCTTTTCATGAAAATTTGTGAGATTGCGTTGATATATCCCCATTACTTTTGACTGTACGAACATGGGGTCAATTAACCGGTAGACCAGATATCCATCAATATCTTCCTTGGCAATTTGATTGGAAAATTTTTGATAGCGGTACCATTTCCCCTTATCATTTATATAAACCAGATAGTAAATTTCCTTGCCTCGATTGGCGTTTAGCAGTCTCGTCCATTTCCTTTTTGGAATGATAATCTTACCATTATTGCTGGAAATTTTTATTTTTTTTCCATTGGTAGACGAAATCTGTACAAAGTATCGTGTTCCTGGTTCTTTAACGATAAAATTCATAGGTGCGATGTTAGGAGGGATAACGGTATTTATATAATCAGGGTCGATTTCAGGAAGTCGCTCAATTTCGGCATACTGCTCAATATTCTTTGCATTAAAAAGTAGAGCCGTCCCGATGCTGATAATAATAAGGAGTCCAACACATGTAATGAAATTCCGCTTTTTCATTCTATTGCTCCTTTGGTTTATAATACATTGAATAGAACCAATAAGTATCCCTGTGATATTTATACAGTTCACTACGGGCCAAATTTTTATCACCCCGGAATTTTTTCAATACATCTTGAAAATTCTTAAATCTCTTTACTGTTTTTCCATCGATTGTATATCCTTTAAGTGAAGGAAGATTACGATTACCAGAAACAGCAATATAAAGCACCAGGGCTTCTTGATAATGTCTGGGGATCTTAGTATAGCCCAAATCTTTTAAGTATGCTAGTTCATTTGCAAATCGACCGAGATTGTCAGTCAACAAATAAAAAGCCATTAAGTACTCAAAAATCATTTTATTAGAGGGATTATTTTTAAAAATGTCTTCTAAGGTAATATCTACGTAATCAACATAATAGATAAAATCACGGTCCGGGTTGGGCATACAAGAACGTATGGCAAGAATATTCGGATCACTTGAAAGCCTGGTACTGTCATTCAATAATTGGCGTAATTGACTTGCTCTTCTTTTAAACAACAGCGATTGATTTAATTTGGAGATAAAAATATGAGCTGCATCGAATTCACCTTTAACTAAGTTCACTAATGCCAATCGCTCAAGAGTCCATCCGGTTTCGCCACGAATTGACATAGCCTCATGAGCCCAGTGTTCTGCTTCATTAATATGCCCTAAATAAAAATAAAAATCGCTATTTATGAGAGGATAGTCAAACCCGTTATCCTCCGTAAATATCAAACCATGTGTCCCCCAAAGTTGCTGCAAGGCAAACATATCTGACGATAAGAGCCCCAAATGATACAATGCTCTGTTGGCTTGAAAAATCATTTTTATATCTGATTTGGACGTACCCTTTACAGTCTCTAACACTTGTTGCCACTTTTGACATCGAGCATAATAATCCACCGTCAGCTGGTCTTTTCGCACTTTATCATAAGAGATAAAAGCTGTTGCTACTAAAAGAACGACAATAACTATAACTCGAAGTGACATATTAAACCCAGACCCTACACGACTCATTAAAGAAGTTATAAGATTCCGCTTAATAGCTTTAGCCTTCTTTGAATTAATAAAATTGATTACACTTTGAACAATCAATACAAGTGGATAGAACGCATACAATGTGATATATGGCAAGAGGATTTTCTTATTAATATAATTAAAAGGCAAGAGATACAAATATGCCTCCCGCATATTAAATAAAAATATAAAGGATGCTGACAGATAAGGTAATCCGACACTAGAAAGAATTACGAGAGCTCCCAAAATGTATCGACGAGCATGCAGAAGTTCAAAAAGACCACACAAGAGAACAAAAAGGAAAAATGCTCCCCCTGCCAAAAAATAAAGTAAAAGCGACGACAGAGAATATATAAGAAAACGAACTATCTGATTCTCTGGTACTAAACGGATATAAAGAAAAGCAAATAGTAAAGCAAAGAGATATCCAATGGTAGAATTCAATAAAAATTCATATTGGCTATGACATACCAAGAGCAACAGGGCAGGAAGAAAAGATATAATATCCACCTTTATTTTTGTTCCAGTTTTTCGAATAAGCCATCGCGTAAATAAGATTACGAGACCAGCAAAAATAGTAATCATCAACGCACCGACCCATGGAAAATAATAAAGCTGCGCTAAAAAAGCAGCAATGTAATCTGCCAATCCCCCCGGATAAAGGAGATGTTCATGAAAAAATCGAGAATTAAAAAAGAAGATAGGTTCTTGAAATTGATAAATAAGTTTAGTATCTACACTAAAATAGAACCATAAATAAAAGAAAATAAAAAAAACGGGTATTACGAGCAAATAATATAAGTTTTTGTAATCTACGGTAGAACCGCCCCGACCTAGAACACCTGCAAATTTCCCGAAACGCGATTTTAAACCCTCTGAATTCACTTTTTTCATAAGCATTATTCCTTTAAAATTCGATAATATTCACGTAAATATTTGTACCCCACATCAAAACAATATAAGGTATAACGAGAATACTGTCAAGGTCAAGTGGCGAAAGGGTCAGACACAATTTATACTAAACTCACCCTAAACACATATTAACACACAGAGAAAAAAAGATTATATTGTTGTTTAAAACCCAACCCACAACACCAGATTATTCTCACACAAAGACACGGAGAACACAAAGATTATAAACTGTTGGTCTGTGGGTCGGTTAGTCCGTTGGTCGGTTAAAAAAGGACGCACCCACGCACTAACACACTAACTATAGTAAAAATTGCCACGGATTTATACGGATTCACACTGATTTTTTTAATATAGAAGATACAGATAAATTTATCCTTGATTTAAAGAATTATTAATAAACTTTTCGATTTCACTTAAAAATTTTCCCGCTTCATCTACCCTTTTCGCAGCTCTATCCTTGGGAATCTCAATTCCAATAGCATAATCACCGATTTCTCGATCCTCTTGCTCTGCAATTAAAATTGTAGCGTATTCCTTTGCGATTCCTCCATTCTTTACAAGATGTAACCCAAACATCCGCCTAACACCCTCATGAGTATCAGCATCTACACCCTTAACAGATAAAGCTGCCTTGGCTGCATGAAGAACCGAATAATACGCTCTTGAAATACTATCCTCAAAGAGTTCTGAGTCTAACAATATTTTCGAAGACTTCAATGCTTTTTTAGCTCTTTCCACTTCCTTATTAGCCCTATCGAAGAGCTTTTTACTCAAACGGTTACTCCTTCCCTAATCACATTTTTAATAAATGGAATGCCTTCTTTAGTCTGAACGCTGAAAATTTTTTCACTTATTACTTTCGGAGAAATAGAAACTCCTTTTTCAATAAGTATATCAGTAACAATTTCGTACACTAAATCGCTAATATGCCAATCTTCCGACTTTACAACCACAAGAACATCGATATCGGAATCTACTCTGGCATCCCCTCGAGCTTTAGACCCGAATAACTTTAGTTCTATAAAGTCGTCTCCCATTCTTTTCCTAAGATCATTTTTTAATTTTTGCAAAGTTAATTTTTCTTTCTCCGTTAATTTCATTTATTACTCCTTTTACAATCAAATTATAACTTAAAAAGCCTGTACTGTCAACCATAGAATAAGAATACAGAAGCAAGAAGTTAGAAGCCAAGGGGCAGAAACAAGTCAAAAACTTAGATTCGAAGAATCTACGCATTAAACCACAGAGAACACAGAGAAAAAAAGAACACACAGAGAAAAGGATATATTGTTGTTTTAACTAAATCCCAACCCCAAAACCCTAAATCCTAATATTTAGTTTTTTTTAGTGTCGAGTTCTTCAGATTTAATTTCTAAAACCTCCATAACATCTTCAGAAACAGGAAGTTTCATTTGAAGGACCTTATTTTTAACTTCTTCTTTTGGAGTACCGAGCATTAGTTCTCCGTGGGTAATGCAATTGACAGTTTCTTTTAAAGCTCTTTCTCTACCCTGAAATTTTCCGACATTTTTTTCAAGATAATCAACTATTTTCCTTGCAGTAGTAGCCATATTTTTTCTCGAATTTTCGTATTTTCCAGAAACTTTAAAATCACTACTCAAATTAGTTATTAGACCGTCAATATAATCACTTTCCGGATATTTAGTTAAAAGTTCGTATCCGTACTCTACCATTTCTTTTTCTCTTCCTCTATTTAATTCCGCCTTATATCCTTTATACAATGCCCACGCCTCTTTTTCTACTCCAGCTGGTTCTACAACAATTAAGTGCAAAGTATCGGAATATATTTTTTGATTCCAAGCCTTTCCTTTATAGTAAAAAAGCGATAAGTAATACTCTCCAGGGCTAATATATTTATTTAAGAAACCAGCAGCTGCAAATCCAAGTGAACCGAATAAACCTATAAGATTTACTTCTTGAAATCTTACAGTATCTCCGGGCATAATTGTATCTACAGGAAGTGTAGAATCAGTTAAAAGTCGCATTCCACTCATCTTAGCATGAGGAATTTCTCTTTCATCGGAATCTCTCAAAATGCCATCATTTGTTAATTTAACCAGTTCAGCATTGCTCTCATAATATTCTATCTCTTTCCCGTTATTCACTATTTCCCATCTAACAAGAATATCTTCACCAATCAAAAAAATATCTTTATTAGCGTATAGATTGATTCCAAGCTGAGAAAAAATTAATAATAAAAAAATCATCTAATCTCTCCTTTATTTTAATACTGTTTTATAGGCTTCTATATAGTCGTAATCTACTTCCTTTAGTATTTCAATACATTTGGGACAGAAATCATAACAATTTATGAATATTACCCCTGGCCCCCATTTTTTTGTTTTTAATGCATCCATAACACAGCAAGTTCCGGAAGTGTGTTTTGAATCATCTTTATACTTATCAATAAGATGTCCAAACGCATGTCCCATCTCATGAACGGTTACCATACCTATTCCATTTTCAGGGTATAAGATATCATTCACATCTCTTATTTTTTTGACAAAAATAAGAGAAAAAGACCAATAGGGACCATCAGGAAAATATGAATAACCATAAAAATCTCCTCCCATCCATGAGGCTCCTTCTTCTACATCTTTTCCAGCCTCCAAATACCATGGGGTTGAGTCTGCCTGGGAATATCTAGCATTTAGTCCCCTCATTAAATCTCCCCATAATGATGGATACAACTCTGGCGTAATACTACCAACAGGGGTTACTTCCGGAAGAACATATCCTTCTTTAAAAGGTTCATCAAGAGCTCCTGTACCTACACTGTAATCTTCGTCATCATCTGCCATATATCTATATTCTATTGCCATAAGATTGTAGACTTTTAACTTTACTTTATCTTCGACTATATCGTCGTCGCTCTTTGTAATACTTAATTTAAAGAATAATTGCCCAGGCTTTATGCCTTCTACATAATACTCTATAGGTCCATTCTCAAACCGATTCTTATGAATAATCTCTGGCAGATTAACTGGATTTCCTTCCTCATTGAATACCCGCACTTCAGCTTCATCTTCATATTCGTCTGGGTTATCTTTCTTTGGTACTTTTTCCTTAACAAGCTCGATCTTTCCATCTGTAACTCCGCAATTTAGCTCACGGATATAGCGGATATAGCGGATATAGGGTCAGACCTTGAAATGTGAAATGATTGATTCAATATCTCTCCTTATTTTTTGTTCCTTTTTCAATATTCGTTCCATATCCTTGGCTTACCTTTCTACTATTAAAATATAACAAA
>Ga0315548_1001691_pt1 | contig 18138 bp, 13 predicted proteins | sample SalMarSW160110MG_2_FD_202540 | JGI IMG/M metagenome (GOLD analysis project Ga0315548, IMG submission 202540) | Salt marsh sediment microbial communities from the Plum Island Ecosystem LTER, Massachusetts, United States - Salt Marsh Sediment SW1601-110 ...
AATAATGAAGCCCCACACCATCAATAAGTATTATTTTCATAAGTTCGATAGGTTACCACATGTCGCTCCAAACACAAATGAATTGAAAAGCTTTTATGCAATGAATCCGAATTGTCGGCCGAATTCGCCGAGTGATATGGTGCTGTTATTCGAGACCAAAGCCGGATGGAACCAGCATGGTGGATCGGAACTTTTTACCTTTGACAATCACGAGCCTAAAGGTGGATGTGTCTTACTCAACAACGGCACAGTAAAATTCATCCGCACAGAGGAAGAACTCAAAGCCCTCCGCTGGAAGCGATAAAAATTAGCGTTTAGCGTGCAGCGGACAGGGTATAGCGTACAGAACACAACAATAAGTTCTCTAAATCTGAATTCATAAGACAATCATTATCATATTATGCTCATAGTCCTTTTGATTAGTCAAAAGGACTACGTACCTTTTATAACACGAAAGACATTAACGTTAAAATTATACACAATACGCAATTCACCCCGTGAGATAGGCAAAAGCCGCCATCTCACGGGGAAAACGAACCACCCACTACGAACAATGAACCATGAACGATGAACTTAGCACGCAGTACGAGTAACGAGTCATAAGTAAACGTCATTTTTCGCTGATAAATAAGGATTTTAATTGTATCAAGGCCGTTTTTGGATAGAATAGTATTTAGTATGTAGTATTTGGTATTTAGCATATAAAGAAAATCACATCAAATACGGAGCGGAGGGCAAATCAAGAGTTCAAAGTGTAAAGTTAAAAGTTCAAAATTGAGGGTAAAACCATAACGTAATACTCCAATATTTAGCCCCCGGATTTACTCCGGGGGTTAGCCGGGGCCGTAGCGGCCACGGCGAAACAAGAAAAAATGCAAAACAAACCCAATATTAAGACGGAAGACGGAAAAATGAGGGCAGAAAACAGAAGAAAAAATGAAAAACAAACCCAATTTTGGAAAAAGTCAAGTCGGATTAAGTCTATTATTAACAAGGAATTATCGCAAAAATTAGCAATTGGACACTTAGTAAAAACAAACCCAATTTGTAACTACAGAAGGCAGAAGACGGAAGACAGAGTTTGAAAAAACAAAGCCAATTCAAAGCCAATCCTTCGACAAAGTCCACCCTGAGCGAAGTCGAACGGGCTCAGGACAAGTTTCAAAACGAAAATCCTAAATCGGGAATATTACCATGTATAATGGGCCTTGTAAGTAACAACTTTTTCCTGCCCCGGTTCGAGATTGACGCGAAATTCTATAGTCCGGCTGTCGGTCTTAACAAAATCATCGGATTTTTCGACGATTTCCCAGTTAATCCATCGATACAGATGCTCAACAATCCTGATCTCGACGGAATCCTTTTCCTTTCGGTTACGCACCTTGATCTCGAACGATTCATCCAGCCAGTCATCGGATGTGCTAATTCTGTAATCCGTTCTCTTTCTCTCGCCGACCAGGTCGAATGCATTGCCCGTATAAACACGAACGGTTTCATCCTTCGGCGTATGGTCGATGATATTTTCGCCGGTAAACTCCAGTTGGCCGTCATCGTCTCGCTTGTAGAACCGTACAATCCCACGCGGCAGTGGAATGCCGAGGTTATTGTCCTCGGTGTTCTCGAATTCTTTCATGATCCAGACTTTGGGATTGCATTCTGTGCCGTAGTCCCGGTTGCGTCTTATATTGTCGGAATTCCATCCACGATACCGGTTCCGGTCAATTTTTGCCCCGTCATAGACATAAATACGCTCGGCCCTGACGTTATTGGCCCGCAGGAATTCGACCTGTTTCGTCTCGCGGTCATGAAGCATTGTCTTGCGGTTCAATGTATAAAGATGATAGTCCTCGAACGCCTTCTCGGAGACGGCGGCGGGCATTTGACCATTAAATGCCCTACCACTCATGGAAGCCATTTCATACATGGCATGCGGGTCCTGCTGGATTTTACTGACGTCTCCGGCCATGAGCTTGATTTTGGCATTCTCGAAGGTCCTGCCGGATTGATTATCAACCGTCACCCAGCCGATTACATCGATCCTGTCGTCGGCGTTCTGTGCGAGCATGCTGTAATCCGCCTTCCAGCTCATCCCGCCGGTGATATAGCTCAATTCGGCGTCGAGCTTTCCCCGCTTGTCGGTGTTCAATATCCATTTTATCGTAGGTTTGAGGATAGTATCATCGGCCAGAGCCGGGAACAATGGCAGTCCCGGCAAGTTGAAACGCAGCTTGCCCTCAACTTCGATAATCGGCTGGCTGTTCGTGCTTGTAATATACTGGCGCTGGGCGTACTGGGAGCCGTATCGATTAATGCCAGACTGGTGAGGGACATATCCGCTGCGAATAATTTTACCGCGAACCGTTTTGGATTCGCCTTCGACAACGTTGATAAGAAAATCAATTTCCCTGCCTTCATAAAGCGAGAGCAACAGGCCCTGCGAGACCGGGTCACTGCGATAGTTCTGCTCGAGTATTTGTATGGCCCGTTTGCCAGTCGGGTCTCGAAGGATAACCGAATCCGGCTCCAGGTGTGCGGTAATGTCCGTAACACTTACTTCGTTTTCGCCCTTTTGAAGGTCGAGATCGAGCCGGTCACGCACGACGGCAAAATTCTGGTTGTAAATAGTCAGCGACGGCTCGGCCTGAACCATACATCCGATAAACAATACTACAGCGATGATTTGAAAGATTTTTCCAAAGCTCATTGCATTTTCCTTTCCCTTGAATTTTTTAATTGGTTATGTCCACATAAACAGCATATTAAATTTGATAATCATTCAGGCCCGATGATAAAGACGCTCGATTTAACCTGTCGGTTGACAAAAATGTTTCCACGTTACTACAATACAATCGCTTTTCTCGCATCAGGCTATATCCTAATCTATAGTTACGATCATAAATTCCGCTTACTTCAATTTAAATTCTCTAATGATTTCACAGACAAGGCAAGTAAAAAGAATGTAAAAAACTCAAACATAAAAAAGAATCCCGATGTATCCTTTCAAGCGAAACACACATAATACTTGACGATGCTGAACATGCTCTATAACCTGTATCCTGCATGGACATCACCGCAGTTAAAGTTATAGGAATTAGAATTATGAATAGAATGAGAAAGCCACCAAAAATAAGTTATATCAACTTTATGCTGTTTTTTATAGCGATGTCGTCTCAATGCTTTGCCGTTCAAAGTGAAATTGTTTACCTTTCCGGCCAGGGGAAAGATGACGCCGTTCCGTGGGAATTTTACTGCACCGGCGGGAACAACAGCGGCAGTTGGACAACAATTCCTGTACCGTCCAACTGGGAGTTTCATGGATTCGGCAATTATAATTACGGCGGGGAACGCCAAAAAAGCAGCGAACAGGGAAAATACCGTAAAACCTTCGACATTCCCCAGGCTTGGCAGGATAAGCGAATATTTATTGTCTTCGACGGTGTAATGACGGATACGGAGGTGAAAATAAACGGAAAATCCGCCGGACCGATTCATCAAGGTGGTTTTTATCGTTTCAAGTATGAAATAACAAAACTTGTCAAAAGCGGTGAAAATCTCCTGGAAGTCGCCGTTAGTAAAGTCTCATCGAACCAGAGTGTAGAGCAAGCCGAACGCCAATCCGACTACTGGGTGTTCGGTGGGATTTACCGGCCGGTGCATCTCAATGCCGTACCGCGGGAATTCATCGAATGGACAGCAGTCGATGCGAGGGCGGACGGGACTTTTTCCATCGATGTTCATCTAAATGGAATATCCTCCGCTGATACTGTCAGGGTAAAAATTCTTAGTTTGGACGGGCAAATACTGAGTGAGCCTTTTGAAGCAAAGATTCCGGCCGAAAAGGAGAAGGTAACGGTTACAACCAAGGTAACCGGTCATAAACTATGGACGGCGGAAACACCAAATCTTTACCAGGTTCTGGTAACTCTTTTGGATGGCAATAAGGAAATACACACCGTGACAGAGAAGTTCGGTTTTCGCACTTTCGAAGTTTGTCCGGGTGACGGATTGTATCTAAACGGACAGAAAATTAAGCTCAAAGGTGTCAACCGGCACTGCTTCCGGCCGGATTCGGGGCGATGCCTGAGCCGAGAAGACAGCTATGATGACGTAAAATTAATCAAACAGATGAACATGAACGCGGTCCGGATGTCACATTATCCACCCGATGTTCATTTCCTTCAAGCGTGCGACGAGCTGGGGCTTTATGTCCTCGATGAATTGGCCGGATGGCAGAAACCGCCGTACGATACCGAGGTCGGCAAAAAGCTCGTCAGGGAACTGGTGACGCGAGATGTAAGCCATCCGTGTATTCTGTTCTGGGACAACGGGAACGAAGGAGGATGGAACACCGAGCTGGATAATGAGTTCGCCCTTTACGATCCACAAAAACGTGCGGTTTTACATCCCTGGGAGAATTTCGGCGGCGTGGATACGGATCACTACGAGAGTTACGAAAGCACAATGAACAAACTAAACAGCCCTACACTTTTTATGCCGACCGAGTTCCTGCACGGTCTCTACGATGGCGGTCACGGCGCCGGACTTAAGGACCACTGGGATGCGATGTACACCTCGCCGATGGGAGCCGGTGGATTCCTCTGGGTATTTGCCGACGAGGGCGCGGTACGAACGGACAGGGACGACCAAATCGACGTAGCAGGCAATCAGGCTCCTGACGGCATTGTGGGTCCCTATCATGAGAAAGAGGCGAGCTTTTATACAATCAAGGAAATTTGGTCGCCTGTGCAGATTACTCCCGAAAAGCTGCCGGATAATTTTAACGGTCGGCTTCACGTAGAAAACCGATATGATTTTACAAATCTCAATCAATGCACTTTCGAAATTAAATTAGGCAAGTTTCCCGACCCACAGGAAGAATCGGCACAGACAAACATAACGTACACAAAATCTTTTATCGGCCCCAATATCGAACCACACAACTCAGGCCCTATCGACCTGCCACTGCCGGACAATTGGCGCCAGTCGCAAGTTCTGTATCTGACTGCCAATGACCCGACCGGAAATGAAATATGGACATGGTCCTGGGACATTTGCCAAGCAGATTACTATCGCCAAAAATTTATGGAGGTAAAGTGGTCTGATGCCTCTGAAATTATAGCAATCGTCAGGGACGGTAAGATTCATGTTGATGTTGGCGAACTGTCAATGAAGTTTGATATAAGTACCGGCCAGCTCGCGGATGTCACCGTAAGTGGTAAGCCGATATCATTCTCCGGGCCCCAACTAATTGGTGGAACTATGCAGAAGCTGAAAGTCACTGCCAGGGAAATAGACAACAACATCGTAATCAATGCCGATTACGAAGGCGATATGAATTATGCCCGCTGGACTATTTATCCAACCGGCTGGATTGAGCTGGAATACGAGTTTGAATTAGAAGGCCGGTTCTATCTTTTTGGAATAAACTTCGACTACTCTGAAAGTAAAATGCAGGCAATGCGCCGGCTGGGGCGTGGGCCGTACCGAGTTTGGAAGAACCGTTTGCAGGGCGGCCGATTGGATGTTTTTACCAATGCCTATAAAAACCACGTCCCGGGCGCAACTTGGGATTTTCCCGAATTCAAGGGATACTATCGCGATTGGCGATGGGTGGTGTTTTCAACCAATGAAGGTGACATCACGATTGTCAACGGGACAGATAATTTATTTCTCGGTGTCTATCGTCCGAACGACGGACAAGATCCGATGAGAACGAGAATAAATGTGCCTGAAACGGGAATTGCTTTCCTGCACGGCATACCGGCTATCGGAACAAAGGGCCAAAGCCCCGAAACCCTCGGCCCACAGGGTCAGAGGAACCAGGCCCTCGGCACATACAAAGGCAAGGTCTATTTCCACTTCGGGGACTGATTATCAGTAAAAACACATATCTGGAAAAATATTAAGGAAGTGACCTATTCTTTCTTAATTGTAAGAACTTTTTGCCGCTGTTCCGGATTTAAGTCTCGAATGGCATATAAAGTGATAGTCGATGAAACACCCCGACGACGAAGGTCTTTAACATACGAAAGAATCCTCTTCGGCGCCGAATGCATATTATCTTTCAGAGCCCAGCCGATGCCTTTGCGTACGATATCTTCTTCATCCCATATTAAATTTTCGCATAATCGCAAAGCTTCTTCGGTAAATTTACCGGATTCCGCAACCTGTCGCGTGAATACAACCACACTGGCACGGCGTCTAAAACGATTCGGTGAACGATTCCAATCCTCCAGTAAGGAAAGCGTTTCTTTACGAAATTTCAACAATAATGGCCCAGCTACACCGATACCGAAACCGTCAACATGGGACCAGCTTCTAAAGTCATCCGCCATCGAATCCAACGCCGAAAAGTGTCGCGGCTGCAATTGTTCAACGCTAAGGGCAAGAACGGTAATTCCGGCGTGCCCAAGCTCGCCTATATGCTCGTGTAAAAGTCTTTCCGCCAACTTAAGACGTTTCTTTAATCCCAATTCGAGGAATCTCGGTCGATATTCCTTCATCAACCTGTGGAAGTCGGGCGTCTTCAAGGAATATGAAAGATACTGGTCGTGCTTGTGGAACCTCCGCTCGGGCGCAGGTTTTCTGCACCCGGTGATACTTTCAATCGCTCGGCGAAGATCGGTTATTATCGATTCAATCATTTATAAAAGCTCGAAAGCACCATCGAATCCGATAGTGAAAACAAACCCTCCCGTTACGGCGGCGGAGATACCTGTGCCGATAGTATTATCCAAGAAATGCAATGTCCAGGTTTTTCGCAGCAGCAGTCTCATCAGGCCGGGATACGGGAGTTGTTGTCGGCGCTTCTTTGAGTTTTTCCGGCTCGGTTTTGGCAAGCTCGGCGATATCGATCATTGCATTTATAAACGCATCGATGGTTTCTTTACTTTCCGTTTCGGTCGGCTCAATCATCAATGCTTCTTTGACAATTGCAGGAAAATAGACGGTCGGAGGATGAAAACCTCTGTCAATAAGGGCTTTGGCTATATCTATTGCGTGAATGCCGTTTTCGAGCATTTGGTCGGTCGGGCTAAAAACGCATTCATGCTTGCAGATGCAATCATAGGCAATTTTGTAATGGCTGTTCAATTTTGTTCGTATATAGTTGGCGTTTAGCACGGCGTTTTCCGCTACTTCCTTCAGCCCTTTTTTGCCCAACATGAGGATATAGACATAGGCTTTGAGAATAACCGCAAAATTGCCATAAAACGGAGCTATATAGCCGATAGAGTTCGGCCTGTTATATTCCAAAGCATAGGTGCCGTCGTCCCTTTTGATAACAATCGATACCGGCAGGAAGTCAACCAGGTTTTCCTTAACACCGACGGGGCCGGCGCCGGGTCCGCCACCGCCATGCGGTGTTGCAAAAGTCTTATGCAGATTCAGATGAACAATATCAAAACCAAAATCACCGGGACGGGCTTTTCCGACTATCGCATTCAAATTTGCGCCGTCATAATAAGCCAGGCCGTCAACGCTATGGATTAAATCACAGATTTTTTTAATATGAGGATTAAAAAGACCAAGTGTGTTGGGGCAAGTCAACATCAGGCCTGCGACCTCGTCGTTGAGTAATTTTTTGACCGCATTAATATCCATAACGCCTTTGTCGTTACTCGGGACTAAAACGACTTTGTAGCCGGCTATAGCCGCACTTGCGGGATTGGTGCCATGAGCGCTATCGGGGACAAGTACAGTCGTTTTCTTATTGCCTTTGCTCCTGTGATATGCGGCCATAATCATAATGCCGGTAAGCTCGCCGTGTGCACCGGCCATAGGCTGCATCGTAAAGCCCGCCATGCCTGTAATCTCCCGCAGGAGAATATCCGTCTCATAAATGACCCGAAGCGCCCCCTGGGTAAGCATACCGCCCATGCGCAATTGAGGCAGTAAAGGATGAAGATGTGCAAAACCGGGATAGGAAGCGATGCGCTCGGCCACTTTGGGATTATATTTCATTGTACACGAGCCAAGCGGATAAAAATTAGTATCGACTCCAAAATTCATGCGTGAAAGTTCTGTGAAATGTCTTACCACGTCAAGCTCGCTCAGCTCAGGTAGTTCGGCGGCCGTTTCTCTGAGGAAGTCGCTGTTAATATTTATTGTCGTAGGGACGTCACTATCTCCTACTTCGATAGCTCTGCGTCGCGGCACCGATTTTTCAAAAACAAGCTTCATAAACAAGTCTCCAATGCTTCTGCCAGCATTCCTATTTGCTGTTTTGTTCTTTTTTCAGTCACGCAAATTAGGATCGCATTTTCCATATTTTCATAGTACCTGCTCAGCGGGAAACCCGCGGCAAAACCTTTCTCAATGAGCCGGGCGATTACGTCCGCCGCCTCGCAGGGCAAATCGAGAACAAACTCATTAAAAAACCATTTCGCCTTGAAACGAGGTTTAACTCCGGGAATTGCCGTAAGCTTGTGATAGGCATAGCTGGCTTTGTCGGCACACAACTGCGCAGTTTCTCTCAAGCCCTCTTTGCCCATAAGCGAAAGATATACATGGGCGGTCAAGGCACATAATGCTTCGTTAGAGCATATATTCGATGTAGCTTTGTCCCTGCGGATATGCTGCTCGCGCGCCTGAAGTGTCAGGACAAAACTTCTCCTGCCAAGTCTATCGTTTGTCTTGCCGACAATCCTGCCGGGCATCTTTCGGACATATTTCATTCGACTCGACATAAAACCAAGATAAGGCCCGCCGAAGCTCATCGGCATACCGAGACTTTGCCCCTCACCGACGACTATGTCGGCCCCCATAGCACCCGGAGTCTTTAATATCCCCAGAGATATGGGATAACAGGAAACTATCATAAGAGCACCTTTTTTGTGAACGGCATCGGCAATGTCACTGAAATCGTCAATACAACCGAAAAAATTAGGGTTCTGTAAGATTACGGCGGCCGTATCATTGTCAAGTTTCTTAAAAATTTCCCGCCGATTCGCCTGGCCATCGGTGCATTCGACCTGTTCGAGCTGAATACTCAGATTTTTCGTGTACGAATCAATCATAACACGGTAAATCGGATTGACACTGTCATCGACAATGACTTTGTTTCTTCCGGTTACACGCAAAGCCATCATCATAGCTTCATAAATTGCAGTCCCGCCGTCATATAGTGACGCATTTGCAACTTCCATCTCAGTCAGGCGGCAAATCGCCGATTGATACTCATAGATCGCCTGTAACGTTCCCTGAGACAGTTCGGGCTGATAGGGTGTGTAAGCGGTATAAAACTCGCTCCGCGAAATGACAGAGTAAACCGCAGCCGGTATGAAATGGTCATAAAAACCACCGCCGAGAAAGCATGTCAGGTTTATATAATTTTTATCGGCAATTTCAGCTAAAGCCCCTCTAACCTGCTGCTCGGTTAATCCCTTAGGAAGATTAAACTCGTCGGTCATCAACTCCGCCGGAATGTCACTAAAAAGATCGTCTATTGTAGAGCCGATATCGGCAAGCATATCCTTTTGCTGTTCTTTGGTATTCGATATAAACGACATCTTGAATAATACCTCAATAAATAATACACTGGCTATGATTTCTTAAATTTCTACAGACCCTTCAAATACTCTTCATATTTCTTTGAGTCCATCAGGTTGTCAATCGTGCTTACGTCGGTTATTTTCATAGTGCATATCCAGCCGGCATTATAGCAATCCTGATTAATCTGTTCGGGAGTTGATTCCAGGTCCGAATTGACCTTAGTAACCATCCCCGTTACCGGTGAATAAACATCACTGGCCGCCTTTGAGCTTTCAACTACCGCTAACTCACCTTTCTGCTCAACTTCTTTCCCAACGGCGGGAAGCTCAACAAACGTGATTTCCCCGAGCATCTCCTGCGCGTGATGTGTTATCCCGATAGTTGCAGTATTACCGTTGACCTTTGCCCATTCGTGCTCTTCCGTATAAAATAATCCCTCTATAACCATTTTCTTTCTCCATCAATCAAAATTTTGCGAACCGCGCTACTATTCTGCCCGAAATGTCCGGCTCCAACCTTTCATTTTTCTCAACTTTGTCTTTTTTGCCTTTTTCTATCTGGCCTTTGTTTCTTGCAAGGTAATATAATCCTACCGGCCGATTTTCTTCTATAATTTCCTTTGAAATATAGGCCATGGCAACTTGCTTTTCACCGGCTTTTGCACAACTCAATACCCAGCCGATACAAGTCCCCTTTTCATCCAAAACACCGTCATGCCCTCTTACGGGACGAATTCCTTTTTGGCCGGATAATTCAATCCTTGCAACCTGCATATCGCAGCATTCGGCTTTTTTGTGCATAGCGGCCCGGCCGATGAAAAAATCCTTTTCAAGTTTTACCGCCCAGCCGTAACCGGCCTCAAAGGGGCTGATGTTAAACTCTCCGGCTAATTCGTGTCCGTAAAGCGGCAGGCCTGCTTCGACCCTCAAGCTATCGCGGGCACCAAGCCCACAGGGTAGTATGCCGAATGGTTTTCCCTTTTCTAATAACAAAGCCCAAAGTTTTGCCGCCTTTTCGGGATGCACGAACAATTCATACCCGATTTTCGACCCGGTATAACCTGTTCGGGAAATTATACAGTCGATACCATCCAATTCAGTTTCAATCAGATTAAAAGGTCTTAAATCCTGAAATCGTTGTTTGGTCTCTGCTCCTTTTATCATTGAGAACAGCAATTTCATCGATACAGGACCTTGCAAGGCAATATCTACTCTGCAATCAGAACCTCTGTTGCAATCTCTCATATCACGAATAACAGGTATATAATCTAACTTCCGGGCAGGTTCTTCGATATCGAGAATCGCTTCGTCGTTTTGTAATGCTTCAAGATAGGCTTTTATCTTAGGTTCGTTGGCGGCGTTGACGACAACCATGAATTTCTTTTCCGCCCGTCGATAGACAATAATATCGTCAAGAACATTTCCCGCCGCATCCAGGATATAGCTGTATTGGGCGGATCCGACTTTCAGTCTGCCGGTATCGTTTGTTGTAATAGTATTAAGCAAACTCTGCGCGCAATCTCCCTCAAATTCCAATATGCCCATGTGTGTACAGTCGAATAATCCCGCCGATTCACGTACGGCGCTGTGTTCGGCGCTGATGGAAGAAAACCAAAGTGGCATCAGATAACCGGCGAACTCGGCAATTCGATTCTTTTCTATCAGTTTTAAATGCTGCTCATACAGAATACTACCAACGGCTGCTTTCTCGTTGCTATTGAATAAAAATCGCCCCAAAGAATCGTTTTTCGCCAATTTTCAAACCTCCTTGTTGGTAACAAGAAATTAACAAAAATAAGCTAAATCGTGTTAAAGTCAATAGGAATGAATAAAATTCTCAAAAAATTCTTTTATAACTTTCCGAAAGAATTCAAATCAGACGAAATGAAGTATTCAAAAAGTTGAACTTTAGAATGTAGAAAAAACCAAATCCACTATTCCTCAGTCAACTTCATGATAATCTTGAATATATCCGTATTGTCGATGACACCGATAAATTCCTTAGCCCCCTGTCCAACGGCATAAATCGGGACATTCACGCCGGTATGCTTTTTCGAGCCCCAGAATACATCAGGCATAGACCCCCTCCTGTTATTTTTCACAACCCACAATCCTCCGCATTCGTGATCCGCCGTCACTATGATAAGAGTATCATCTCTATCTATAGCCCAATCCATAACCCTTTTAAAAGCCCTGTCAAATTCCAACGTCTCAAACACATTGAACTCAATATTATTACTATGCCCCGCCCAGTCAATCTTGCCACCTTCGACCATCAGGAAGAATCCGTCCGGGTCGTTATCCAGCACAGAAAGCGCCGCTGAGGTCATTTCAGACAAATGAGGTATCGTATCGTAAGTCGGAACATTTTCCTCCAGAGGAAACAGAATTTGCTTTGGATGATAATAATCATATTCCCAGGGCATACCATCCGGGCAGAATAATCCCACCAGGAAAAATACCTCTTCCGAATTTTTGTCGATCGGATCAACCATATCCAGCATCTGTTTTCTTGTCATCGCTATAGTGTATCCAGCTTTCATTGCCTTTTCCTGGGTCATTCCTTTTCCATTTTTGTAATATGCACCAAAAAGAATATTGGGTCTGGTCTGAGTCATGTAGTCATTTGCGATATCACTGTAATTATCCCGACTTCGATTGTGGGCACCGAATCCCGCCGGTGTCGCATGCGTCACAGGTACCGTCGTTATCAGTCCAGCAGCTTTTCCCCGTTCCTTTAAATGTTCCAGGATAGTCTTTATAGGCTCGCTTGCTCTCTCGCTGAGAATGCCGTTCTTTACTTTTTGTCCGGTTGCCATTGCCGTAACTGCAGCAGCCGAATCAGTTGCGTGATTTTTCTCCTTATACGAATCGGCCGAATGTGTAGCAAGTTCTCCGCAATAATACTTCTCGAACGATAATTTTCCCTCTTCTCCATAGGCGTACATCGAAGCGGCCTTGACCTGCTCGAAACCCATTCCATCCCCGATCATTACAATTACATTTTTAACCGCCGCCCCGGAGGTCTGCCCCAGTAAAACTAAAAGTATAAACAAAATCGTAAAATGTGATTTACGCAGCATTTTGTCTCCTTTGTGTGTATATAATTACTTCCATAATTCAAAGATTATCAAGAATTGAAATAATAACGCTTTATGGCATCGAATGTAATTATTTTTTACAGAGATTTATTCCATATCCAGTTCTATCTCTTATTTCGTGTTTGTGATGCTACAAGCCTTTTATTTGGTCCCAGACGATTCTTTCAACCAGGATTCCTTTAGATAAATTCTCTTTTCTTGTATTTAGGGCCCGTTCGCCGGGATACAAGATATTCTTGGAATCCGATTCGGGTATAGAATTGTGATAGTCATCGATTATTTCGTTTACAATCCCGGCAATCACCTGATAATTATCCAATTTCGATATATCGATTGAAATATAAACCTGCGAAACACCGAAATCATCCTCATGCTTACTTACTTCGTGAGTAGCTTCGCCTCCTGAAAAAATAGTCGCCATTAAATTTAACAAAAGGGATAGTCCGGCCCCTTTCCAGTATCCGATTGGGAGCGAGCGCTCCGACTCAATAATAGCCGATGGGTCGGTCGTTAACTGCCCTTTTTTGTCATATCCTCCCGGCAAAGGTAATTGCTGCTTTCTGAGCTGATAGGATTCCATCGTGCCGTAAGAAAACTGTGACATCGCCATATCGAGGACAATCGCTTCATCGTTATAAGGTACGGCAAGAATCAAAGGATTGTTCCCCAACCGGCAATCCACCGCACCCCAGGCGGGCATATTGGGAATCGTATTTGTCCAACCGATGAACACGAAACCCGCCTTGGCGGCTTTCCAGCCATAGGCGCCGCCGCGCATCCAGTGGTTTGTATTCGAGAGCGCCACACAACCTATTCCATATTTTTTGGACAGATTCATTGCCCGTTCGGTACAAACTAAAGCATTGATCGGCCCCGGCCCTAATTTCCCATCCCACTGCTCGATGGCGCCGGAACTGCTTTTTAGCTCGGGTTCATTATCTATCCGGATATATTTCTTCTCAACGAATTCAACGAAGCGGGAAAAACGATTCACACCATGCGAGTAAACACCGTCGAGACTATTTTCTGCGAAAATGCGGGCACAGGTTTTAGCTTTGTCAGAATAAAATCCGTTCTTTAATAAAATCCGAACGAATTCCGATTCCATCTGTTGATATGGCACTCGAACAACATCGGCGCCGAGATTTTTATTTTCCTTCTTCATGTATCCTAATCAACAGCTAATCCGCTATTGCCTGATAGGTGAGGACCCTGAATTTACCGATTAAAGTCTCATACCAGTAATTATCAACCTGCGACATAAATATACCAACCAATTCTTCTTTCGGATCGATCCAGAACCGCGTATAAAACGCACCGTCCCAGCCGTACATACCAAGCGATTCGAGCTGGTCGTATTTGCCGCGTTCGGTGCGGATTCCAAAGCCCAATCCGAATTTGTCACCCATGATGCCGTTATGCTCGAATGAGTCCCAAATATATAAATCCCCTATCGAATTTGATGTCATCATCTCTATTGTTTTTCTACTCAAGATGCGAACTCCATCGAGCCGTCCCTTATTTAATAACATCTGTGCAAAACGAAGATAATCGGACGGCGTCGAGACAAGGCCGGCACCGCCGGAAAAATACGTCTGAGTTGTAAGGTAGGAAAGATCTATATCGCTTTCGACCATTTTGCCGTCCATATATTTGTAGGTTTTAGCCAGACGAGGCAGTTTATCATTAGGAAGGACCATGTACGTATCCTTCATTTGCAGGGGAACAAAGATTCTCTGTTTGAGAAACTCATCAAACGTCACGCCGGAGATAACTTCAACAAGATACCCAAGCACATCAACAGACATCCCGTAATGGAATTCCTCTCCGGGATGAGAAATCAAGGGAAGTTTTCCGAGCTTTTTTATCATTTGTTCTATTGTCCCCTGTGTAGGCGTCAGGCCCACGGTCATGCCTGATTTTTTGTAATATTCAGCCAGCGGGCCGTCACCGTAAGTAATTCCGGAAGTATGATTGAGCAGATTGCGTATTGTTATTTCGCTTCCGGCCGGTACAAGTTTTTCCTGTCCCGTATCAGGATCTGTTTCAAGAACCCGTGGGTTCTTAAATTCCGGGATATATTTTGAAACCGGATCGGTTAAAAGGAATTGCCCCTCTTCGTATAATATCATCACGGCGACCGATGTTATAGCCTTCGACATCGAAGCAATCCGGAACATCGCATCTTTTTGCATTTGTTTTTCAGCTTCAATATCCATCATGCCATAAGCTTGAAAATATGCGATTTTACCCCGACGGGCTATCAACGTTACTGCACCGGGCATTTTCCCCTGCCGGACATAATCGGTCATTATTTTATTTAGGCGATCAAGCCGTTCAGAGGACATCCCCACATCTTCCGGTTCAACCACAGGCAGAGTTCCGGCTAAAACTGAACTTGATATCAAAAGCCCCAATAAAACAACGATGATGATTTTCATATTCCCTGTCATGGCTTTTCTCCTTTCTTAGGCTATAGCTTCATTCAGCAGCTGGTATCGGAAGCCTCGCGGCGCGCAACGTGAATCACTTCACTGCGATTAATACCTTGAACCACTTAAATTCCGGCAGTAGTTCGACTTTAATTTTACGAAATCCGGCTTTTTGGCATAACTGCTTCCAGTGCCGGAAATCGACACAATATTCTCCATCATTGAGGATATGCTTTTCCCCGTTATCGTACATCCGCCTGAACGCATCAACACCGCCTTCTTCGAGGGCAAGAGCATACTCGTGTTTCAGGCAATCCATTATTCTAAGCAGCCGCGTGGGGCTTTTTATATTGCCGGTAGTATCCATATCTATTTCACCCAGAACAAATCTTCCGCCGGGTTTTAAGATGTTATGGATTTTTCTAATTACCGGATATTTATTTTTTACATGATGCAATGTAACCGATGAAGCAACAACATCGAATGAATTCTTTTTGAAACTCAGCGAGACGGCATCTTCAGATTTACAGGTGATTCTATCAGCGAGCGAGAGCTTCTTGATTTTATCTTTGAATACTGTGAGCATTTGTTTTGAATTGTCTATACCCACAATCCGGCAGTTATTTTTTTTGAGGAATTTCAAACTTAAAAGGCCGGTGCCGCAACCGACATCAAGAACCGTATTACCTTGCTCGACATCCGAGAGTTCAACCATCAGCTCAAGCAATTTGTGATGTCTTTTAACCTTTCCGAGTGTTTTGTCATATTCGTTCGCCCAGTTTTTAAACCATTCTTTTGCTGTTTTATTTGTTTGTTTCATTGTCGCTCCGAGAGTATTGTCTGTAAAACCGATATGATAAAATCCAGATTGTTGTTCTTCTCAATCCCCCTGTTTTGATAAGATCGTTTTGAATATCTGATTTACAATTATCAGATATTGCTCTTTGGAAAGCAGATCGCGGCTAACTACTTTCATTGTTTCAGGTGACATTTTCCCGTCCCGAACCAACTGTTTTCCGGCTTCTCTGGCCGCATCAAAAATATCACTTGTCTCCATCCCATGATCCATAATTCCTTTTAACACCGGTCCGTGCGGTCGCAAAAGTGCACCGGCATATTCCATATTCAAATTCCTGCCGATCGCCTGAACATGTGCGACGAGGGCGTCGAAATTATCCGACTCCCAAAAGCCGCAATTGGAAACCAGAACAAGCCTGCCGTTTTCAGCCTTACCTCTGCCGGGATGACGGCAATGGCCGTCCCGAAGCTCGATTGTCGGCTCGGCAATTGGAATAATCCTATCCAGCATATTTTTCAACGGCCCGCTCATTCCATCTACATACAAAGGCGTTGCCAGCACCAGTATTTCAGCATCCGTCAACTCCGGCAAAAATCCCTTCATGTCATCATCCTGAAAACACTCACCGGGAGTTTTGAACCAGCAGGCATACTCGCCCTGACAGGGTTTTATATTCATACTTTTCGTGTAAAATATTTTTACCTCGGCCCCCGCCTCCTTCATTCCTTCGACAAACGGCGTTAATATCAAAGCCGTATTACCTTTTTCCCCGTTTGGGCTACCATTTATTACAACAGCTTTCATTTTTTCTCCTTATTCAAACGAATTATCTTCGCTGCTTTGCTAAAAAATCATGCAACTCACTTAAATATTCGCTCAGTGTACATCATTAATCACGTTCCATACTAATTTCACAAGGCCGAGCAGGAAGAGAGATTACCGGATTTCTCCGAAGTATGCAAGACTTGAAGCATATCGCGGATTGATTGCCGCCGATGGAAGGCCAAGGCTATCGACAACCTGTTTGCATAGCTCTATCAACTTCCTTTTATTCCACGCCCTCAACCGTAATCGCCCTGCCTATGGTCGATTCTTCGCGAAGCGGCGCTATCGCTCGATATTCAGGCGAATTAAAGCATCGATACAACTGTTCGAAGCTTTCAAACTCAAGAATGATTATTTTCCCCGGTTCCCAATCACCGAAAATTGTGAGAGTTTTGCCACCCCTTGCAAGATATTTACCGCCGAATTTTTCAATGATTTTCGGCACATCGGCAACATATCTGGAATAGTTATCCCGGTCAATTATCTTCTCGATTTCAGCAATAAAATATACCGGCATTCAAATATCCTTTCTGCCTTTTTATATAGTGAAGAGGCTCAGCGGTAGTTTCACTCAATATCCGACCAGCCATCTTGTTGAGATGTCTTTGCTTTCGCTTTCTGCCAAAGTTCAGGTATCAGTCCGACCAACATAATAGGGACATTCCATATAATCATAAACAATCGAAAGAGTTTTCCGGCAAAAGAAATTTCACGAGACCATAACTGTCTCCACATCCGCCCCCAAATATCCACCTGCCAGCGAATGCTTTCGTAAGGCATAATCGGAGTTAATTGGCCGACTGCCCGGCCGCAGTGTGGGCAATAGTGATATAGCGGATTTACAGACCGCAGACAATTAAGACAGAGCGGAGTCTCTTCTTCCTGACGACTATTTTCTCCGCTTTTTCCAACTTCTAATTCCATCTTGCTTAATAAAAACCGTGTTGTTTAACACAACCGGCCGATACATAATACAAATCAATATGTTATAAAATGCACAGGCATATAATATTTTTAGCTGTCTAAATCTCCTTTAGAAGTTCGATTAAAATACGGGCATGACAAAACCGATACTCTTTGCCGCTGCCGCAAATGCAGAGTGTATTTACATTCTTACCGGTAACGGCCATTTTCAATATCATATCCTTGATGTTCAGGAGTAGCCGATACGTGAAGGCTTCGTCATCCGACAAGTCGATCTCTCGCTTGTATGCCCGCTGTCCCTTGTTCAAAAGGCGATGCATCGCATCAGAAGTTCGGATAAAATCGTCCACAAGCCGATTACCGGATACATTAAGGCGTATATTATTCCGTTGGGCGCCATCGTACTTTGAGTTACAATCCGGAATGAAAAGTATCCTGTTGATCGGTTTGGACTTCGGTGTGACATCTACGAGCCTTCCTTTTGGAGATTTCCATACGGCATGAAATTCCGCCTCAATCATAATACCGGGTATCTGCCAGATTTCCCAGCCGAGTTGACGGCTTCC
>Ga0315548_1001693_pt1 | contig 18115 bp, 14 predicted proteins | sample SalMarSW160110MG_2_FD_202540 | JGI IMG/M metagenome (GOLD analysis project Ga0315548, IMG submission 202540) | Salt marsh sediment microbial communities from the Plum Island Ecosystem LTER, Massachusetts, United States - Salt Marsh Sediment SW1601-110 ...
AGCAAGAGGCCATTTTCGCAAGCAATATAGTGGATTCAGTTGCAAGTGTTGCATCCTATTGGCAAATCGTATGAAAAATCGTCGGCGGAAAGTCAACACAGATTCCTCTCCGACAGGCTGCTAGGAGAAGCGCCCGATGACCTCAACCACGCTCCCCCGCTCCTCCGCTCCCCTGCGCCTCTGCACCGTCCACTTCAAACCTGCTGACAAGCGTGTAGAGGTCCCTGCCGGCACCCTACTCAGTGACGCGGCGCAACAGGCCGGGATCGATCTACAACTGCCCTGCGGCGGCCAGGGGCGCTGCGGGCGCTGCGCCGTCATCGTCGAAGAAGGTGACATGCAGCGGCGTTCCACACAGCACCTTTCCGCCGCTGACGTGGAAGCTGGCTACGCCCTGGCTTGCCAGACGACCGTCGAAGGAGACCTTGCCGTTCAAATCCTGCCACAGGAAAAGATCGAGCGGCGGCTGAAAGAAAGCAAGCGCGCGGCCAAGGCCGAGTTGCCCTTCCCCTATGACCTGCACGACCAGCCGCTGCGCAAATACACCGTCACGCTGGAGCCGCCCTCGCTCCAGGATCAGACCGACGACTGGTCACGCTTGCGCAAAGAACTTGAACGCCGTTACAGCCTGGACGGGCTGCGGATCCAGCTATCTGCGCTGCGCAAGCTGGGCCGCACGCTGCGCGAAGGCGAGACTTCGGCGAGCTCGGTCGAGCCGTGGACGGTCACCGTCGTGGTGGAACTGGACGCCTGGGATCGCCCCAACGGCCCACCCGGTGTCATCGACATCCTACCGGGAGAACGATTGGAGAACCTGTGGGCAGTCGCCATCGACATCGGCACAACGACCAATCACGTCTGGCTGGTCGATCTCATCAGTGGCGAAGTCATGGCTCAGAAAGCCGACTACAACGGCCAGATCGCCCGCGGCGAAGACGTCATCTCGCGCATCATCTATGCCTCAAAGGGAAGCGGCCTGGAAGAGCTCCACCAACTGGTGATAGGGACGCTCAATCGACTGCTGGAAGAGGCGGCCCAGGAACGCTCCATCAGCACGGACGAGATCTACAAAGCGGTGGTAGCCGGCAACAGCACGATGATCCATCTCTTTGCCGGCATCCCACCAGAGTCGATTCGCCTGATGCCCTTCATCACCACCGTCAACGAGCTCCCCCCGCTCCGGGCGCACGCGGTCGGATTAGGGATCAACCCGGGAGGACGGGTGGACTGCCTGCCGGGGGTTGCTTCGTACATGGGTGCCGACATCACTGCCGGTGTGGTCAGCTCTGGGATGTGCAAGTCGGGGGCGCTGTCCTTGTTCGTGGACGTCGGCACCAACGGCGAGATAGCACTGGGGGACTGCACGTGGCTGATCTCGTGTGCCTGCTCTGCCGGGCCTGCCTTCGAGGGGGCGGGAGTCGTGCACGGCATGCGCGCCACTGCAGGCGCCATCGAAGAAGTGTGGATTGATCCCAAAACCTACGAAGCAGCGTATCGCGTCATCGCCGACGAGACATCGAGGGATAAAAAACCCCGTGGCTTCTGCGGCTCAGGGCTGATCTCCCTGCTGGCAGAGATGTTCGTTGCCGGTGTAGTTGACAAGAGCGGCAACATCGACCTGACTCTGCCGACCAAGCGCGTGCGGGAGGGCGATCACGGCGCGGAGTACGTGGTCGCCTGGGCGGGCGAGACGGCCATTGGCGAGGACATCGCCATCACGGCGGTGGACATCGACAACTTGATGCGAGCCAAGGCTGCTATCTACGCCGGGTTCTCCGTCCTGGCCCGCAGCGTGGGGCTGAGCATGGCCGAGGTAGATCAAGTGCTCATCGGCGGGGCCTTTGGCCAATACATCAACGTGGAGAACGCGATCCAGATCGGCTTACTGCCCGATAAGCCTCTTGACTGCTTCCAGTTTCTGGGAAACACGTCGGTGAAGGGAGCCTACCTGGCGCTTCTCTCGCGGGATATGCGCGAACGAGTCAAGAAGATCAGTGAGATGATGACTTACCTGGAACTCTCGGCAGACAACACCTTCTTCGACGAGTTCAACGCGGCAATGTTCCTACCGCACACGGACAAGAGCCTTTTCCCCTCCGTGACGACGAAGGAGGGAAAACAATGAATCTGACCGGCCTGCACCTGTTGCTCACATACCAGTGCAACTATGAGTGCGACCACTGCTTCACCTGGGGCGGCCCAGATCAGACGGGCGTGATGACGCTGGCTCAGGTGCGCGATATCTACCGGCAGGCGCATGAACTGGGGACCATCAGGCAGATCTATCTCGAAGGCGGCGAGCCATTCCTCTATTACCCGATCATGGTGAAGGCAGTACAGGAGGCAGCCCAACAAGGCTTCCAGGTCGGCATCGTGACCAACGACTACTGGGCCACCACAGTTGAGGATGCAATCGAATGGCTGAAGCCGCTGGCAGGCATCGTGCAAGACCTGTCCATCTCCACCGACCAGTTCCACTACGATGAGGTGATGAGCACCCAGGCGCGTAACGCCCTGGCCGCGGCAGAAGAGCTATCTATCCCGACCGGCACGCTCATCTGCGAGGTCCCGGAGGGAACCGCCGGGTATCCCACACAGTCGCAAGGCGAGCCGGTGGAAAGCGGCGACATCATGTTCAAGGGCCGAGCGGCGGTGAAGCTGATCGAAGGAGTCGCTCGGCGGCCCTGGCGCGAGTTCACCGAGTGCCCCTACGAAAAGCTGGACGATCCAGGTCGGGTGCACGTCGATCCCCTGGGCAATCTGCATCTCTGCCAGGGGTTGTCGATGGGCAACCTGTTCGAGCGGCCACTGATAGAGATCGTGAACACTTACAGTCCGCAGATCCACCCCATCGTAGGACCGCTGCTGGCAGGTGGCCCGGCGGCGCTGGTAGAGCAGCATGGCCTGCCACACGAGGAGGCCTACGTGGATGCCTGCCACCTGTGTTACACAGCCCGCGACATGCTGCGCGAAAGATTCCCAGAGTATCTAGGGCCGAGACAGATGTACGGAGATCTGGATTGACAACAACCATCGCCCTCGCTGGCAAAGGCGGCACCGGAAAGACGACCGTCTCGGCGCTCTTGATCCGTTACCTGATGGAAGAACGGAATGGCTCCATCCTGGCCATCGACGCCGACCCGGCCACCAACTTGCACATGGTGCTGGGGATGCAGATCGATAGCTCCGTCGGCGATATCCGCGAGGACATGCTCGACATGGTACAGTCCAGCGGCGCGCTGGCCGGTTCGCTGCCCGGCGGGATGAGCAAACAAGAGTACCTGGACTATCAGGTGCAGATGGCCGTGACCGAGGGAGAGAGAGTGGACTTGCTGGTGATGGGCCGCCCCGAGGGCCAGGGCTGCTACTGCGCCGCCAACCAGATGCTGCGCCTGATCGTGGACCGGCTGGGAAAGCAGTACGACTATGTGGTCATCGATAATGAGGCAGGGATGGAGCACCTCAGCCGCCGCACCACGCGCGACGTGGACGTGTTGCTGCTGGTGACCGATCCCACACACCGCGGCCTGGTTGCTGCACAACGAATGGCGGAGATGGTACCGGAGCTAGAGATCGGCGTGGGGCGCACTTACCTGGTAGTCAACCGCTTGCCGGGCGAGATGCCTACGCCATTGGCACAGGCTATCGAAAAGACCGGACTCACGCTGATCGGCACGGTGCCCAATGATCCGGCAATGGCAGAATTTGAGCTTAGCGGTCGCCCGTTGATAGAGCTACCAGCGGAAACGGCCGTCTACAAAGCAATCCGAGAGATAGCACAGCAAGTGCTCTAATCACCAGTCTCTAATCTCTGATAGTAAAAGGAGGCAGCAGATGTACATTATTGCAGAAAATATCCACATTATCTCGCCCAAGGTCAAGGAAGCCATCGCCGATCGGGACGCCAAGTTCTTCCAGGACTTGGCCGTGAAGATGGTCGAGGCCGGGGCGAGTGCGGTCGATCTCAACATCGGGCCACAGAAAAAGGCCGGCCACGAGATCCTGCCGTGGCTGGTCGAGACGGTCGAGAAGGTTGTGGACGTGCCGCTGGTGTTCGATACGACCAATCTGGCCGCGATCGAGGCCGCCTGCGAGACGGTATCCAAAGCGCAGCCCATCATCAACTCCACCGACGCGCGCGAAGAGCGACTGGAGCAGGTTCCCCTGGTGGCCAAAAAGTTCAACACGCGCCTGGTCGCGCTGACCATGGCCGAGGGCATGATCCCAGTCGGCGCCGACGAGCGGGTGAGCATCGCCCTGGAGAAGCTGATCCCGCGCATGCTGGAGATCGATTTTCCCATCTCCGACCTGATCATCGACCCGCTGGTGCTGACCGTCTCCGGCTGCCAGGAGTACTGCCCGGAGTGCATTGAGGCAGTGCGCACGCTCAAGTTTGCCTGGGACCCGCCCCCTTTGACCAACGGCGGCCTGTCCAACGTCTCCAACGCCGTGCCCAACGAGATGCGCCCGCTGATCAACCGCACCTACATGGTGATGCTCATGGGCGCAGGCATCGACATGGTGATCGCAGACCCGCTGGACGAGGATCTGAAGGAGTGGATCCGCGTAGTCGAAGAGCGGGACGAGAGCAGCGCGCTCAATCGTCTGCTACTCAAGCTGCACGATAGAGTGGCGGCGATGGAGGAGCTGCAGCCCGAAGACGTCGACATGCCCGATCCGGCGCAGGCCGACATCTGGAAGACGATACAGGTAGTGCTGAACAAGGTGATCTATACGGATTCGTATCTACGGGTCTAGCAAATTCGAGATTGCAAATTGCAGATTCAGGATTGCAGATTGCAGGCACACGGCAAGGGAGAAGCACAGCTAGTGACTTACGAGGAATGGGAAGCGCAGGTAGCAGGTGAGCTTCGAAACGATCCTTTGTGGAAGATGGATGCCTATCGGTCTGCACTGTACCTGTACGACCTGGCCTGGGAAGACTGCAAACAACTGATGAAGGATCTGCGGGGGCGTGCAATTGCCGAACAGCTCATCCGCAGCGCAGGCTCTATCTGTGCCAACATCGAGGAAGGCTATGGCCGAGGCTTTGGCAAGCAGTATGCCCAATTCCTACGCTACTCCCTCGGTTCCACACGTGAAACCAGGGGATGGTACTACCGTGGCCGCAAGCTGCTGACACCGGAAGTAACACAGCAGCGCTACGACCTACTCGGCAAAGTCACCGGCTTACTCGTCATCGCGCTCAACCAACAAAAACAGTCACGCTAGCGCAATCTGCAATGTGCAATGCGCAATCTGCAATCTGCTCTAAGGAGGAAGACATGACTGCACAACTTATCGACGGCGAAGCCGTAGCAGCCACGATCCACGGCGAGATCAAGGCCGAGGTGGGGCAACTCAAGGCCGAACACGGCGTCACGCCCGGCCTGGCGACGGTATTGGTGGGCGAGGACCCTGCCTCCCAAGCGTACGTCCGCTCCAAGCAGAAACAGTGTGGCGAGGTCGGCATCCGATCCTTCGGCCACGATCTGCCCGAGAGCGCCAGCCAGGAGGAGGTCGAGCGGGTGGTAGCGGACCTGAATGCCAATCCAGACGTGCACGGCATCCTGGTGCAGCTACCGCTGCCCAAGCACCTGGACGAAGAGCGCGTGCTGCGGGCGATTGGACTGGACAAGGACGTGGACGGCTTCCACCCGATCAACATCGGGCGGCTGGCGATGAAGGGACGCAAGCCGCTGTTCGTCCCCTGCACGCCCGCCGGATGCATTGAGCTGCTCGACCGATACGACATCCCCATCGAGGGCAAGGAAGCCGTGGTGCTGGGGCGCAGCAATATCGTCGGGCTGCCGGTCTCGATGCTCCTGCTGCACCGGAATGCGACACTCACCATCTGCCACTCGCGCACGCAGGACCTTCCCGGCACCTGTCGCCGAGCCGACGTCCTCATCGCTGCCGTGGGCCGGCCGGGGATGGTCAAGGGCGACTGGGTCAAGCCGGGCGCAGCCGTGATCGACGTGGGTATCAACCGCGTGTGGGTCGATAATCCTGCCGACAGGGAGTGGACGTGCACCGCGACAGGCGAGTGCTTCCTCGCCCACCGCAAGGACGAGTCGGAGAAGGGCGGCAGGCGTAAGATGGGCGTCTACTGCAAGACCCACGATAAGGTCTATCTGAAGGATCAGGCGCCGGCCGACACCGAGGGCTGTGAGATGATTGACCTGTACCGCCAGTACGAGCTGGTGGGCGACGTGGACTTTGACGAAGTCAAGGAGGTCGCGGGCTACCTGACCCCGGTCCCGGGCGGCGTGGGACCGATGACCATTATCATGCTCCTGCGCAACACCCTCACCTCGGCCAGGCGGACGGCAGGGCTGGTGGAATAATCTTGAAAATGGGCTGAAAACAGGGCAGGATCACATCCTGCCCCATCCTGCTCGACACAGGAGGGCTAAAGATGGGAGACGTTTGGGAACAACTGGCACACTATCGCAAGATGAAGACATTGCCCGATGGATCGCGGTTGCTGCTGCGTCCGCTGTCCGAGAAGGACAAGGCGGCACTGGTGGATCTGTTCGCCCGCGCATTGGAGGAAGACCTCAGATATTTTCGCGACGACGCGGCCGACCGAACGGTCGTCGAGAGTTGGGTTGACAATCTGAATCTGCAGAAAGTCTATCCCTTGGTCGCGGTCGTGGATGACGCGCGTGGGCAAACGCGCATCGTCGGGGACGCCACGCTCCACTTTCGCGAGCGCCACCACCGCCACCTGGCGTGGGTACGCATCTTCCTCGACCGGACCTATCGCCGCCGGGGCATCGGCGCGCTGATGCTGCGCAGCTTGATCGAGATCGCGCGCACCGTCGGCCTGCAGCAGTTATACATCGAGGTCGTAAGCACCCAGCACGACGTCATCAAGGCTCTTCTAGATATGGGCTTCCAACACGACGTGACGCTCCACGACTACTTTATGACGAGTGAGGGCGACACGCTGGACATGGCCGTGCTGGGGCTGAAGCTAGTGGAACAATCTGGCGGATTCTAGACATTCTAATTTCGGAGGAAAACATGTACCAACAATACCCACCCCCACAACCCGCGTACTACCCACAACAGCAATACAGCGGGTGCCTCAAGGCATTCTTGTACGTCCTGTCGTTTCTCATCCCCATAGCAGGCGTCATCATCGGCATCGTCTTCATCTCACGCCCAGATCCCGAATCCAAAGGTCTGGGCCAAGCCTGCTTGATCGTCGGTATCGTCTCTTTCGTGTTATGGTGCTGCCTGAGCATCGTATTCGGAATTAGCTCGGGCTTCCTGGCGGCTTTGCTGGAGAACATGTAGCCTCCGTCCAAGAGACGCCTGTCGATTCACATTTAGAGGAATAACCCTTTGATACAAAAGGGTCCCGTCGGAGCCGTGCTCGTCGTCGGCGGCGGCGTGGGAGGGATGCGCGCCGCCATCGACCTGGCCGAAGCCGGCCTCAAAGTTTACCTGGTGGAGAATATGCCCTGGCTGGGAGGGCGTGTGGCGCAGTTGGGCTACATGTTCCCTACTCACGACTGTGTCCTCTGTCGAGGCACGTCCGACCACGGCTACGGCTGCGTGTTCCCGGCCATCTCGCCCGCTTTTCTGGATAACAACCTGCATCCTAACATCGAAATCCTGACCAACACCGACTTGATCAACGTAGACGGCTTTGCCGGCGACTTCACTGTGATGCTGCGCCACCACCCCACCTATGTGGACGCACACAAATGCATCAACTGCGGACTGTGCGCCGCAGCTTGCCCGGTGTCGCTGCCCAGCCCGTTCCAGGCCGGACTCTCACCGCGCAAGGCGATCTACAAGATGGCCCCCCGCGCATTGCCCGACGCCTACGTGGTGGACAAGGTGCCGCGCTGCGAGACATGCCGCCGCTGCGAATCCCTCTGCCCCACCAAGGCCGTCAATCTAGACGAGGAAGAGGACGAGCGCGAGGTGCAGGTCAGCGCCATCATCCTCTCCCTGGGCTACGAACTCGCCGACGCGTCCGAGTTCGAGGAGTTCGGCTTCGGCCGCTACCCGAACGTCGTGCACTCGATGCAGTACGAACGGCTGGCCAGCCGCTCCGGCCCCACGGAGGGCATCGTGATGCGCCCCTCGGATGGCGAATTCCCAAAACGCATTGCCTGGCTCCAGTGCGTGGGCTCCCGCACAGAAAAGTACCCCTATTGCTCTTCCATCTGCTGTATGTATGCCACGAAGCAAGCGATGCTTTCAAAGCAGCGCTCCCCGCTTGGGCCAGAAAGCGTCCACTGCCAGATCTTTATGATGGACGAGCGCGCCTTCAACAAAGAGTTCAACGCCTACTACGAGCAAGCGCAGGAGAAATACAACGTAGCATACACACGTTGCCGGATTTCGATCATCCAAGAGGACGTAGAGACACACGACCTGATCCTGCGCTACCCAGACACTGACGGCAAAGTCATCGAGGACTCGTTCGACATGGTCGTCCTCTCCGTCGGCGCGCGGCCGCCCAACGGTGCCCGCGACCTGGCCGACCTGCTGGGGATCGAGCTGAACCCCTACGGCTTTTGCGCCACGGACAAGTTCGCCCCGCTGGAGACGAGCAGACCCGGCATCTACGTCTGCGGAACCTTCTCCTCGCCCAAGGAGATCGCGGAGACGATACTGGACTCGGCGGGCGCGGCGGGCGACGTGATGCGCCTGCTCTCGAACGAGCTGGGCTCCCAGCCCTACACGCGGGAGTATCCGTTCCTGTTTAGGGGCGAGGTAACCTCGCCCCTACCGCCCGAGCGAGACGTCAGCGAGGAACCACCCCGTATCGGCGTCACCATCTGCCGCTGTTACCCGAGCATCGCCGGGATCGTGGATACAGATGCGGTGGCCGATTTCGCCGCCTCTCTGCCGGGCGTGGTGCACGTCGAGACGACGGACTATGCCTGTCTGGAGGATTACCATGAGCAGTTCAAACAGACGATCGACGAGCAGAAGTTGAATCGCGTGGTGGTGGCAGCCTGCAGCCCGCGCACGCACGAGCCGCTGTTCCAACGCCTCACCCGCCAGGCCGGGCTGAACCCCTACCTGCTGTCGATGGCCAACATCCGCGAGCAGTGCGCCTGGCCCCACGTCGACGACCCCGCTAAAGCCACGCGCATGGCCAAAGAGACGGTGCGCCTGGCCGTGGCTCGCGCGCGCCTATCGGAACAGGTGCACAAACAAGCCATCGAGCCCATCCGGCGGGCGCTGGTGATCGGCGGCGGGGTTTCCGGCATGACGGCTGCGCTCACCATCGCCGACGCCGGTTTCGACGTCACACTGGTGGAGCGAGACGCGGGACTGGGCGGCAACCTGCAGCACGTCTACTATGTGGCCGAGGGGGATAATCCCCAGCGCCTGCTGCGCGACCTGACCAATCGCGTGCTGGGCCACCAGCGGATCGAGGTGCGCACCCGCTCCGAGGTCATCGCCCACGAGGGCAGCCTGGGCCAGTTCCACTCCACCGTTCGCACACCAGCCGGAGAGATGACGGTCGAGCACGCCGTGACCATCGTGGCCACCGGCGGCCAGGAGTGGCGCGGGGACGTCTATCTACTCGGTCAAGACAAGCGCGTCGTCACCTCCCTGGAGCTGGACGACCTCATCACCCATCGCCTGGAGCAACTGGCCGGGCTGAAAGAGGTCGTCTTTATCCAATGCGTGCGGCGGCCTGGAGAGGTCGAATATTGCAGTCGCATGTGCTGCACCAACACGATGAAGAACGCCATCCGCATCAAGACGCTCAACCCAGATTGTCGCGTGGTCGTCCTTTATCGCGACATCATCACCTACGGATTCCGTGAGCGGTTCTACACCGAGGCGCGGGAAAAGGGCGTCATCTTTGTCCGCTACGACAAAGACCACATGCCCCATGTGCAGGTGAATGACCAAGGAGCACTGGAGGCCACGACCTGGGAACCATCGTTGCGGGAAGAAATCACCCTGCACCCAGACCTGCTGGCGCTCAGCATGGCGCTCGAGCCCTCGGAAGGCACCGAGAGACTGGCTCAAACTCTCGATGTACCGCTTTCCAGCGAGGGCTTTTTCCTGGAAGCCCACATCAAGATGCGCCCGATGGACATGGCGCGTGAGGGCATCTTTGTCTGCGGCATGGCCCACTACCCCAAGTTTATCGAGGAATGCATCACCAACGCCCAAGCGGCGGCAGGCCGGGCGATCACGATCCTCGCCGCACCCAAGCTCTACATCGGCGGCGTCATATCTGTAGTGGATCAGAGCAAGTGCGTGGGCTGCCTGACCTGTGTACGCACCTGTCCCTTCGATATTCCCAAAGTACACTATGAAGACACGGGCGTGGGCAACCTCAAAGGCGCGGCATACATCGACCCGGCGCTGTGCACCGGCTGCGGTACCTGCTCGGCCGAGTGCCCGGCCAAGGCAATCCAGCTCGTGTCGTATCGCGACGAGCAAATCCTGAACCTGCCGCTGGGATGTTGGGCGACCGAACCGGTGAGTCAGCGAATGAGCGAATAGGCGCAACAGAATCGCGCATCAAAGAGGCATCGATGACAGATCAGAACGAAGCCAACGACGATTTCGAACCCGAGATCACGGTTTTCATGTGCATCTACTGCGCCTACATGGCCGCCGATACTGCCGGCGCGCTGCGCATCAAGTATCCGGGCAACGTCAAGCTGATCAAACTGCCCTGCACCGGGAAAACCGACCGGCGCTACCTGCTCGATGCCTTTGAGCAAGGAGCTGACGGCGTCTGCGTGGTGGGATGTCCCATCGGCAATTGCCACCACGTGAATGGAAACGAACGAGGTCAGGCGCGAGTGAACTATACCAAGAAAACACTGGATGATATCGGGCTAAACGGCGAGCGCCTGGAGATGTACTTTGTCTCGGGAGGCATGGGAAACACCTTCGCCAGCGCAATGCGCGATATGACAGAGCGTATCAAGAAGCTGGGTCCCAGCCCTTTGAAGGCCACACAATCTGAAGAGGAATAGATGCGATGCTAGTCAAACACCGAATGACTCCTAACCCACTCACCGTCATGACCGATACGAGCCTCAAGGAGGCCCTGGAATTGGTCCGCAGCAAGCCGTTCCGCCACCTGCCAGTGGTGGACGAGGAAGGCAAGCTGGTCGGCATCGTGACCGAGAAGAGCCTGGTCTACGCATCTCCCACATCCACCACCACCCTCAGCGTCTTTGAGGTAGATTACATCCTCTCACACATCACGATGAAGCAGATCATCGGCGACCCGGTCATCACCGTGGAGCCTGACCTCCCTATCGAAGAGGCGGCACGCATTATGCTCGACCACCGCATCGGCTGCCTGCCCGTGGTCGAGGACGACGAACTGATCGGCATCATCAGCGACACCGACATCTTTCGCGTCTTTGTCGAGGGGTTGGGCGGTGGGCACCCCTCGCTGCGCATCACCGTCGTCGTGCCAGAGGAGGTGGGCAGCCTGGCAGAAGTGACGAGCAGCATAGCCGATATCGGCGGCAACATCTACTCGCTGGGCATTTTCTGGGGCGAGAAACCCGAGGACCGCGTCGTCACCCTGCGGTTGGAGGGCGTGGACAGAGAGGCGGCCGTCCAGGCCCTGGAGAACGCAGGCATCCAGGTCGTGACCGTGTGGGAACCACCTAAGGAGTGAGATGAACATCCTCGTACTCAGTGCAAGTCCAAACAAAGATGGTCTAACGGCTGCATGCGCTGCCGCCGCCGTCGAAGGCGCGCGCCAAGCCGGTGGTCTGGCCGAAGAAATACGCCTCAACGCTCTACAGATCGGCATGTGCCAGGCCTGTGACGACGGCTGGGGCACGTGCCAATCCAAGCACGTATGCCAGGTCAGCGACGGTTTCCAGGCGCTGCACGCCCGCGTGCTCGAGGCCAACGCTTACGTGTTGGTCACCCCCGTCTATTTTGGCGAGATAAGTGAATCGGCCAAGGCGTTCGCCGACCGGCTGCGCCGCTGCGAAGCGACGCGCGGAGAGAGCGGGCTAACGGACAAGCCCGTGATCGCCGTCGCGGCGGCGGGTGGCAGTGGCAACGGCACGATCACCTGCCTGCTGAGCATGGAACGGTGGATCCAGCACGTCAAGGGGCAGGTGTTCGACCTCATCCCGGTCAAACGCTGGACCAGGGAACACAAGCTGGCGACGATCCGCGAAGCGGCGCGTGCGATGGTACAAGAAGCCCTGGAGAAAAACGCCGGATGAAGGGTGACGAACAAGAGAGCCCAAGCGTCATCGGCGCGGTGATGGTGATCGGCGGCGGGATCGCCGGCATGCAGGCTTCGCTTGATCTGGCCGAGTCCGGGTACAAGGTCTACCTGGTGGATAAGAAACCGGCTATCGGCGGGCACATGGCGCAATTTGACAAGACCTTTCCCACCAACGACTGCGCCATGTGCACCATCAGCCCCAAGCTGGTCGATTGCGGCCGCCACCGCAACATCGAGCTGCTGATGGATACTGACGTGCTGGAGGCCAGAGGCGAGGCGGGCAACATGACCGTGCGCGTACGCACCCGCCCGCGCTACATCGACCTGGAGAAATGCACCGGCTGCGGCGACTGCGGCGAGGTCTGCCCGGTCATCATCCCCGGCCGCTTTGACGAAGGGCTGGCGGTGCAGCACGCCGCCTACAAGCTCTACCCGCAGGCGGTGCCCAACGCCTTTGCCATCGAAAAGCGCGGCATCTCCCCCTGCCGCGACGCCTGTCCCGCCCACCAGCGCGCCCAGGGCTACATCGCCCTCATCCGCGAGGGGCGCTACGATGACGCGCTGCGCGTCATCAAGGAGGACAACCCCTTCCCCGGCATCTGCGGGCGCATCTGCAACCACCGCTGTGAGGAGGCCTGTAACCGGGGCAAGCTGGACGACCCAATCAACATCCACGCCCTCAAGCGGTTTGTCACCGACAAGGTCTATGCCCAAGAACGCGTGCCGCCGGAGCCGGCTGAGCGCGCCTACGAGGAGCGCGTGGCCATCATCGGTGCGGGACCGTGCGGACTGACCACCGCGCAGGATTTGTGCAAGATGGGCTACAGCGTCACCGTCTTCGAGGCGCTGCCGGTGGCAGGCGGGATGCTGCGCGTGGGCGTGCCCGAGTACCGGCTGCCCACCGAGATCGTGGACCGCGAGGTGCAGGACATCGTCGACCTGGGCGTGGAGCTGCGGCTGAACACGCGGGTGGACAACCTGGACGACATTTTCGACGAGGGATTCGACGCCGTGCTCATATCCGTCGGCGCGCACGAGGGGCGCAAGCTGCCCATCGAGGGGGCCGACCTGGACGGGGTGATGGTCAACACCTCCTTCCTGCGCGACGTGCGATTGGACAACCCGCCCGACGTCGAGGGCCAGCGGGTGATGGTGCTGGGCGGCGGCAACGTGGCGGTGGACGTGGCGCGCACGGCGGTGCGCTTGGGCGCGGCCGAGGTGCACATGGCCTGCCTGGAGAGCCGCGAGACGATGCCCGCCCACGATTGGGAGATCGAGGCCTGTGAGGCCGAGGGGATTCAGCTCTATCCCAGCCGCTCCTTCAAGCGCATCGTGGAAAACGAGGAGGGCGGCATCGGCGGCCTGGAGTGCGTGGACGTCACCTTTATGGAGTTCGACCCCACGGGCCGCCTGACCCTGGAGACAGAACCGAGGTCGGAGCACATCATCCCCTGTGACGTGGTCGTCTTTTCCATCGGCCAGCGCGCCGGTTTGGGCTTTATCCCCGAAAGCGCCGGCGTCGGCGTCACCCGCCAGCAGACCATCGCCGTCAATCCCAACACGATGGCAGCCACCCGTCCCGGCGTCTTTGCCGCCGGTGACGCCACCACCGGTACCGCCTTCGTCATCGAGGCGGTCGCCTCCGGCCACCAGGCCGCCGAGTCGATCCGCCGCTACCTGCGCGGCGAGGAGCTGGAGCCAGCGCTCAAGCCCGAACTGCCCGTGGTCGACTTGAGTCGGACCGAGATCCAGGAGCGCATCGAGCGGGGCGAGGTCGAGGTCACGCCGAGGGTCGCCGTGCCCGAGTTGCCGGTCGCAGAGCGCGTGGCCAACTTTGCCGAGGTCGAGACCGGCTACACCGACGAGCAGGCCCAGGCCGAGGCGGCGCGCTGCCTGGCCTGCGGCATCTGCTCCGAGTGCCTGAGCTGCTGGTACGAGTGCCAGGCCGGCGCCGTGAACCACGACATGGTGGAGCAGATTCGCGAGATCGAGGTCGGCGCGGTGGTGATGGCCCCCGGTTACGAGGTCTTTCACGCCGAGCAGGCGCAGGAGTACGGCTGGGGCCGCTTCCCCAACGTGGTCACCGCGCTGCAATTGGAGCGGCTGATGAGCGCCTCCGGCCCGACCCACGGCCACGTCCTGCGCCCCTCTGACGGCGAAAAACCGAAAAAGATCGCGTTCTTGCAGTGCGTCGGCTCCCGTGACCAGGAGCACGACTACTGCTCCGCCGTGTGCTGCATGTACGCCACCAAAGAGTCCATCATGATCAAGGAGCACGAGCCGGATACCGAGGTCAGCGTCTTTATGATGGACATGCGGGCCTTCAGCAAGGGGTATCTGGAATACTACCACCGGGCCGAAGAGCGGTACGGGGTGCGCTACGTGCGGTCGCGGGTGTCGGTCCTGCGGGAGAACCCGGAGACGCACGGCTTGATTGTGCGCTATGTCTCGGAGGACGGCAGCATCGTCGAGGAACCGTTCGGCCTGGTCGTGCTCTCGGTGGGGATGGAGATACCCGAGGAGACGCGCGAGTTGGCGCGGCGGCTTAACGTGCAAGTAGACGAGTACGGCTTCTGCCGCACAGATATGTTCGAGCCGCTGCAGACGAGCAGAGATGGCATTTTCGCCGTGGGACCGTTCCGCGAGCCCAAGGACATCCCCGAATCGGTCGTCGAGGGCATCGGCGCAGCGGCGGCGGCGGGCAAGCTCCTGGCCCCAGCCCGCTGGACGCGCACCGAGGAGGCTGAATATCCACCGGAGAGGGACGTCTCGCGCGAGGATGCCCGCGTGGGCGTCTTTGTGTGCCACTGCGGGTCGAACATCGGCGGCTACCTGGACGTGCCAGATGTGGCCCACTACGCGGCCAGCTTGCCAGGCGTGGTGCACGCCGAGCATAATCTATACACCTGCTCGCAGGACTCGATCAAGCGCATCACCGAGCAGACTGGGGAGCACAACCTCAACCGCGTGGTTGTGGCCTCCTGCACGCCGCTGACGCACGAGCCGCTGTTCCAGGACTCGATCCGGCAGGCCGGGCTGAACCCGGGCATGTTCCACATGGCCAACATCCGCAACCAATGCTCGTGGGTGCACTCCCACGACTGGGAAACGGCCACAGAGAAGGCCAAGGACCTGGTGCGGGCCGCCGTGGCGAAGGCGGTTCAGTTGCAGCCGATCCACATGACCGAGATCTCGGTGCAAAAGGCGGCCGTCGTCATCGGCGGCGGCGTGGCGGGGATGACGGCGGCGCTGACGCTGGCCGACCAGGGCTTTCCGGTGCACCTGGTGGAGCGATCGGAGCGGATGGGCGGCAACCTGTGGAACATTCGCCACAGCCTGGACTGGGATGCCGACGAGAAAAAGGTCATCTGGCGCAACCCGCAGGAAGAGTTCCTGCACCAGACGATCAAGCGCGTGGAGAGCCATTCCCAGATCACGCTGCACCTGCAGAGCGAGATGCTAGAGACCGGCGGCTTTGCGGGCAAATTCACCTCGCGCATCCGCACGCCCGATGGCGAGATCGAAGTACAGCACGGTGCGACCATCCTGGCAACCGGCGCGGTAGAGTACAAGGGGCCGGAGTACGGGTATGGGAGCGACCCGAGGATTGTGTCGCAGTACGAGTTTGAGGAGATACTGGAAGAAGCGGAGGTGCAGGGGAGCGGGGGAGCGGGGGAGCAGGAGGTCAATCCGCAATCTGCAATCTGCAATCTACAATCCGTGGTTATGATTCAATGCGTCGGCCCTGCCGAAAAGTACTGCTCCCGCGTCTGCTGCACGGCAGCGATGACGAACGCCCTGGCCCTCAAGAAGCTCAACCCCGATGCGCAGATCACGGTGCTGTACACCGATGTGCGCACCTACGGCTTCAAGGAGCGCTACTACCAGGAGGCACGCAAGCAGGGCGTGATATTCGTGCCATACACCTTTGACCGCAAGCCGGGCGTGGAGATTGGAGATTCGGGATTGGAGATTACGGTTTGGGAGCCGTCTCTGCAAGAGGAGTTGACGTTCAATCCCGATATGCTGGTGCTGAGTATGCCGATGGTTCCGCCGGAGGGAGCGGAGGAGATGGCGACGCGGCTCAAGGTGCCGCAGGATATGGATGGCTTTTTCCTGGAGGCGCACGTCAAGCTGCGCCCGGTCGATTTCGCCAGCGACGGGCTGTACATGGCCGGGGCGGCCCACTATCCCAAGTTCATCGACGAATCCATCGCCCAGGCGCAGGCGGCGGCCGCCCGCGCGCTCACCATCCTGAGCAAGGACGTGCTGGAGGTGGGCGGCGTCGTGGCCCAGGTGGACCAGGAAAAGTGCGTCGGCTGCCTGACGTGCGTGCGCATCTGCCCCTACGACGTGCCGCAGATCCAGGCCGATTTCACCGGCGTGGGCGGCATCGTGGGCGCGGCGTACGTCGAACCGGCGCAATGCCACGGCTGCGGCATCTGCGTCTCCGAGTGCCCGGCCAAGGCGATCCAACTGCTGCACTACGAGGACGTGCAGGTGGGAGCTGAGATCGAGGCGCTGTTGGCGCCGAAGGTGGTGGAGGTATGCGAGTAGGTTTGCATGTAGCGCGCTAGATGAGTGGTATGCGCATTGCTTCGCATATTCGAGATGAGGCGAAATTCCGCCGCGCTGCATTTCGCCTCATTGGGTGCGCTTTCTGAGGAAAGGAATGAGGCTACATGAAGCTACCCTGGCCTGAGATAATCCTAGCGATTCTGACAAACTCCGCATTCACAGCGGTTTTGTTGGCAGCCGCGGCGTTCATTGGACGGTCGATAATCGGGAGGTGGATCTCCAGAAACATCGAGGAATACAAAGCCCAGCTTCAAGCGGCAAATGCCAGGGAAATTGAGAGGCTGAGGACAGAACTGAAGATAGTCTCATTTGAGCATGAGACGAGGTTCGCCAGGCTCCACGAGAAACGCGCCGAGGTCACAGCGGAACTCTACAAATTACTTGTCAGAAGCGAAGACAGCTTGATGAGCCTGGCATTGGCAGTAGGTCATACAGACTTTGAAGGAGAGATAGCGCAGAAGACCTATGAGACTTCTCAAGCAGCTATTCAATACTTGAACGAACACTGCATATATCTTCCGGGGAACTTGGCCAACACCGTAGGTGACCTTACTAGCAAATTCATCAGCTTGAGGTACCATTTCCAAGAGCTTGATGCTACTGCACAGTACGAGGTCGAGCATGGAGAACCTCAGTCGCCACCTCCCGAACGCGACAAGGCCTTGGAGAAGTTTTTCAAAGCAGTCTCTCCGCTCAAGAAGGCAATTGAGGACGAGTTCCGCAAGATGCTAGGAGACGCAGGTTAGGAGGAGCACCGCCCAATCACGGCTTGCTAATCACCTTTGACCGCACCTGAGTGACTGCACAAGTAGAACTGAAGCGGGTTACTCGGTGGAGAAAGCAACGCCAACAATAGCCCGAGAACGGCCTCGTTTTCCTAAAAACCGGCGTTCTTGCCCACAAAGTGGGGCTCTTCCCTATCGCACTTCTATTTGTGCGATTCTCAGGACACCAGTCAAGCCTGATGCTAGAAGATCGTTTGGCTGCGGAGGTCTATAATGCTGACACGCGAACAGATAGAAGAGATCATACGTACAACTGGTCCTGCCGCAAATCTGGAAGGACAGAATCTCCGAGGATTAGACCTGTCTGGACTTAACTTGACTGGCGCGACTCTGAATAGCGCTGACCTAAACCCAGCTACGGATCAAGTGAGAATGGACTCTGGAACCGCCGAGACCAACTTAAACCGAACTGTATTGTAAACCGTATTAAACTCATACCCCTTGCACCTTACCAATTACATACCCCTAACCAGGCTCCAGGCTGAGGCCAGTGATTTCCTCGACCGTCAGTCCTTTTGGCTCCAGCCGTTTGATCTCTTCC
>Ga0315548_1001696_pt1 | contig 18108 bp, 18 predicted proteins | sample SalMarSW160110MG_2_FD_202540 | JGI IMG/M metagenome (GOLD analysis project Ga0315548, IMG submission 202540) | Salt marsh sediment microbial communities from the Plum Island Ecosystem LTER, Massachusetts, United States - Salt Marsh Sediment SW1601-110 ...
TTAATACTGCGTTTATGCCAGGCGCGTCTCCGCCGCCGGTCAGGATACCAACTTTCATCGTACCTTTTTCTCCCTTGTTACTAGCATTTCAGTACCTCACCATAATATGTAAACTGCCACTATTATATGTAAGGAACTCGCTGAATAATAGTGCGCACACGTGTTATCTGCAAGATAACCACAAAGCGCTTTCTTTTTTGTTAGTAAAACAAAAAATTGCTAAATATTGACCATTAAACCACGCGTGTACCTGATTCTAAACCTGTTTGCTTACTCTTGAAAGATTCCAATTTAAAAAATAATATAAATGTTTTGAACATATTAATCAAACATGTCAAAAGCAGTGGTTTTTGCAATAGCCTTCCTATGTCTCTTTGCAATAACTCTAGTAATACCCGCCCTACCTCCAGGGAATATGATAAGTAGTTTCGTCGGAATTCCCGAACCAACATCTATCTTAGGAATTTCTGGCGCGGTTATTGTAAACGGCGTAATAAACGGATTCGTTTGGGGAATAATTGTTTTTGTAATATATGCCTTGACCTACCGCCCAAAAAAGAAAGCGCTCCCTCCAATGCTATATCCCACTTACCAGCCAGCACCTGTACCTACGCCCACACCAGCAACCACATCCATAACAATGTCTAGGAAACCACAAGAAAAAAGGCGTCACCCCAAAGTTAAAAAAAGAAGAACATACATTGCTTTGGATCAAGATATTGAGACAATCGAAGGAATAGGACCTACATACGGCAACAAACTTAGGAATTCAGGCGTCAAGGTCGTAGGAGACCTGTTGAGAGCAGGCTCTACAAGATATGGGCGACGAATTTTGGCCAGAAAAGTTGACGTGGCTCCTAGGACATTGCTTAAGTGGGTTTATCGAGCGGACTTCTTCCGCATAAGGGGAATAGGAACGCAATACTCTGCTTTACTAGAGTCGGCGGGAGTCAGTACGGTAACAGATCTCTCAAGGAGAGACCCCAAAAACCTGTATGCGAAACTAAGAGCAATCAACAGGAGAAAGAATTTGGTTAGACGAGTACCCCCGTATAGAACGATCCAAGGCTGGATAAAGAGCGCAAAAAACCTTAAACGTATAGTGGAAGACTGAGTCTCTAATACTGGGCGTGTTATATGCAAGATGACCCCATGTTAGAGGTTTGCTCAGGGTGGGGTGGTGGTTGTTTGAGCCTTGTCGCTTGCGGCAGGCGCAGGTGTCTGTCCAGCCGTTTCAGGAGTTGGAGCTTGTTCTGGAGTTGCAGTTTGTTTAGGTTCTGGCTGAGGTTTAGGAGTGCTGGGCAAGATCTTTATTTTCTCTGCCATGGGGTGCAACAAGTCCGGCGGCGGGTAAGGCGTGTTTAGAATCGAGGCGAGAATGTAGATTGAATTGAAAACATGCTGGTAAACTGTGAAGAGGATTTGGGGAATATTTGTTTTCGGGTTCGCTTCTAACTTTTTCTTAACATCCGCAGAGGGGCCTTCCAAAGTCACGATGCCTACGGTTGAGTATTTAACAATATTTGGCTTGGTAGTTATAAGCAGGTTGAAGTTAAGATCAACTTGGTTGCCGCTCCTTTTCTGCTCCTCAAGTTTGGCGTTCACATCGAAAAACAGCTCTTCTGTAGGCACATACTGGCCTGTTCTTTCAGCCTGAAGGCTGTTTATGCGAATGGAAACGGTGACACCTGTAACAGAATATTTTGGGCAGATTATTGATCCCCTACTTTATTTTAACTATTTCATATTTAACTTTTGTAGATCCTGAAATCACCGCCCTCTACTTGAAGGAAAGCGAAATCTCCTTATTTATTGCCAAAATCGCTATAAACGGCAGGAACCGAAAGTTCTGTGGCGAACTTGAAGGCCTCCTCTTCGGGCAAGCCGCTCTTTGCTCGCAACACTATCTTTCGGGGAATGTCATCTTCAATGTAGAGTATGTAGTTAACGTTCTTTCCTAAACCAATGCGCTCAAGCTGCTGAACCGTAGCCTTAAATTTCTCCATATCCTGAATCTTATCGCCGATTTTTTCAATTGCTTCAAACAATACTTCAGCCTGACCCTGCTCAGTAGAAGAAATCAAAACATTACCTGACTGAAACCAAACCGAGGACTCGACCTTCTTTCCTTTTCCGCCTTTTTTTCCAGCAGCCCTATCGGAAGCTTTCTTTGGCGGGCCACGTAGGTTCTTCTGCAGAGCAGCTGACTTCTGATACCAATCGTCATTCTTGTGAGTCTCTTCGCAACTTCGCAATAACGACCCTAGCCATTGACTGTAATCCTCGAATAATATTCTGTACTGGTCCAATTGGTCTGTTAGGAACTCAGTTATTTCCTTCAGCGTAATGAAAGTACGAATCTCGGTTCCCACAGCATACCACCCTATATTTGCTCGACCCACATCACATGAGCTTAAATCCACATATTTACTTTTAGATCACCGATTTCACGTTTCTATACTACTGTTCTTGAACAACGGGCAAAGCCTATTTTTGAGCCACAGACTTCAGCGCCGATAGTGCTCCAGAGATTTTCTGGATTTCCTTAGTTACAGCTGACAAGAATTTGATCCTGCTCTCAATCTTGTTTTTCTGCGCGCTCGTCAGATTTTTGAATTTCGGCATTACGTCTTGAATGACCAGAATCATAAGATCACGATTCTGTTCCTCAACGAGATTCTTCAGTTCCATATGTCCGTCTTCGTGCCATAAGGCTATGTGACCTGTCGGGTCGACGTGTGCCTGCGCAACGTTTCCAACTTCAGCGGGAAGAGCTGACGTAGAAACAGATATCGATGGGGTCAAAGGCTGCATCAGTTTGAGGAGCGATGTGAAAAACTCCGTGACTAAAAGTTTCTCTTCGGAAGCCAATTCACTTATTTGACCGATGTCATCTGCCAAACTTTTCAGCGAGTCAGCAAGTTCCTTGATAGTCATTTGAGCTTTTTCGTTCTGCTTGTTTTCTGTACTAATTGGGAATTCCGTTGTTCTTTGTTCAATACTATTCTCTTGGCTCAAGGTTGATCAATCCATGTTTATGGTGCTCACTGAAAAAAGCGCTTGTACGTTTCAAGACTTACGCACACGAAAATTTAGACTTGCGTTATATGGGGCAGTTGGATATATGGACGGTAACAATAGGAGACCGTATAACAAGTCGTAATACACAATATTTATATTCGTTTTCCGAATCAATAAATACCGCAGAGGCGGCGCTCCCGTGAGTTATGGACACCAAGGTCAAAAAGAGGAATATGAAAGCAGCAGAATTGAAGAGGTCTCATCTCTTAGACGAGACAAATTCAAAGTAACAGTGTCCCTAAACAAAGGGCGCCCCATGTCCAAATCACCTTTATATGAAAAATACGAAATTCAACGATACGACCTGCATCCAAACTACAGCTTTTCACACCTCGAAGACATGATCCCAAAAAACACCCCAGAATACATCGACAGCGGTCAGCATTACGTAGAACGCATAGTACGCGCGCTCTACTATTTCAAGCAGTGCTCTTTAATAGGTCCGTCAGGAACAGGCAAAACGCACATAGTCTATCTCGTAGCGGAACTCTGCGGTTTACCAATTTGGGAAGTGAACTGCGGACTACAGACATCTTCTTATGACCTTATTGGACGGTTTATCGGTCTAGGAAAAGAAAACTGGGTTGACGGCTTGCTGACACAGTGGCTTAGGGTAGGCGGAATAATGTACCTCGACGAAGCCAACATGATGAAGCAAGACGTAGCCACAAGACTAAACCCTGTTCTCGATACTCGAGGACACTTGGTGCTTAACGAAAAAGATAATGAAGTGATAGAGAGACACAAGTATGGATACCTCGTACTCAGCATGAACCCATATTCAGCAGAGTTCGCGGGAACCAAACCACTAAACGCAGCCATGAGAAGACGCATGGCCGTGTGGATAAACTTCGACTTCCCCAGCATCGGCGAAAAAATCTCGCCTCTTGAAGTGCAAATGCTCAAAAAAAGAACAAGAATCGACGACGACACAGCCTACAAAATTCTACAAGCAGGCGCCGAACTACGAAGACAATACAAAGCTGGAGACCTGCCCTATGGCCCATCTTTAGGCGATCTGATAAACTGGGCAACGCTAATACGTGACGGAAACACGCCAAACAACGCTGCAGAAGAAACAATCATAGCATTGACCAGCGACAACGCAGAAGTCCAAGACGATGTCAGACGAGTCGTAGAGTCAATATTCACCAAAACGCAGTGATCCTAATGTATAACAGTTTCCAAGGTCTTTCTCATGGGTTTTCTTGAATACGCGTGGACTGTTTCCCTACAGAAAGACAACATGAAAGTGAAGATAGTCCTGAACCCTCTTCTTAACCAGCCTACTCTTAAGCCTGATAACTTCGGGTTCACCGTGAATCTACCCACTGCCCACATCTTGGATGACGGACGAATCTCCTTTGCAGGGTATAAATTCCCCGCAGACGCTAACGGAAAAGCAAAAATTGGAAGGCTATTCAGAGCTTCAGTCCTGCATCTAACAACACACACCCTGTTACCCTTACCTAAGGAAAAAATTGCAACGCAGTCTTCATTAGAATCTGTTATCAACGTTTTCGCGCAATCTCTTGTCAGAGACATCTGCGTCAATGCGTATATCCAAGCATCGGACTCTGACAGATTTGTTGACTTAGCATACGCAAACGCATTGGCCTTTTCAAAAATTAAACCTACAGAGAGAATTTTGACCCCTGCAACGAGAATTATGGTGGCTCTGCTTTCAAAAGTTAACATAGGCATCGTAAAAGGGTCTCTCTCTCCTGAGCAAGAAAAACTAGTAAATGAATTGAACACAAAACTGATGACTCTGAAAGAGACGTTTATGGCATCACTTGCAGGCAACCAGATCAATATGGAAGAACTGTTTGATGAAAACGTGAAAATCATCACAGAAACCTTAGAACCTTTCGGCCCTTTCTTGGAAGTGCCATCCTTGCCGCACACAGAACAGACAGGACCATGCAGTATTTTCACCGAAACTGAAATGCCTTCAGACTTTGAAGTTGAACGCGTTTTCAGAAAGTCTATCGAAACTCTAGGCGGAACAGTTCCCCCCGAAGGCGCTATTGACTCATGCTGGAGAAAAGAACAGGAAATTGAAGCGCTGCAAGCTTTTGATTCTGAACAACATCAAAAAATGCAGAAAGAGAAAATCCTTGCTAGGATCAATCAATATGCTGAAGGGACAAGATTCAAATCAGTAAGCTTTCCTGACGAAGACTACACACAATACCTAAGGGCAAGAACGTTTCTTCAAGGAGGAAGTCGAAGACTTCTAGACAGCCTGAGAATCGCTCAAGATGCCTTAGATGACGACCCTGGAAAAGAGATGGGTCAACTAGACCTGACATCTGTGATTCAGGCTCTTTCAAGTAAGAAACCAGTGACCGACGTTTTCTGTAAGGATGAATATCTCAGCAAAAGCTTTGCTTGGTCTATAATTTTCGATGTAAGCGCTAGCATGCAGGTAAAAGGCGAGCATGCGAAGGCTCTGGCGATGTGTGTTGCTGAAGCGACAAAAGAACTGCTGATGGAGCCGGGTTCATGGACTTTCTTCGCTTTCAGCGATAAGTTCTATGTACTGAAAGACAGCACAGAAGCCTATACGCGGAGAGTAAGAGCTAGAATCGGCGGGCTCAAGTTCGGAGGTTTGACCTACATGCCTGATGCTATCCAGCTTGCAGGGCAAATTTTGACTAAAAGATATGATGAACAGCGGGTGTTAATTGTAATTTCTGATGGCTGGCCATACGGTTATGATGATATGCCTATTGCATTAGCGGAAAGCATTGACACGTTGCTTAAGAAAGGGGCAATAGTGATTGGAATAGGAGTGGAAACAGAGAGAATGGGTAACTTCTTCAAGCTAAACGCCGCAGTTTATACTCAAAAAGACTTGGTTAAGCGGTTCGCCAAAATATTCGTAAACGCTTCCGCAGCAGCGCTTGAGGCTTGAAAGCGGAAAGAAGAGATACAAACTGCATTCGGTACGCGTAAAAAAGTAACCCAAATACCCTGTTTTTCATCTTGGCTGTTCATTATTGAGTTACATTATTTCATGTTAATAAAGCGGCTCGGATGGAAAGTGTATTTCTGATTCAGATTCCGAAGTCACAACTATAAAATATATAGTCAATCAGAATCGATAACCGATACTTCGGCTAGAAAACCAAAAGGTGAACTTTCAGTTGGAGCTTGCGATGGAGAAAACAGATGATTTGATAAAGATTTACGACGAAAAGAATGAGTCATGGAAATTCGTCAAAAGGGACAAAAGTTACAGCAAGCAACTATCAACAATTGAGGAGACTTTGTCAAGGTTCGGACTGCTAAAGAACGAGATTAAGGTGTACCTATATCTCGCAAGAACTGGGGAAAAGAAAGCAGGCGAAATAGCTGAAGCGATCTCTCTTCATAGAACTGAAACATATCGAATACTGCGTGATTTGGAAAAAAAAGGCATACTTTTCTCAGTTTTTGAAAAACCTTTAAAATTCACAGCTGTACCGCTGGACAAAGCCATAGATCTGCTCGTAGGCGCCCAGAAAATGAAGATCAAGCTTCTGGAGAAAGAAAAAGCAGGTCTTGTGGAACTCTGGTTGTCACTGCCTCAGCCCAAGATTGAAAAGCCAAAGAAAGAGCTTTTTCAAATGTTGCAAGGTGAACAACAGGTAGCTCTCAAGGCTGATGAACTGCTCAAAAAGACAGAAAAAGAAATTCAGATTTTCGCCCCAGATGACTACTTGGCCCAACTATACTACAGCGACTTCACCGACAAGCTGAAAAAGAAACTGGGCAAACTTGATATCACATTACTCATTGATAACTCGCCGAAAAGTGTTTTCTTCATGGAACAAATACAGTGGCCAAAACACAAATACCGCATGGTGAAAACACAGAATCTGCCATGCTTCATGATTTCAGATAGAAAAGAGTTGCTAATAGCCTTCCAAGAAGGCAATAGTTCAAAACACGTTAGTGACAAAAAGAAAGATAGAACTGCGGCGATTTGGACAAACTACAACGCATTTGTTTGGACCTTGCAGATGCTATTCTCCAAGCTTCTGGAAACAGGAAAGACAACGCACGAAGCATATACCCGTGTTCAAAGCCAATAGGTGTCCGCTTCAAAGCTACGTTTCGCGTATTTTTCGCTTAGCAGTAACAGATAGAAATGAGGCAAATATGCCATAAACAAGAAATGCAGGTTCATTTGAGATTTTATTGATCCCTCAAACTACGTACTGAACGGTTTTTTTCTGCGGGTCGTTCTCGCGGTCTCTGGTGTGCTTCAGTAGCCAATTGGAAAGCTTCTTACACTTGTTGGGGTCGCAGTAAAACCTCTTTTTTTCTTTATCCCACAACAGACATGTGGAACAAGGAATGCCCGCATTGCTTTTCATTTTTCATCATCACTATGTCAAGTTCCGAAGTTGATTTATGACTTGTGAATTATCACTCATGGCTAACCATAATGATTACAGATACAAGCACATGTAATTGGCAATCGGATGTTTTCCAAATAGCCAGATCGACGGAAACATTCAGGCTACACTTGGGTGCATGTTGCGTTTGCCTTAATGAATATGTAACGTAGGTCGTGACAGTGCACTGAAACCAACAGAGTGTCATCTGGATTTGTGGTTTCAGCTGTGAACGATATGAGGTACGTGCCATTTCCGTAATCAGTGATGCTTGGCGACGCGACTTGAATCCATTCTTCGGGAGAAAGCGATCCGTCTTGTTCGTAGTAGACTGTGAAGTTTTGTGCCAGAGCAGGCTTGTCTTCGTTAAGAACAGTGCAAGTCACATTAGCTTGCTTCAGCGACCCAGTTAACAGCGTATAGTCCCCGCTTACATCAATCTCCGAAGTTATGTTTACAGCATATTCAGAATAGTAGGTTGCCGAAGTTCCAGAAGAATTTAAGATGAAGTTGACGTAGGCGCTTGTGACTCCTTTCCCGCTGGAGCCCCAGTCTATCCAAACACCATCTTGATAAGGCGTCATGTTGAAAGGAGTGAACTCCATTTTGAAAATTGTGTTAAACGAGTAATTGTCAACCACAGATTTGAATTGGTTCAAATCTGCGACCAAAATATCTATGGATCCACCGTTCGAGATGTTGGACAGTGCGCTTATGATTGTATGCATTGTACCCACTCTGTATGCTGAGAAAGCTGGCTCTACTTCCGACTCGTACACTGCAACGTCCTTTTCGGTTTCGGCAACATAGAGGGCTGTGGAAAGTAGTAACATAGTTACTATCAGAGAGACAATAATGAGTACTTGACCGGAATTGCCGCGTCTAAAATTGCGAGTTTTCATGCTAATCCACCAATGCAAGTTGTAGCCTAATTATGTAGATTACGTAGCTGCTGCTTGTGCCTGCACACACATAGTCCACCGACACAATTCTGTCGCTGACGGCGCTCCCACTACATATCGGGATGTCGTTAATACTTCTCATGTTTTCATCGAAAACAGTTAGGTTAAACCACACCATAGGGGAGAGCGAAGATTGAATGGAACTCTTGAGGTTTATCCAGCTTTGGTTACTTACCAGACTTGCCAAGTATCCGTTGCTGTCCAGGCTCATAAGAACGTTATGCGCTGTCGAAGCAAGAATCTTAGTCGAGTCGTTTGAATTGTTTTGTGTTGCCGGAATCAAAGTGAGAGATGAAAGCAGCAAGATTGCAGCGAAGAATGCTTCGATTGTGCGTATTTGTCCCCTGTTGTCTTTCAGTAGTCTCACTTAATCACATCTCCAAAGCTCAGAGTCAGTTTGTAAAGTGTCTCTTTGATGATTATTGTGTAGACAAACACGTTTTCTTCCGAGTTTTCAAAGTTTGACCCAAAGTCTAGTGGGATGTTAGGATACGAGGTACATTCTATGAAAGAGGTGGTACCGTTGAGGCCGGAAATGACAAGGACTGTAGGGCTTTTGTCCACGAACGCTGGTATGGCATAAGTGGTGGCTGTAGTCAATGTAAGGTTTGACTGGTAAGCGTAAGAGAAAGCATAGCCGTGCTCAATGGTTATGTCAGGGAAATTCGGGTTCAAATTTAGCGTGTAATTCAGCGGGCTTAGTCCTAGAAAGGTATGGTTGGGTGACGGTTCCTGGGACAAATGAGCAAAAGAATAGGCTTCATAGGAAGTTATTCTATCGTCAAATGAGGCGCGAGCGAAAACGATGAGGAGAGCAGGTCCATTAGAGGAGTTCGGTATTTGAACACTTATGTAGCCAATGCCAGCGTTCGATGTGGTATTGGATACATCGCTCAAAAAATCCCTTGCGACAACGTAACACTGCAGACTTGCACTAGTTGGTCCTGAGGCTTGACTAACTGAAATCATGAATGTGTATGTTGTTGTGTCTCCTGAAGTGGTATTGGCGGAAAGCATAACGGTTATTGACAGCATCTGAGAGATTGATATTCCCAAAGCGATGTTATTCAGTCTTGCCGCCTTGGATACCTGAACGTAGGAGAGAGAACAGTTATTTTGGCTGTTCAGCCGGCTGATTTTGTCAATGTCAAGTTCGTACAAGTGTGAAGAATCGCTATCCGATAGACCGAAGGTGGTGGGAACCGTGTTGCTTGAGCCCCAATCTACAGGCGTTCCATAACTTGACACTATGTGCTCAGCTATTGTTCTCAGATAGTCATCCTTATTCAGGTCTTGCAGGCTGTTTATCTTGGTCTGCATCGTTCCAGCTAAAGAGGCTGTTGCCAATAAGGCAACGGAGACTATGAGTGAGCACGCGAAAAAAGTGTCGATGGAAACTGTGGGCATTCTATTTCCTCCAAATCAAGCTACCGTTGATATACCGAACATGCCTGAAAGGAACTGTTGGGACAGAATCAACGACAGATACGCGGTTGCAGCCAACATTGCTGAATACTGGAAGCCAGCGCCGAAGTTGCCTTCACTTATCTTCCCAATGAAGAACCCTGAAATCCAACATTGGAGAATTATTCCCACCGAAAACATCCGCATTTGATCCTGCATGGCCATAAAAGCAACGGTCGAAAGGCTAGAGCTAACGACGGTGGTCATCATGTAAGTCGTTAAGGCCACAATTGTGGTTGTCACTGCAATCAATATGCTCCAGATGAAAGCGAGAATGATGTAAGGTTTCAGCATGGCACGCCTGTTAATTTGTAACTCGCGTTCTTTCTCGCTGTATTCGGAAAGTATTTCCAGTGACTGAGTTGAACTTCCGCCGATCTCGATTGTTTCAATCATCATCGCAAAGTGTACGGTGACAAACCAGCTTCTTATCTCCTGACGCAGGTTGCTGAATGTTTTCCTTAAAGGAACGCCCCACTCTATTTGGTTACGCATCAGTTCCAGAAACTTTGAGAATGAACCATAATCTTTGCGTTTTGTAGCCTGTATTATGCTTTTCTCAGGAGAAAGTCCTATTTTATGTGACTCAGTCACGTCTCTGATGAAGCGGGGAATCGAATCTTCAGCGTTGTAGTTTATTTTAGCAATTCTCCAGTATTGAATAGCAGGCAGCAACGAGGCAACTACTAAACCGATCGTGACAATTTCCGGCAAACCCACTGGCTTCATAGACTCGGAAAGTGATGGAACTAGAACGAAAACTAACAATGCTATTCCAACTGCCACAATAATAATTGCTGCCTTCTTGTACAAGTCCTTTAAATCTTCAAAAGCGCTTTTCTGCATGTTGTGAGCAACCATTATGAAAATTAATGATAGCACGGGCATTAAAAGAAACGCTGTGAGATAAGACATAATTGGCGAAATAGCCAATGAGGTGTTCGACAATAATTCTAACGTGTTTGTCGATGAGAAAACAACGAAAAGAATGTACGTGCACAACACAACGATCAACATCACGGTGTAAGCTTCAACTAAAGTTGCTATTTTCTCAACAGAACGGGTCAGCGCGTTGTGTCTAAGCTCGAAAATTGCTTTCAGTTCGCTTTTCATATAGTCAACTGTTTTTCCGCCGCTTCTCACGGACGCAACAAAGCCTCCTAAGAAATTCCTGTAAAGTTTTGAGCCTGTCTTTTCGGATCGCTGATACATAACGGTCAGCAGGTCTTTTCCTAAGACCTCTACTTGCCGCACTACCTCGTCTGCTTCTTTTTTAAAAGTAGGTAGGAAGGACAGCTTTCGCATTTTCTTCCAGCTGTCGTAGGGTAATACTCCACTCGCCGCCATCAGAGTAAATATCATCACCACGAAAGGCAACTCATGCTCAACCTTTTCTTTCTCTTCGCTAGTAGCTTTTGTCAATAGACTGAACATTCTGCCAACAAAACCGCTTGGGGCTTTCATTTGTCACTGCTCCTTTCCAAGCTCTTTATCTGCCAAATCTGACTCGTTAATTGAGCTGCTCAGAGCTCTGTGTACACTCCTGAAGTCACGGAGGTTCTTTTCAATCATCTTCAACAGAATTTGTTTTCGGCGCTCAAGCTCTTGAATGACCACGCTGAGAGGAACGTCAAGACTCTTGGCTATTTTATTTAGTAAGTAACTCTGGTCGAGGTCTTGTTGGAAAGCATCCACCGACGGATTCCATAAAAACACATCATGAATGGCCCCGCTGGGATTTATTTCTGCGACTCTTACGATTTTCCGACTTGAAGCCTTCCTGTTTAAGGATACAAAACTTGGTGTCTTCACTTGCTTGACAACTATTACGCAATTCATTAATGATATTATTCCCTGAGGAATGTTCATGGGGGGCTGGGTCAGACGCGTAATTGCTGTTTCAACATCTTCGGCGTGCATTGTGCAGAGTCCGCCGTGTCCAGTGGCTAAGGCTTGGAAGAGAACGTAAGCCTCTTCGCCTCTAACCTCTCCCACAAGAATAAGGGCTGGACGATGTCTCACAGCTGATTTGATGAGGTCATAGAGAGTAACTTCTCCTTCGCTGTCACCTCCGAAACCTGGCCGGGCAATTGTTGATACCCAGTTTTCTTGAGGAAGGTTAATTTCAGCAACCTCTTCAACCGAAATAATCTTAAAGTCAGGTGTCACAAGACACGCAATAGCATTCAACGTCGTTGTCTTTCCAGCACCTGTCGGACCAACTATCATCACCGACATTTTGTTTTCCATCAGCATCCACAGATAAGCGCCAATTACCTCATCAATGGTTTCGTTCATTATCAAGTCTACAATAGTAATGGGGTCTTCTCTGAACTTCCTAATCGTGAAACTTGTTCCCGCAGGGGTTGTTTCTTTTCCGAATGACACAGCAAGCCTGTGTTTTCCTGGAAGGGTTAAATCTACGATAGGATGGGCTATACTGACGTGTTTACCCTGCCTGTGCACTATCCTTGTTATGGAATCGTCTAATTCTTCTTCGTCGCTGAAAACAATGTTTGTTCGCGTGTTTTCATATTTTCTATGCCACAGATAGACTGGTTTGTTGATCCCTAAGCAACTAATGTCTTCAATGAAGGGGTCACATATCAGAGGGTCAATTTTTCCGTAACCAACCAGATCTCTTTCGAGATAGTAGAGAATTTTTCTTAAACCGATTTGGTCAATTCCTTCAAAAGCCGTTGGATGATCATCAATTATGCTAGGCAATTGCCTACGAAATGACTCCTCAAGGGTCTCGTCTGATCTGGGGGCTTTCAACTCGTATTCTAGGATGTTCTTCAGCCGCTTGTATGATTCTCTTTCCTCTCTTGCCATCGTAAGTTCATCGACGACGTAGAAGTAACTACCTTCGGATTCGTCCTGAAATATCCAAGCGTAGGAAAAAGGGGGTTTAAGAGGATAACTTTCAATCTGCACATAGCCTTCAGGCACACGACAACCCTGAATGCCTAGATACCCAATCAGGTCCTCTTCGGAAATCTTTTCTTTTTCTTCTTTTTCTTCAGTTTTTTTCTTTCCGAACGGCATCTCAGCTACCTCCAGAAAGAGTTAGATGAACGCCTGAGCTGTCCGAGTAACATTCTAGGATGGCTGCGCCTGAACCGCTTGTGTACGTGCCTGAGGTAGAGGCTTCCGAGGGTATGTATGTGCGATGTTCGCTTGATTGGGCAGTTGTTCCAAAGCCGACTTCAACCCAAGCCCTAAATGAGTCGTTTGCGATTTGAATCCAGTATCTTTTGTCTCCAATTAACGAAGGAACATTCAGACGTAGAGTTGAGGTCAAGTTGTCTGTTGCCGCGTGCGAGATGAGTTCCAAGCTTTTTGTTGAAACGTATTCTGCCACGTTTAATAGTTGCTGTTTTTCGGCTTCGTTTCTCACATTGAGTGTTGAAAGACTGCACGCGCAGATAACTAGGGCGCCTACGATAATCGAGGCGAATAAAGTGTAAATATAGCTTGGGATTATCGACGGCAAGTTTTACCTCACCCACCTCTGGATTGTGATGTTGCAGAGAACAATTTCGACGTTGATGATGGCGCCGCTAGTGGTACTTGAAACTGGAATGGAAACCTGCCCGCTGGCTCCGTCTAGAATTGAAGTTACCAGTAAAGTTTCTGGTTCGTATGAAAGGTCGTAGGTTGTGGTTGTTATTTGTGTGGTAACGCATGATATTTTTAATGGAACCTTTCCGAACAGCGCGATTGTTTCTGAGGAGTTCAGGTTGACGACGTAAATGCGCACGTTATTGACCGTCTTATCGTTTTCTACGCCAGCGGTCGTATACGATGCGGTTGGGCGATAGCGTAACAGGATTTCAGGATGTTCAGCGCCACTTCTAATGGACAGTTGAGTTATGACTGAACCGCTTTGGTTAGTTATTGTGCGGCTGTCTCCTTTCAAAAAAAGCCCCGTATCGGACGTTTCTGAGTATGGGAGCTCATACATAACCTGCCCAATGGTTTCATTGAAAATAGTGGCGGCAACGTCGCTGTTGTCGGTGACATTTATAATTAAGGAATTGTCGGAAGGCTGAACATTTACTTCTCCGCCCGAATCGCTGAATTCAAATGTGCGTGCTGAACCTGGCTGCCATAGAACGGGGAGTAAAGTTTCGTCGAAAGACAGCATATCCTGTTTTGCTGTTGCAATCTTGAGCGATGTACTTCGAGTGTTTACTTTCTCTATTGCGAAGTAATACGTTATGGAGATTATGCTCAACATTGATATGAAAAGTATTAGGAAAGTGGCTGGGATAGCAATTGCTTTTCTCGATCGCCACAATTTTGCGAATCCATGTTTGTTCAGAACAGTTATCAATTTTTTAGTCTCTTCCATAAGCCAATGACTTAAAGAAAGTTGGTAAGAATGAATTAAGTTGTTTGTGTGTAGCAACAAGGTACGTATTACGCTAAAAAACACAACGCGTAACCAGTTTGTCTCTATCAGCATTCTTGGCAAGACTCCTTTTTGTTGGGAAACCCAATAATTATTTCAAAACTTGGGAGTTTCTATAAAAAAGAAAGAAAAAGAGGGATGGATCTCTTATTGTACTTGCTTTTACATCGCTGCTTCGACGTTGGTCTCTTTGTAGTGTATTGCCTGCGAAGTGAACACTGTAATAGCAACAGTCAAGCCTATGTCGTTGACGTTAATGCTGTCGGGAGAGTTGATGTATATGGCCATTGTTGAGCCTGAAGTTAGCACTATGGCACTGCCTGTTGGTGCAACAGATACTGCGGCGATGCCTCCGAAATAATCACCTGCAACTATCGTGCCAGATGTATAGTTCAGATCCACAGTGAGGTCGTCCCCACTTGCAGCGGTGGCATAGAATACCACAGTTGCCATGTCAGCTGCTTGCCCTCGGCAAGCGATTTTGCTCAAGACAACATCTCTTCCGCCAGTGTTTGTTACCATTATGGCCGCTACTGCTGTCCCGTCTTCTGTTACCCAGACATGTTGCTTTGACAATGACAAGTTTTCTTCCTGCACTCTGGTGCTAGTTACGTTGATGGCGAAGTAGGTTACGACTCCGGCTAAGAGCACTGAAACCACTAGAATTATCAGCGTTGTTACGACTGTGCTTAGAGCCAAACGATTTTTCAGTATGTTTTTCATTTTTTATCTCCTGAAAAAAAGAAAGCCAGATTTGGATAATTGAATTTGTGCGTAGAACAAAGCTACACATAATTTAGAGAAAAAAATTAAGCGCGTAAATTAAGGAAAATAAACGGCGGTATTACATTGTAACTGCTTCGACATTAGCTTCTCGGTAGTACATTGCCTGAGCGGTGTAGACTCCGATGCTTACGGTTAAGCCTACGTCATTTACCGAAATGCTGTCCGGATTAACTATGTAGATTAGCAGTGTGTAGCCCGATTTTAGAACTATGTCATTTGAGGCAACGCTGAAACTGTACGCCGTTGAGTCTAAGGTAACTGTGTTTGTGCCAGTAACATTGAAATTATAAACATAAGACATGTCGCCTGAGATGGGATCGGTAGTTGTGCAGTAGAGTACACATTTTGGCGTCGCTGTGTCGTTCCAGTAACATTCTTGACCTCTCACAGCCAATTTGTCAATTACAACATCTCTGCCGCCAGTATTAATCACCATTAATGAAGCTTGAGAATAGCTAACTGTTCCAGCGGTTGCAGTTGCGTTATTCCATATGTGATGTTTTGTCAGGTGTAAGTTCTCTTCCTGAACTCTTGTGCTAACCACGTTGGTGGCAAAGTATACAACTACGGTTGCCAACAGTACTGATACTACTAGAATGATAAGCGTGGTCACGACCGTGCTTAGAGCGAGGCGGTTCCTTAACAGCTTGATCATTATTTCATTTCACCTTTGATGTAGTAGCAAAATGCAATTTGTTATAAATGTCTTCTGTCACACGATTCAAGATTATGTTTCAAGTTTACCTCTTAAAACCCTCACTTCATCTCATCCATCTGAATCCACACTAAATTCTAACTCAGAATATTATGAACTCACACATACCCTGATAAAATAGCCTCACTGAGACGTAATCTTAAACCTACCAAAAATCAAGCATGAGTTCTACGTTGAAGTTCAATCTATTTATAAGGGAGGGGGTAGGTCTCTCCGAGAGCGTTTATGGTGCGGTCGCCGGGATTTGAACCCGGGTCGTCAGCGTGGGAGGCTGATGTCCTAGCCAAACTAGACTACGACCGCCACGATTTTCCAAATTAGAGCTTGATTGTGGTGCTTTTAGGTCACCAGAGCCATCAGTTAGATTTTTAGTCTGTGTGCTTTGAGATAAATCTTTTTCATTCCTTTTAGATAAGGACCTAAAAACAATTGTGTAAGAAAGGAAAGGTTAGTTTTGTATTTATTGCTCCAGAGGCAGAGTTATTTAAGATGACTCAGCTTGGTTGCGAAAGAAAATAGAAAAACTTAAGCTTTCTATGGAGTTATGTTGGCATAGACGAGAGTTGTTAAATATGGACAATAAAGGCAATAGTGCCATTGTCTTGGTTATAGCGTTAATTTTCATATTGGCAGGTATTTTTGTAGCAGTTTTAACCTTGAGCGGAACATTTGAAAAAGCTGGTTTCGAGTTTCTTTCAGCATTCAACATATATATTTTCGGAATAATAATTGCTATTGTCTTAGTAGTTATTGGCTTCTTGCTTCTCTATTTCGGGATGCAAGGTAGCTAAAAGAGTAAAAAATCATTGATGCGTCCTTGTGCTAGGTCAATCCGCTTTGAGAGCAAACCCAATTCTCTCATCCATAAACGGCACAGCTTACAGCAAAATTGTTATCTCTTACCAACCCAAAAAAGAGAATAACCAAACAGGAGAAAACAAGCCTCATGCCCAAAAACTTCACCTACGCCGACGCAGGCGTGAACCGCGAACAACGTGCAGAATCCAAAAAAGCACTAAAAAAACTACAGGAAACCTACAAGCACAGCCATTATGGCCCAGTAATGCGTTTGCCGTATGGAAACATCTTCCCAATCAACCAAAACATCTATTTGGACCTAGTCATCGAAGGCGTAGGCACCAAAGTCCTAGTGGCACAATTAGCAGAGAAATACGATACCATAGGCGTCGACGCCGTAGCCATGGCCGTCAACGACGTCATACGCTCAGGCGCTACACCACTTGCCATAGCGGATAACATCCACGCCCAAACCTCCGCTCCTGCCCTTGTAAAAGATTGGCTTGAAGGGATTGCCAGAGGCGCCGCGCAAGCAGGATGCCCCGTTACAAGCGGGGAGATAGGTGACGTAGCAGAAATAATACAAGGCTTCGCACAAGGCAAAGGCTTTGACATGATCGTCGCAGCCATAGGCCAAGTCACCAAACAAGAAATAATTACAGGAGAAAACATCAAACCCGACGACCCGATAATAGGTCTCCGTAGTAGCGGCCTTCACAGCAACGGCATAAGCCTCGCAAGAAAAATCCTCCTCAATCATTGGGGCGGAAAATACAAGCCAGACGCTATCCCAGATGAACTCGACAGGGAAATAGCCCACGAAGTTCTCGAACCCACCAAAATCTACGTGAAACCCCTCCTCAAAACAGCCCAAGCCGTAAGAGTAAAAGCAGCTGTGCACATAACAGGAGACGCGTACTTGAAATTCAACAACCTCGCCCGCTTTTCGCCCGGCATAGGCTTCAAATTCAACAACTTCAAACCCCAACCTATCTTCGGGTTAATACAAAAAACCGCGCTGGAACTCGGCTACAGCATAACGGATGAGGAGATGTTTAAAACGTTCAACATGGGATGGGGCTTCGCCGTAATCGTGGACAAAACAGACAAAGAAAACGCGATAAGCGCTTTAGAAAAGTCTGGAGCGCAACCCGAGTTGATAGGAAAAGTGACAAACAAACAAGAAATAGAGATACACCACAAAAACAAGAAAATGATTCTAGCATAGCACTTTGCATAGTTGATGATGAAAGCGTTTAAATCCCTTACGCTCGACATTTAGCCCATGAGATACGTTGCAAAAATCGAAGTCAGCCTAAAACCGGGCCACAGCGACCCCGAAGGCGAAACCACAGCAAACTTACTAAAAGGACTCGGCTATGCGGTTAATGCCGTGAACGTGAGCAAAGTATACAACATCCTTCTTGAAGCCCAAACGCCAAGAGAAGCCAAAGCGAAAGCTGAAGAAATGTGCAAAAAACTTCTGGCAAACCCAAC
>Ga0315548_1001697_pt1 | contig 18108 bp, 14 predicted proteins | sample SalMarSW160110MG_2_FD_202540 | JGI IMG/M metagenome (GOLD analysis project Ga0315548, IMG submission 202540) | Salt marsh sediment microbial communities from the Plum Island Ecosystem LTER, Massachusetts, United States - Salt Marsh Sediment SW1601-110 ...
AAGATTTCAAACAGGGCAGCCTCTTTATAATTATTGCCGTACTCGTCTGTCGCACTGACTGCTATCTTGTGTACACCGGGTGAGAGTCCGGCTGGCATGTCCGTAATCCATATATGGCGGGTCGGATTGCAACCTATCCATTCGTCGTATAAACCAGGATAGTCAAGTAACAGCTTCCTGGCAAACGGATCTATCATGGTTGCCATTTTCATACTGACCGGCTTATTATTGTCTACCTTGCATATAACTGCCGACCTGTCATTCCCGTTAAAAAAATTGACTATTATTCCCGGGTCACTGGTTGGTTTTATGCTTATTATTCCCCTGGGAGCACTTATCCGTACCTGGTAGTTATCATTTTTACCGGCAGCCTTGAACCTCTGCGAATAATTATTTCCCCCGAACAGGAATATATGGTATCCGTTAGGTGTGCCGTCATTTAACTGGACTGCCGCAGGGATATCTCTCTCATCTTTCGGCCCTCTCCACCAGCTGCCGCAGACAGCAGCACAGGCCACCTGGTGAAAGGGTATTTCGGATGTCCACCCCCCTGTCTCGTCAAAGTAATTATTTTCCAGTGAGTGAAGATGGCCGGCAAGGGCCAGCAGATGATTCCTGTCCTTTAAAAGGTCAAAGATGGCCTTTCTGTCAGCCACATTGTCATGGTCAAGTTCAGAGCTGTAACAATAAAGAGGTATATGCATGCATAAGACTATTAACTCGTCCACAGGGACATACTGCAGATAATTTTTCAGCCATTGAAGCTGCCTCTCACCTATCCTGCCCTCGTAATTGCGGTGATAGACCACCTTTGGATCATCTACCCAGTTAACCGTATTCAATACTACAAAATTCACCTTTCCATACTCAAATGCATAATAGTCAGGTCCGTACAGGCTTCTAAAAGTTGAATACGAGTGCTTGCCGGAAAGAGCGTCGTAATCGGCATCATGGTTTCCGGGCACATTATAAAAAGGGATACCTATTTTGGATATTATCTCATTATAGCGTCCAAAAAGTGAAAGATCATCAAACATAATATCTCCCAGTGTAATTCCGAATAAGTTGCCTGTTCCTGAGAGTTCTGCAACGACATCGTCCCTGATATAATTAATCTCCATGTAATCCCTTGGCTGGGGATCTGCAAATACCAGGACACTGAAAGTGTCCTTTTCGGCTGTCCTTATTAAAGGAAAATTAATTGCGGCCGGCTCTGAGCCCTCATGCCTGTCCGTATAGTAAAACATCGGCAGATTGTTACCATTTAAAGGATATGAGTATCCGGAGGGTTTTATAATAAATACTACAGATTGATCCCCCTCAACATGCAAATTATAGTTCCCTGCGTCATCTGTGCTGACAACATCTGACTGATTACTTACAAGCACCCCGGGAATACCCTTCTCGCCCGGATCAAGCTCCATGTTTCTGTTTGCATCCTCAAACACAATTCCCTTTATATTCCATGTGTTATCACTGCTATACGCACTTATACCGCAGACTATCAAGACTGTAAGAAAAGTTGTCATAATATGGTAAAAAGTGATCTTTTGCATATCAGTTTCCGGTTAATATTAATATTAATGCTTTCAGTAAAGTTATGTAAAAAAGATTGGTTTTTGATAAAATAATAAAACTGTGTATATTGGCAATAAATAATCAGAAAGGGGGATCAGATAGTTGTCTGAATCATTTATCTGGGTCAACGATTTGAGTTATATATACTCATATGTAACCAGTGATATGCGTATGCTTGAAGGACATATTGGCTATGCCCTGGGTCGGACCTGCGAGCAGTATGAGAGTGACCAGAAAGTGGATTTCAGGCTTAGCATAATTCGCTTAGGTGATAAAAGGGTACAGAAGAACATCAGCTTTCATGACGGTCCCATTGCTAGCATACGACTTATTTATAATCTTCCGCTGCAGAATAAAAACTTAATAAAATGAATTACAGGATACTTGGAAAAACAGGATTTAAAATTTCGGAAATAAGCCTTGGAACATGGCAGGTTGGAGGTAAGTGGGGTGACCGGTTTAGTCATGATAACGCCGACAGTATACTAAACTATGCTGTTGACTCAGGTATAAACTTCATCGATACTGCCGACGTTTACGGTGACGGTGAGAGTGAAAAGGCCGTGGGACGACTGGTGCGTTCAAGGTCTGAAAGGATTTACGTGGCAACAAAATGCGGCAGGCGCCTTAATCCGCACGAAAACAGATATTACCAGCCCGGGGTATTAAGGCAGTATGTTGAAGACAGCCTGAAAAATATGGGCCTGGAAACCATTGACCTTATCCAGCTGCACTGTCCGCCTCCCGAAGCATATTACAGGCCTGAAATTTTTGAATTATTTGAGCGCCTTAAAAATGAAGGCAAGATATTGCATATGGGGGTGAGTGTCGAAAAGGTTGAAGAGGCACTTAAAGCTATTGACTATCCCAATGTTACGACTGTACAGATAATATTCAATATGTTCAGGCAAAGACCTTCGGAGCTGTTCTTTCCGGAAGCAAAACGCAGAGATGTAGGTATAATAGTGCGGGTGCCCCTGGCAAGCGGACTGCTGACCGGCAAATTTAACAAGAATTCAAAATTCTCTGGCGGTGACCACAGGCAATCCAACAGGAACGGTGAGTGGTTTGACAAGGGGGAAACATTCGCGGGCATAGATTATGAAACGGGACTTGAAGCTGTTGAGGAGCTGAAAAAGATCTTCCCCGAACAAGCCAACCTTGCACCTGTAGCATTGAAGTGGATACTGATGTTTGATGAAGTAAGCTGCATCATTCCCGGTGCGTCAAAAAAGCAGCAGGTTGAATCAAACAACATGTCCATGGACCTGCCTGACCTTACAAAGCATCAGTTAGAAGCAATACAGGCTATTTATGAAAAGAAAATAAAAAAGCTGGTTCACCACTTATGGTGATCTGTTAATAATCAATAAAACTTAATAACAAATCCCCCATTGCCTTTTATCCTGAGCGGGATATTTTTCCCTGTTTCGTATTTAAAATCTTTCTTGCTGAAGGACCAGTTATTTTCACCGTCTGTTATTAACATGTAAGAGCCTGCATTATCGACAAAAGGAAGCACGACATCTAATGTTTTTTCTTCGGATTCGCTGTTTATGCCTGCCATGTACCAGGTATCGCCTGTCCTGCGGGCAATAATTACATATTTGCCCGGAAAGCCGTCAACAAACCTGGTATCGTCCCAGCATGAAGGGACCTCCCTGAGAAAATCCTTTACATAAGAAGGCACAGAGGCCATGCCACCCGGAGTCTCAGCATAATGCTGCACTCCCGACCAGAAAAGCACAGAAAGAGCCAGCTCAAAGCCGTTGGATGTCAACCGTTTTATGTTGGGCACCTCGGAAAAACAGACCGGAGTGAAATCCATAGGGTCAAAAACATTCCTGGTAAAAGGCTGCATGCATGAATGATTGGCCTCATGGTCGGCATTGAACTGCTCAAAGGTTACATATTCAAATCCGCGTACAGCCTCCATAGTAAGCAGATTGGGGTAGGTACGGTGCCACCCCCTCGGTAATGTGGCACCATGGCAGTTAACCATTATTCCATATTTTGCAGCATCCTCAAAAATATCCTGGTAGTATGACATAACTGACTGTCCGTCCCCGCCAAAGAAATCAACTTTTACACCCTTCACGCCCATTTCCTTTAACCCTGTAAATTCCTTGTTCCTGCTCTCAGGGGTCAGCATTTTATCTCTTGGTGTCTGAAAAGCAGTGTTCCAGTCTCCCGCAGAATTGTACCATAATAATATACCCACATTCCTGTCCCTGCCATAATCTGCCAGCATGCCTATACTATCATAGCCAATTTGCGTATCCCACAATGCATCAATGAGGCAGTATTCCCAGCTCATATCAGCTGCATAATCGATGAACCTCTTCTGCACATCATAAACTGTCGAATCATCTTTCAGCAATACCCAGCTCCATGAAGCCCTTCCGGGTTTAACATAAGATATATCTTCAAGCTTTGAGGGAGCAGCCAGATCTGTTCCCAGCGTGGATTCCACTATTGTTTTTAATCCGTTCCCAACTGTTATAATCCGCCATGGCGTGTACCAAGGGGTTGCTGATTCAGGATTCAGGGGCCCCCCCTGAATAACTTCGGGCTCCTGCGGAAAGCCTATAGAAAACCCATAGCCTGCGGAATCCTGTTCCAGCCTGCAGCCGCAGTAGTTGCGTTCAGGTGCTGTTTCAGTCAGTAACATCCAGAAATCCCTGTAATTAAATAATGCCGGAAATACCCACCCTGGTTCGCTTACCGGCAAATCTGACAATTCAGTATCCTGGTAGTAGAGCTCTTCATATGAAGGATTAACCTGGCTCCATCCCGATTTTGCCGCTGACATGGGCTGGATAAATGCCTTTGTGCCCACGGGAAAATTAAAGGAACTCAATTCAGCCTTTATTCTTTTTATGTCTTTTGATTTTTGCGGGAAATAATACCTGAAAGCCACGCCGTCGTCAGACACCTGGAAAATAATATCCATTTTTCCGCCGTTACCGTTTTTCAGATGGAATACCTTTTTATTTCCCGTGTAGGAGCATTTGCTTTTCTTCCCTACAAGCATACTGTAATCATCTTTTATTATTTCCACAGGTGATACCGACTCCAGAACAAGCTGCTCAGAAAAATCCCCGTCCTCCATTACAATGCCAAGCCTTGAATCCTTTATAACCATGGAATCACCATATAAAACATTATAGTAAGCTTTCATGTCAGGGGATACTACAAAATGAACCGTTATTTTTTTATCCGGACTGCAGATTGTGTTGTCCTGCTCCCCTGGTTTGCAGGTGTGGAGAAAGAAGACAACCATTATTAATAATATTGCTAAAAAAGCAAGACTGTATTTGCCTGATGTTCTCATTATATAATTGTTTTAAATTATTACTGGTTTTCGGGTTTTGCCTGTCCGGTTGCTTCCTCATGTACCGGATGGAGGACAAAGCTGAAATTATAAACGGCCGGGAATATAAGATATTTTTCATGTGGCCATGCACCCCATGCGTTATCGCCTCCCACGCCCATCTGCTTCAAATCAATATGCCACTCGATAAAATCGCGTGCTATAATGTCTGTCGTATGTCTCTGGGCCTTTTTGTTTCCCGGATCAAAATCCTCACGCGCATAAGGCATGGCACTGGTACATATTAAAGGCTGTCCATTTACTTTAAGCCCCTCCCCGCCTTCATTACACAGCATTGCCCAGCGCACGCCGGTCTTATAACCGTTTTCCTGGGGCCTGTTGTAAGGATAATACTGATCAGCCGCTTTTGACCTGTAAAGGCCCACCAGTGCGGATGTGTTCCTGTCAATATAATTTTCATGGGGCCCGCGGCCAAAATATGAAAAATCATCATATTCCGCAGGTAGGCGCAGACGGAACCCAATACGAGGAATAACCGGCAATCCCTCCCTGTCAAAATTGAATGTGCTCTTAACCTCAAGTGTGCCGTCACCGTATATTTCATAAACAACAGAAGCGCCGGCATCTATACGTCCCACCCTGAAATCAGTACTCACAACAATTTTTCCGGGTGCAGGCTGCGAACATTCTATCTTTTCAACAGTAAATTCCTTTTCAAGGTCCTTCCATATCCCGCATGTATCGGGCATGCCGTTGCCAAAGTCATTGTCCAATGGAGCCCTCCAGAATTCAGGCTGCAAGGGCATTAGTAACATTTCCTTTTCTCCTGACCTCCACGAAGACACCCATCCCGACCTCCTGTCTATGCCAATTGAGAATCCGTCTCCTGAAACAGTAATCATGTCCCCGCTTTCAGCCAGTGCCAGCTCGTCATCTGTCCGCCATACAACTGGTTCCTCCTTATAAACAGGAAGCTTCATCTGCTCGTATGCCACTGTGTGCCCGCCGGGCACCAGTTCTGAATCAGTCCGCGTCCGGGCATAAATATTGATAAAATACTCGGTATTGCCGGCAGGCTTTATTTCGGGGATATGAAGATCCACTATTTTTGAGGCTCCGGGTACCACATTCACCCTGAAGGTTTCGCTTCTTTCAGTCTGCACCCCGTTTGCCTCAATTACCCACCAGAAATCAAGAACATTAAGGTTCGTGAAATTATAATTATTGATAAACTCAACCTTGCCGCCGGCCAGATCAGACTCCCTGAAATAAACAGGCTGGTAAACCTTCTTCATCTCAAAAAGAGAGGGATGGGGTGAGCGGTCGGGATTTACAACACCGTTCATGCAGAAGTTATTGTCTGACGGTACGCCGGCCGGACCAAAATCACCGCCGTAAGCCCAGTATTTGTTACCACTGTCATCATATTTCGGCAACCCCTGGTCAACCCAGTCCCATACAAGTCCTCCCTGGAGTATATCGTAGCTGTAAATCAGATCCCAGTAGTCCTGGAAATTGCCAAGGCTGTTTCCCATGGCATGTGAGTATTCACACATAATAAACGGCCGGTCACTTTTTGATTCCCCATAAAGCTTTAATTCTTCAAATCCCGGGTACATCGAACATACTATGTCTGTATTTGGTTCACGTCCGGCCTGCTCATACTGAACCGGACGGGTCGGTTCATTTCTCTTTACCCAGTTATAGGTCTGGTAAAGATTATCACCGTTCCCTGCCTCGTTGCCAAGGGACCAGACTATTATGCAAGTAAAATTCCTGTCTCTTTCAACCATGTTGCGGGTCCGGTACATATAGGCATCCAGCCAGGCCGGATCGTTTGCTATAGAATGGTTTCTGTGCCATCCCAGTCCGTGGCTTTCAATGTTCGCCTCGCCAATAACATACATCCCGTATTTGTCACATAACCTGTAAAAAACCGGATCCTGCGGATAGTGTGATGTCCTTATAGCATTAATATTATTCTGCTTCATAAGCCTTATATCATTGATCCTTGTCTCCAGATCAACTACATGTCCCGTCTCAGGGTGGTGTTCATGCAGGTTCACTCCTCTTATGGTCACCGGCACCCCGTTAATTCTCAGTAATCCGCCTGCAAAACCTATATTCCTGAAGCCGGCCTCATGATGAACGGCCTGCAGAAGGGAGCTGTCATCTTTCAGCATGATTTCAATTCCGTACAATTCCGGATGTTCGGCGTTCCACCGGCGCACACCGGGTATCTTCGCCCTGAACCTGGCCGTACCGTTTGCCGATATCCTTTTCTCGTCCTCATAAATTATATGCCCCCTGTCATTGAGCCTGCATACCACTATTGCTTCCTTATATTCCCTGTCATGATTGGTCACATCAACATCAAGGCTCAGCAATCCGTCAGACATATTATCATCCAGATCGGTAACAAGCGTAAAATCCCTGATCCTGACAGGAGGCGTGGCTAGCAAAAACACATCACGCTCAATACCGCTCAGCCTCCAGAAATCCTGGTCTTCGAGATAGCTGCCGTCGGTCCACCTGATTACCTCAAGTGCCAGAAGGTTATCTCCCTTTTTAACATACCTGGTAATATTAAACTCGGCCGGTGTTTTGCTATCCTCACTGTAGCCAACCATTTTACCGTTTATCCACATATAAAAGGCTGATTTCACAGCTCCGAAATGAATAAACACCTGCCTGCCTTCCCATTGATCAGGAATAGTAAAGTTTTTCCTGTACAGTCCGGTTGGATTATATTCATCAGGAATAAAGGGAGGGGGACTGGAATAGCCAAAGGGGTAATCATAATTTACATATATGGGATAGTCATAACCTTCGCACTGCCAGTCAGACGGAACATTTATCAGATCCCAGCCGTTATCACGGAATGATACTTCCGTAAATCTCTTTGGCGCCTTTTCAGGTGTATTTACAAACCTGAATTTCCACTGTCCGTTCAATGATATATACCATTGCGATTGAGACGGATCTCCCGATATAGCCTTTTCAGGAGTCTCGTACGGAATAAAATAAGCATGCGGCTTTTCTTTATTGATGCTTGTTATGAACTGGTTTTCCCATTCTTTGACAACAGGCCTGCAGCAGCTAAGGGAAACTGCCGTTAATGCTGCCAATGCCATTAAACTGGCATAAAAATTATAATGATTTTTCATATGTCCGGGGTTTACTTTTATATGGTATTAAGATAATAAAAAAATGCAAATAAACCCGTTATGCCTGGCTTTATTCATGCCACCTTCCTGTAACGCCATACCGCCAGTCCGAGTACCAGTATGCCATATACAAATATTGCCGCGAACTCTTTGTACACTTCTTTAAATCCCGAGCCTTTAAGGAGAATCATACGTATAACGCGCATAAAGTAGGAAAACGGATTCAGAAGGGTTACCTTTTGCGTCCAGTAGGGCATGCTTTCCTCAGGTGTAAATATTCCGCTTGTCAGGATAAAGGTTATCATAAAGAAAAAGACAATGAACATAACCTGCTGCTGTGTGCCGGCCATAGTTGAAATCAGCAGTCCCATTCCCAGTATCACCATCAGGAAGATGCCGGCAAACGAAAAGAGAAGTAATATGCTCCCTTCAATTGGAATGTGAAAAATTATCTTTCCCAGTGCCAGACCGATTCCCAGATCCATAAGTGCAATTATCCAGAAAGGAATGAGTTTACCTGCCAGCAGATGAAATTTTCTGATCGGAGTAACATTAATCTGCTCTATGGTTCCTGATTCTTTTTCCCTTACAATATTTAGTGCAGTAAGAAACAGTCCGATCATTGAGACAAGGATAACAAGTATGCCGGGAACCATATAAAATTTATGATTCAGCTGCGGGTTATACCAGTAAGAGTAATCCACCATTACGTTTTTAACAGGCAAACTGATATATCTGGTTCCTCCCTTTTCAGTCAGTAATTCTTTATTGAATCGTGATAATACCGCAGATATATAGGCACCGGTCAATCCGGCTTTCATTCCGTTTATTGCATCTATTAATATCTGGATATCGGCATTATTTAATGTGTATAGCTTCTTTTCAAAACCTGCCGGGATATGTAGTATAGCATCAGTTTCATTTTCAAGCATCGCTGACCTGGCCTCCTCCATGGAAAATCCTGCATTTTTGAGAATAAAGAACGGTGAACCGCTGAATCCGGATACAAACTTCCTGGATGTTTCCGAAAGGTCATTATCCACCACATACAGTTCAATATGTTTCATTTCCATGGTTGCAGCATGTACAAGTATAATAAGCTGCACCACGGGAACGACAAAAATTATGGGCAGCATGGTCCTGTTCCTGAAGATCTGAAGAAATTCCTTATATAGTATAAATGCAATTGTTCTCATTTGCAGTATCTGATTATTTATTCCAGCCTTGTTTTGAATTTGACAGCACTCACCACTATAAAAAACGAGGCCATCCCGAATATTACAGCCGTTTCCTTCCAGATATGCATGAAGTCGGTGCCTTTAAGCATTATATTTCTTATAATAACTATGAAGTACCGGGGTGGCACAATATAGCTTATCCACTGCAATATGGCAGGCATATTCTCTATTGGGAAAATAAATCCGGACAGCAGTATTGTCGGCAGCATTAATGTAAAAGCCGAAATAAACATTGCCACCTGCTGGCTCCTGCTGAATGTTGATATCAGAATACCCAGGGATAATGCCAGGGTTATGAACAGTATACTCTCTGCCAGCAGCAGAATGACACTGCCCCTCACAGGGAGTCCGAATACAAAATACCCCATAAGAATAATGGTTACTGCATTAACAAATGATAAAAGCACATAGGGCGTGACTTTACCAAGAATTATATGAATAGGCTTTAAGGGTGACACGAGCAGTGTTTCCATGGTTCCGAACTCCTTCTCCCTGACAATGGATATTGAAGTCATCATTGCGGACACAAGCATAAGGATTATGGCCATTGTTCCCGGAACAAACATGAACGCACTTTTCAGCTCGGGATTATACATCATACGCACCATTGGTATTATCTGCAGGGGCCGGGACATCTGCATGTTGATTCCTTTAACGTAATCTGCTATAATAGCCTGTGTGTAATTTATTACAAGGCTTGCAGAATTCGGATCAGATGCATCAGCTATAAGCTGTATGCCGGCACTTCCATATTTTTCCAGTTTCCCGGCAAAGCCGGCTTCAAATATTATAACCTCCTTTATCTTTCCGGTCCTGAATATCTTATCAATATCGGCAGATTTGTCTATGTTTTCCCTGAGTATGAAAAAGTCAGAGGACAGTATCTTGTTTGTAATTTCCATTGTCACCTCATCTTTCGAATGATCAAGTATGGCTACATTAACATCAATAATATCATTCCTTATAACATAGCCAAAAACAAGAATCATTACCACTGGCAGTCCGAATAACAGCATCAATGTGCGGTAATCGCGAATAATATGTAAAAACTCCTTTTTGACAAACCCAAGAAAATACTTCATGTTTCTGTTGTTACATAGTTATAATACTGTTAAGCTTATCCGGATCCAGCTCATTAAAAGTCTCAATGCACATATCAGCTATTTTTAATTTGTACACGGGATATGTGGTGGCAATTCCTATTACTTTCATACCTGCTTTCCGGGCAGACTCAATTCCCTTAATCGTATCTTCTATGGCAATACATTTTCCCGGATCCCTGTTTAGTGCCTGTGCTGTTTTCAAATATATTTCGGGATGGGGCTTTGAATGACTGATCATTGAATCATGGACAACAGTATTAAAGTAACCGGACAGGGAGGTTGCGCCAAGCACGAATTCCACATTCAACAGCGGAGCGGAGGTTGCAATGGCGGTTGTAATATTATTGCTTTTCAGAGAAATCAACAGCCTTTCCAGTCCGGTTACAGCTTTAATTTCTGTCCTGTATATTCTCCTGTAAATTTCTTCCTTCTCCCTGGCAAGGGATTTTATCTCATCATCGCTTAAACCGGGTCCGAACAAATCATTCAGAATTTCTTTATTTGTGCCTCCAAAGTGCCTGTAGAAATCGTCAGTGTTTAAGATTTTATTATGATTGCGTGCAAAAAGCTTCCACGCCCTCTCATGGTAAATGTGGTTGTCGACAATAACACCATCCATGTCAAAAATAACGGAGAAATCATATTTGCTACGCAGAGAGGTACTCATGTCAGTAATAAATTTAATTACGTGCTATTTTCAAAAAAACCTCATCCATATTCTTTGCCGAATATCTTTTTTTAAGGTTTTCGGGTGTGTCAAGGGCTTCAATTCTTCCCTCCGACATTATGGATATCCTGTCGCAATATTCTGCCTCATCCATATAGTGAGTTGTAACAAATACAGTGATGCCTCCTGATGCTGTATCATATATAAGCTCCCAGAACTTCCTCCTTGTTATAGGATCTACTCCTCCTGTGGGCTCATCAAGAAAGACCAGTTTGGGCTCATGAAATACTGCAACGGAAAATGCAAGTTTCTGCTTCCAGCCTGTAGGCAGGTCTTTAACAAGTTTATTTTCAGCTTCATGCATATCCAGTTTATCAATTAATACAGATGTTTTTGCCCTTATCTGTGAATCGGACAATCCATAGATACCTGCATAGAACCTTATGTTTTCTTTGACAGTCAGATCTTCATAAAGAGAAAACTTCTGGCACATATACCCTATACTGCTTTTTATTTTTTCACGCTGTGTATATACATCATACCCGGCTACTTCGATTTCACCGGAGGTAGGATATGATAATCCTGACAGTATTCTTATAGCGGTGGTCTTTCCTGCACCGTTTGCCCCGAGGAACCCGAATATCTCACCTCTGTATACCTCAAAAGTAAGGTGGTCATTGGCCACAAAACTGCCAAACTTCTTTACCAGTCCCTTTACCCTGATAATTACTTCTCTGTCTTTCATCTTTTCTCAGATGTTAATCTTTTTATATTTTTTCATGCTTTTCGATCGCAGTTATAAAGCAGTCCTCAATATTTGCCTTAATATCCGTTATCTCAATGTTATGATGTCCTTTCCCGGCAAGGTATTCATGTATTTCTTTCTTCTTATACCGCTTTCCCCGGTAATAATGAACATGATGCCCGAACAGATAGGCGCTGCTGTCTTCTGAAAAGAGCCTTAAATCTCTTACCAGCTTATTTATGCTGTCTGTTCTGACTGCCAGCATAGGTTTACCAAGCTTCCCGGTTATACTGGCGGGAATACCGATTTCAAGTATCTTTCCTTCATGCATCAGTGCTATATAATCACACATTCCCGCCTCATTCATGTAAGGTGTGGAAACTATAATAGTCTTCCCTTCTTTTTTCAGGTCTTTAAGAATATCCCAGAATTCGTCCCTCGATACCGCATCAACTCCTGTTGTTGGTTCATCAAGCACGAGGATCTCGGGATTATGTATCAGTGCGCATGATAAAGCAAGTTTCTGTTTCATGCCCCCTGAAAGGTTTCTGGTCAGTCGTTTTCTGAACGGTTCGATATGGGAATAGACATTTTTTATAAGCCTGTAGTTCTCTTCTATAGTAGTATTGAATATGGTGGCATAGAATCTGAGGTTTTCTTCAACTGTCAGATCCTGATAAAGAGAAAACCTGCCCGGCATATAACCGATGAAGGTTCTTATCTTCCTGTAGAACTTAACTGCATCCATCCCTTTTATACGAACCATACCATGGTCAGGCCTCAGCAAGGTCGTGATTATTCTCAGGAGAGTAGTTTTTCCTGCCCCATCCGGACCTATAAGTCCGTATAAGCATTGCTCCGGTACGCCAATGTTGATTTCCTGCAGGGCCCTGGTCTCCCTGAACGACTTGGAAATATTCAAGACTTCGATATAATTGCGGTTGGTCATCTGAAATACACCTCCCCCGGCATGCCTATTTTTATCATACCATTATTATGCACCCTTATCTTAACTGCATATACCATATCTACCCTCTCCTCCTTTGTCTGTATTGTTTTGGGAGTAAACTCAACCTCCGATGAAATCCAGCTAACTATACCTTTAAAACTCTTTGTCTCCTTTTTGCCTGTATCTATGGCAACTGTGACAGTATCTCCAAGGTTAACATGGGCCAGTTGCGAACCGTCAACATATACTTTTAATTCCATTTCCTCCAGGCTGGATATCCTATAAACCGGCTGTCCGGGACCGACTATTTCGTCCTGCTCGGCAAATCTTTCAAGAACAGTGCCGCTAAGCGGATTGACTATCTTGCACATGCCAATCTGGTTATCAATCTGTTTTAGTTCACTTTTAAGCACTTCCAGCTCGGTCATATTTATAATATGCTGCTGTTTTACCGATTCAATATTCAGGTTCATAACATTCAGCCGGCCATTTATATCATCAACCTGCTTCTGTGTGGCAGCATTGTCGCTCGCAAGATTTTCAAGCCTTTCCTTTTCCCTGACCAGATTCTTTTTCTCCTCTTCCTGTATTTTCAGCTGTAAGAGGATGCTGTTGCTTTTTGCCCTGATTACTTTTTCCTGAGCGATAAGCTGGTCACGCTTTAATGAAAAGGATATAGTATCCACAATCCCTGCCAGCTGACCTTTTTCATAATGCTGACCTTCCGTTATATCCAGTAACAGTAATTCGCCCTGAACCTGGGATGATACCGTAACTTCAACGGACTGGAAATTGCCGTATGCATCGGCTTCATCATTGTTGCCCCTGCAGGCTGAAATAATGATCATAATCAGCAGGGAGATTTTAATATTTGTTATCATTGTTAAATTTCTCCTTTTAATGTTAAATAATTGAATAGTGACTGTTGTAGTAATATTATATGAGTTTCCATCTGTATTCTTGCCTGCATCTCGGCATTCAATTCAGTCATAAAATCCGTAGATGTTATAACACCGTTTTGTAATTGTGAAAATGAACTCTCCTTGATCTCAGCCCTCAATTTTACCATGATACTGTCAAGTTCGGCAAAATTTTCATATTTCCTGATATTGGCCATCTCATTTTCAAGCTGGATATTAAGGTTTTTTTCAAATATATCAACCCTGGTATCTATAATATACTTTTGCGAGTTAATTATTTTCTCCTTTCTTTTTGTATCTCCCCAGTCAAGGAAATTCCATGTAAAACCTAGTCCGATTAAATAATATGTATCAAACTCATCATTCAGCATATTTAGTCCGGGATTACCGTATCCTGCCTGGGAAAATGCAAATATCCTGGGCCTCCTGCCTGTTTCCATCAGCTTGCTGCTCATATCCATGTTCTTTTTCTGCAATTCAAACATCCTGTATTCGGGTCTTGAGCTTTTACCCTCATAAATGAAGTTATCCTCCGGAAGCTCAAGATTAGTAAACTGACTTAAAGGTAAGCCGGTTAATTCACCCAGAGAGTTTATCATTGATGTCCTGCTTAGCTCGGCATCAAGAATTTTCTGTTTTATCTTAATGATCTCTGCCTGGAGTATGCTCTTATCAGAAGGAAGCAGTATGCCGTTTTTTATACCCGATTCAATAACATCCAGCTTTTCATTCATTTCATCAAGCATAAGTCTGAGTAATTGATGCTGCTTGTCGAGCAGCAGCACTGAAAAATATATTCCCGTTATTCTATATTTAAGTGAACTTAACTCAACCTCTACCTGCTGCAGTTCGATATCAAAATTATTACTCTCAATTCTCCTTTGTGCCTTGCTGGTTCCCCCATCATAGACTGACTGGTTTAATTCAAAGAATAGCTTGTACTGATCATGAGGTTGTGAAGGAAGGTCCATGCCAGGAACAGATATTTCAGTGACATCTGACTGGTAGCTGCCCTGGCCTCCCAATGCAATTGAAGGATACCAGTCAGATTTTATGTTTCTTATCTTATTCCTGTATGAATCTTCAAAATATTCTTTCTGCCGGGTAACGGGATAATTCTCAACAGCATGCTCATAGCATTCATAAATTGTTAGTGTATCTGAAGTCTGGCCATAACACCAGCTGTACATGATTAGCAAAAATATACCGTTAATGTATTTCATTTTATTTAATTTTTATTGAGTTGATAACAAACTTCGGCACTTCCTTTTTTCGTGACTCAAGAAATTGTCTGTACTTATTGGGATCATTCCCGAAGAATATTCTCTGAAGCAGTGGTCTTGCTGCAACAGGAAAAACACAAAGTGACAATATATTAATGAGCAGCTGTTCCGGATTTATATCTGTTATGACGCCTTTTCTCTTTTCATGTTCTATTTGTTCCACATATTTCTCCGGAGTTATCCCGGCCTGTTTCAAGAGTTCATAGAGTTTTTTCGGATTAGTGTTAATCTCATGAAGGACAAACATAGGAATAAACTGATTTTTCATCAATACTGTCATGTATTGTTCGGTTAATAATTCGACCTTTTCAAACAAGGGTTTATCTGAGTTCAGAACACTTCCAATCTTCGGAATAAACTTGAAAAGAGCATATTTAAACACGGCATCAAACAATTTTTCCTTGCTTCTGAAATAATAGTGCAGGAGGGATTTATTTATTTTAGCCTCATCTGCAATATGTTGCATGCGCGTTCCTGACATGCCGTTTTTAATAAAAATCTTTCTTGCAGCTTTTATTATCTTATTCTCAGTGTCTGTAGAATATCTTTCCGGCTTCATGACTTTTGTTTATTAACTGTTTATTTAAACCATTTGGTTAAACTATATGGTCAAATATATTAATAATTCCGAATAATAAAAAGTTATATTGATTATTTAATCCGGTGCACCGGTTACCCTTTCTGTAACCTCATCTGGTTATTAAGGGCGGCCATTTTAATTGCAGTTATAGCAGCTTCATCACCTTTGTTTCCGTACTTTCCCCCTGCCCTTTCCCTGGCCTGGTTAATATTACCGGTTGTTAAAACGCAGAATATAAAAGGAATGTTATATTTTATATTAAGACTGGTTATGCCTGTTGTCACGCTCTGGCAAATATAATCAAAGTGCGGGGTTTCACCTTTTATTATGCATCCTATGCATATTATTGCATCAAAATCTCCGTATTCCGCAAAAAACTGTGCTCCAAGGGTCAATTCAAAACTGCCGGGGACAGTCTTGACAGTAACATTTACTTCTTTTACACCACACTTTATCAGGGTCTCAAATGCTCCCTTGCGTAAGGCTTCTGTTATTTCACCGTTCCATTCCGAGACTACAATGCCTATCTTCATCTTATCGGCAGGGGGCAGCTTACCGCTGTCATAATCCTGTGAATTCTTTAGAGCTGTAGCCATATATTAAAGATAGATTATGTCTCTGCCATCAACTTTGCACGCGTAATATATTTTTCTATATCCCTGCTTTCTTCTGATTTTGGGAACTGGGCCTCAATTTTTTCATAAACCTCAAGCGCCTTTTTGTAATTGCCAAGCTCTTCATAAACAATGCCGGCCTTTTTCAGGAATAGCGCAGATGTAAAATCATTCTTTTTGCGATCCGCAGCTTTCATATAAAACTCAACAGCTGTTTCAAGTTCCCCCAGTTCAACATAGGCATCCCCAATAGCTCCCAGTGCCACCGTTGCAACCATTATATCATCCGATTCAAAATTTTTAAGACATCTTATTGCTTCTTCATATTCCCCCAGTTTGAAATAACATATGCCTGCATAATAATTTGCAAGGTTGGCGCATTTTGTTATACTGTACTCATCTATTATATCTATAAATCCCATATAGCTGCCATCACCTTCCAGAGCCAGCAGAAAGGAGTCCGCTTCAAAATACTGCTCAGCGACATACATCTCCGATTGCGCCTCCTGTTCCTTAGGTGCAAGGTACAGCTTCTTATACCCGAGATAGGCACCTGTAATCAATGCAATGACAAGTACTATTATTGTAAGGCTTTTCTGGTTTTCCTCAATATACTTTTCAGTCTTGCTAAGTACATTTTCAACATTTTCAAAACCATGATCAGTGGGTATCTTCTTTTTTGCCATTATTCTCTTATTTAATTCAAATCAGAACGCAAATGTAATTTTTTTAAAATATTTAATGAAATTAAAGCTTGTAAAAAATTAAAAACTATTTTTGATAATGAATATAATTATTTAATAATCCCCTGATGTTTCTTAAAAAGCTCTCACTGGTCAATTTCAAAAACTACCACCAGGCCGACATTGAACTTTCTCCGAGGTTGAATTGCTTTGTCGGGAATAATGGTGTCGGTAAAACCAATATATTCGATGCTGTCCATTATTTATGCCTGTGCAAAAGCTACTTTAATGTTATTGACACCCAGAATATCACGTATGATGAAGAGTTGTCCGTGATCCAGGGAGACTTTGAAATGGATGGCAAAAAAGAGGAAATATATTGCGCCATACAAAGAAGCAAACGGAAGGTATTCAAAAGGAACAAAAAGGAATATACAAGGCATTCAGATCATATAGGGCTACTGCCCGTTGTAATGATATCACCTGCTGATTCGAACCTTATACTTGGCGGCAGTGAAGAGAGAAGAAGATTCATAAACGGGGTTATAGTGCAATATGATAAAAATTACCTGCATGATCTGATAAAATATAACAGGCTTGTCACACAAAGAAACAAATTACTGAGAGACCTTGCAGAATCGCATGACTCTTATGAGGATACACTGGCGATCTATGATGAACAGCTGGTTCCCATTGCTGAAAGAATCTATATAAAACGGGTGGATTTTGCCGAAAAACTGGTCCCCATTTTCCAGAAATACTATGACTTCATTTCCCTGGGACAGGAAAAAGTTGAGCTTATTTATAAATCGCAGCTTTATGAAGGCGATTTTTCCGGCCAGCTGAAAAAATCAAGGGAAAAGGACAGGATACTCCAGTACACGACAAGAGGAATACATAAAGATGATCTTATCCTTAATCTGCAGGAAATTAATATAAAGAGGAACGGCTCACAGGGACAGCAAAAAACATACCTTGTTGCCCTCAAGCTGGCAAAATTTGATTTTATAAAAGAAATTAACAATAAAAACCCGGTACTTCTCCTTGATGATATTTTTGATAAATTTGATGAAACTAGGGTAAAACAGATAATAAAACTGGTGTCTGACGAAAATTTCGGACAGATATTTATTTCACATACAAGTGAAGAAAGAATGAAAGCGGTTCTGAAAGATATTAGGGCAGATTATAGGTTATTCCGCATTCATGAAGGCCTTATCGATGAAATCATTTATAATGAGAAAAAG
>Ga0315548_1001699_pt1 | contig 18095 bp, 15 predicted proteins | sample SalMarSW160110MG_2_FD_202540 | JGI IMG/M metagenome (GOLD analysis project Ga0315548, IMG submission 202540) | Salt marsh sediment microbial communities from the Plum Island Ecosystem LTER, Massachusetts, United States - Salt Marsh Sediment SW1601-110 ...
GTATGAATCCTTCGCTCGAAATGCTCCATCGATTTCTTATTCACATGCGGCGAGCGGAGAACTGTGTAAATTCGCCTCTTTGTCGGAAGAGGAACAGGTCCAGCGATCTTAGCCCTTGTCTGCTTCGCTGATTCAACTATCTTCTTAATGGAGCTATCCACAAGTTCATGATCGTAACCCCGCAACTTGATTCTAATCTTCTCTCTTGCCATCCTTAATAACCTCTGCTTCTTTTGATCATTCGACTCAACTCCTCCGGCACTACATCATAACGTGTTACTCTCAATGTGTAAGCGGCACGTCCCTGAGTCAAAGAACGTAGACGTGTAGCGTAACCAAATGTCTCAGCAAGAGGAACACAAACAACAATTACCTGGACTGTCCCTCGCGGCTGACAGCTCTGTATCACCCCCCGCCTCTGTCCCAAGTCGTCCATTACCTCTCCCAAGTACTCGCCAGGTGTAGCCACTTCTCCCTCCATAATTGGCTCCAAAAGGTCAAAAACACCCCTCTCGAAGACATCATGAAGTGCATCTGCAGCGGCTGCACGAAAAGCCGCTTCCGACGAATCCACTGGGCTAAATGAACCACCTACTAAGGTGATCTTGATATCTACTAAAGGATAACCGGCAAGTGGGCCATTTGTCAATAGTTCCCTCATGGCACTGATAGCGGCGCCCCGGTACTGTTTTGGAATCTCATCCTTCTTCACCGCATCTACGAACTGAACAGCACTTCCACGAGAAAGCGGCCCTAGATACACGATAACGTGCCCGTATTGCCCTCGCCCGGCGGTCTGCTTTGCAAACTCCTTGTCCACGTTGATTGGTTCTCGCAGTGTCTCACGATAGGCAACCTGAGGCTTTCCCATCGCCACAGAAATCCTTTCTTCCTTACGCAATCGTTCCATCAGGATTTCCAGGTGAAGTTCACCCATTCCGGAAATAACTGTCTGACTTGTGGTTTCATCCACATCGACTCGAAAGGTTGGATCCTCTTGAGCTAACCTAGCCAATCCTTCATGTAGCGCCCCCCGCTCACCCTCGCTGCGTGGCTCAATTGCCACAGATACGACCGGTTCCGGAAAACTGATCTTCTCCAGCAAGATTGGTGCTGTTCGGTCAGATAATGTATCTCCAGTTGATATATCCCTTGATCCTACAACCGCTACAATCTCACCTGCCATGGCTTCGCCTAGCTGTGTTCGCTGATTAGCATGCATCCGAAAAATCCGACTAAGCCGAAGACTCTTTCCCGTCGAAACATTAAGCACTTGCTCGCCAACTCCTATCTTCCCCGAATAGACACGTATGAACACTAAGCGCCCAACATAACGATCCATGACAACCTTGAATGCAAGCGCAGCAAACGGTGCCGTTGGATCCGCCGAACGAACTTCGCCACCCTTAACTCCATGCACCGGAGGGACATCAAGCGGAGAAGGAAGATAGCGCGTTATCGCATCAAGAAGAGGCTGAATTCCCTGATTCTGAACAGCCGATCCTCCAAGAACAGGTACCAGTAGCTGTCGTATGCATCCCTGGCGTAATCCGCCGTGAAACGCTACACGGTCAATATTCTTGCCTTCAACATAGGATTCCATTACTCGATCGTTAAACTCCGCCACTCGTTCAATCGCCATCTCTCGGTAGTGCTCAACACTAGCTCGTAGCTTCTGTGGCACAGCCAGATATTCCCAAGTCTCCCCTTTGTTTTCCTGATTCCAGACGATAAGTCTCTGTTCAAGGAGATCTATCATTCCTACCAAACATCGATCAGAATCACAATAGGGAAGCTGCAACGGGACCACTTTTGCCCCTAAGCGCTCCTCAAGCATTTCTAGTGTCCCGATGTAGTTTGACTCAACCCGATCAAGTTTGTTGATGAATGCTATCCGGGGAATGTGATAACGATCAGCCTGGTGCCATACCGCCTCAGACTGTGACTCCACCATCTCCACTCCAGAAAAGATTACAACCCCTCCATCGAGAATACGTAATGAACGCTCTACTTCCGCAGTGAAATCTACGTGCCCCGGAGTATCGATAACATTGATCTGGTACTCATGCCAAGGGCAGGATGTGGCCGCAGAAGTGATTGTGATGCCTCGTTGGCGTTCCTCGGGCATCCAGTCCATCTCAGTATCCCCGTCATGGACCTCACCCATTCTATGGGTACGTCCGGTGTAGTAAAGGATACGCTCCGTGGTTGTAGTTTTGCCCGCATCGATATGGGCCATGATCCCAATATTCCTGACCCATTTCATCTCCGCTAAGCCATTGGCAGACATACACTTCCCCTTTGATTATTCTCGCTCAATCTGGGATCTTCGTCGGGAAAGCTAGTTACCAGCGGTAATGAGCAAAAGCCTTGTTGGCCTCTGCCATGCGATGTGACTCAAGCCGCTTATTGTAAGCCTTTCCCTCCTTGCGCGTCGCGGCAGTAATCTCAGCGGCAAGGCGGGCTGACATAGCATACTCTCCTCGCTCTCGTGCTGCCTGAACAATCCACCGAAAAGCAAGAGCGATTTGACGATCCTTAGGAACCTCATAAGGGATTTGATAATTCGCACCGCCAACACGACGAGTACGCACCTCTAACCGAGGAGAACAGTTGGCAACGGCTTCTCTAAACATGTCAAGAGCCGAGGACTCATTGTGTTTCTCAATCTGATCCAGAGCGTCATAGACTATTCGTTTAGCAATAGTCTTTTTCCCATCTAGCATAACATAATTGATTAACTTTCCAAGTAATTTACTGTTGTACTTAACATCCAGTTTCACATCACGCCCTGGTAGCTCCATCCTCTCTCCTTAACTGGGCCTCTTAGTCCCATACTTCGATCGTCCTTGCTTCCGCCCTTCCACTCCCTCTGTATCAAGTGTTCCTCGAACGATATGGTAACGCACCCCTGGCAAATCCTTTACACGGCCACCGCGCACAAGAACTATAGAGTGCTCCTGCAAATTGTGTCCTTCACCACCAATGTAAGCCGTAACTTCTTTTCCGTTGCTCAAACGTACTCGCGCAACCTTGCGTAATGCCGAGTTTGGCTTCTTAGGCGTACGGGTGTAGACTCGGGTACATACGCCACGTAGTTGTGGACAACAATCAAGCGCGCGTGCTTTGCTCTTCTTCACTTTTGCCTTACGTCCTAGCCTAATCAACTGATTTACTGTTGGCATGTTTACTCTCCAAATCGCAATGAATAAATTATAGACACACTCACAAACTGTGTCAAGTTTTTCCAGACCTATTGCTCTGATTCAGCTGTTTTCTCATGCGGCGTGGGAAACCCAGTGCCGCATGGTATCCGTTTCCCTACAATAACACTTGGCTTCAAACTCAAAAGCTCATCAACCTCTCCACGCAACGCTGCCTCGGCAAGGACCTTAGTTGTTCGCTGAAAGGAAGCCGCAGACAGCCATCCCTTTGTATGTAGGGCAGCCTTAGAAATCCGCAACAATTCACGCTCGGCAACGGGAAGTTCTTTGTCCTTAATAGGAACTTCCATGGATTCACCCTCTTGTTGAATATAGACCCTAGTAACTCCAGCGCGCTGCGCTGCTTGGAAGACCTCTTCAGTAAAGGGCTCACCCTTAGCAGCAATCAAATGACCATGAGCTATAATACTCTCCGCTATTTCTTCTCCAATTACCCCCTTACGGGTACCATCCATCAAACGATTCAAGTCACCTAATCTACGTACTTCGTGCTGAAATTCTTCTAGCGTCACAAGGTCATTTACCAAGAAACGCGAATCGCCTTGATCCAATATGCGCGCATTATTAAGGGTTTGACGAATGATTATCTCAAGGTGTTTGTCATTGATGTCAACCCCTTGCGTCTTGTATACCTTGTGAATCTCCGTCAACAAGTAGTCTCGTGTCTTCCGCACTCCCGCTGTGTCCAGAAGAGCTTGAGGAGCTACAACTCCCTTGGTTAGCAGATCTCCCTCTTCTACCTTGTCGCCAACCCGAACCACAAGCGATTGATCAACCTCTACTACGCTTCTTGGTGTCAAATAGATATTGGTTATCTCGCCCTTTTCCTCTATCTTTTCTACAAATAGAGATCCCTTATGAAGAATCTCCGGTTGTACCAGTGGCCAACCTGCTTTCACCTGGCCCCCATCCTTTCTCTTCCCTATTGGCGAGATGTCCTTCGTTAAAGGGAAACGTACTGCGTTACCGTCCGGATTGTAAACGATGATTCTATCGGCAAGCAGCACTACTGTTCCTTCCGCTTCTGCGGCAATAAAGATCGGTCTTGAGCGGGAAGTTAATCGATCTCCAACCTTTACTTCGGCTTCCGGTTCAACCATCATGCGTGCCCCGTATGGAATGCTGTAGTTGTACACATCCCCATTTGTTGCCACGAGTTGAAAAGCACGTTCATCCTCATTGACAACTGAGACTGTTCCTGTTGTGCTACTGACAACACCTTCAACATTGAATCGCTTGGTAAGAGCATTTCCAGCTGATACGATCTCGCCATTCTTGACCCGCGGGAGGGCATTTGGAGGAAGAGGATAGGATCGATCGCCTGAATCAGCGTCAATGATCAACATTTCCTTGTTGTCCAATATGTAAACCTCGCCGGAACATGGACTCTTTACATTGATCACTCCGTTTATGTCCACTTCCTCGCCTGGTTCGGCACAGGCAAGGACTGTAGGAATCTGTATCATTCTGCAAGCACTCTCAATCTCCACTAATTCGCTTCCCTTCTCGGTGGAGGAAATCGATTTGATATAACCATCAAGAGGAGAAAGCACAGATTGAACACTTTTCAACGCCTTGCGTGCCTCAAACAGCTCTTCAGCGCGAGGAAGGCCCTGAGTAATATCCGCGCCAGCAACCCCACCAGTATGAAAGGTACGCATTGTCAGCTGGGTTCCCGGCTCACCAATTGACTGCGCAGCTATTACTCCAACTGCCGTTCCTGGCCCTACCGGCCGATGGTTACTCATATCGTATCCGTAGCAATATTGGCAGACCCCTTTGCTTGTCTCACAGGTCATCGGAGAACGAATCATAATTTGTGGTCTCACCCTAATTTTCGAGATCTTAGCGGTCCGCAAAGCATCGATCAAACGAGGCGTGATGCGTTCGTCGGCCTGAAGCAAAACACGTCTCTCCTCAGGATCATAAACATCCTCGACGCTTTTGGTACCAATAAGCCTTGCTTCATCCTCTTCCCTGCCAAGGTGCAGCACAGCTTCTAATCGGCCAATTTGTTCAGCCATCTCGCGTGTAATCCACTGATTCGCCTCAACTGTTATCTCCCCTGTAGCTGGGTCAACAATAGGTCTACTAGCTACACGCCCATATATTCGCTCTTCAATTGTCTCCATGATCTCGGTCTTACTAAATCGCAACGGGTTAACCTCAATACCTTGCGCGGTTCCACAATCTATTTCCTGCACAACAGTATCGGAAGAAGCATCAACTAGACGGCGAGTCAAATAACCAGAATTGGCTGTCTTCAATGCAGTATCAGCAGCACCTTTACGGCCACCATGCGTAGAGATAAAATACTCCATCATATCCAACCCCTCACGGAAGTTGGAAATAACTGGCATCTCAATGATCTCACCTGACGGGCCAGCCATAGGTCCTCGCATCCCACACAGCTGTTTCACCTGATCAGGCCCACCTCGCGCACCTGAAATAACAATACCGTAAAGAGGATTGAACAGATGGCGGCGAAGATTTTCCATTGTTGCATCCTCAACTTCGTCAACCGTTCTACGCCAAATGCGGATAACAGTCCTGGCACGCTCTTCCTCGGTAGCTAAGCCTAATTCGTAAAGCCTGTTGATTCGTCGTATTATCGCATACGCACGCTTTATAATTCCTTCCTTTTCTTCAGGAATTAAACAATCCTTTAGTGAAATCGTAAGCCCTGCTTTGGTAGCGTACTTAAATCCGAGGTCCTTAAGGCGATCAAGAAGCTCGGCCGTTCTCTCCCAACCAAAACGATGGTAACACTCTTTGACTATCTCCTTAACTACACGCCGATCCACTACGCGATCATAGTTACGTATTTCCTCCGGAAGGCAAAGATTCATCTCAGCGCGCCCAAGCGTTGTGTCCACTATCCTTCCATTCATCCTAATCTTGATCCTGCTATGAAGATCAACTATTCCTTCCTCGCACGCTCGCCTGGCTTCTACCATATCTCGAAACGATTTTCCCGTACCCTTACCCTCCGGGTCAACAACAGTCAAATAATAGTAGCCAAAGATTGGGTCTTGAGTGGGGAGGCTTACCGGCTCACCGTTAGCCGGCGAAAGTATGTTACGAGGCGCTGCCATCAGTTCTCGTGCTTCTGCAATGGCTTCTGGAGAAAGAGGAAGATGAACCGCCATCTGATCCCCATCAAAATCAGCATTGTACGGTTGGCAAACCAAGGGGTGAATATGTATGGCCTGTCCATCTACAAGGACTGGCTCAAACGCTTGCATAGAAAGCCGGTGTAATGTCGGCGCACGATTCAGCAAAACAGGATGAGTTTTCACTAACTTCTCCAGGATGTCCCACACCTCTGGCATCTTACCACGAAGCGCCTTGTTCTTAATCTCGTCAAAATCAGAGAAGGTGGTTGATTCCAGATTATGAAGAATGAAGGGTTTGAACAGCTCGAGGGCCATCTTCTTAGGAAGACCACACTGTCCAAGCCTTAGTTTAGGATCTACTACGATCACAGCTCGTCCCGAATAATCAACTCGCCGCCCAAGAAGGTTGCGCCTCAGTCGACCATGCTTACCATGAATTCGTTCCGAAAGCGACTTCAGCGGCCGATTATCACGCCCGCGAATTGGAGTTTCCTTCTTCTCATTATGGATCAGGGCATCAACGGCCTCCTGCAGCATTCTTCGCTCATTGCGCAAGATCACTTCCGGCGCGCCCATATCAATCAACTTCTTAAGGCGGTTATTTCTATTTATGATCCGACGGTATAGATCATTCACATCGGTAGTGGCAAACCTTCCTCCCTCAAGCTGAATCATCGGTCTCAATGCCGGAGGAAGCACTGGAACCACGTCAAGGACCATATCCTGCGGATTGTTGCCTGAACCACGCAGCTGATCAACTACTTCCAGCCACCTCACCAATCGCCGTCGATTACCGACAGCAACATTACTTTGCAGCTCATCGTTCAAGGAGCGATGTAACTCATCGAGATCAAGGCTTTTAAGCAACCCCTTAATTCCAGCAGCTCCTGTCATGGCAACAAATCCATCTGGATAGACTCTCTCATAGGCACGTTTTTCCAGATAGGTCAAGCGATCACCGATCTTGAGGGGTACTGCCGGATCCTTCACTCGCGTCAGAAGGAAAGTCAAGCTATCGACAAATTCCATGATCTTCTCGCCCTTGATAGCTGGCCCATAGCGAACGCTAAGCATCTCGAAACCAGTCTCGGAACATACCTCGTCTACCGGTCTCTCGGCAATCACAGTTTCCGCCGAAGCCTTATCCCCTTCCTCCACCAACAAGTCAATATCCCCAATGATTGGATATTCCTGGCTTCCGATAACTACCGCGCTCATCTTCTCACCGTTAGTAAGATGACGCTCCTCTATCATGACCTTCCCGCCCTCATCAGCCAGAACTCGTGGCGCTTCTTCTACGTAGTAAGCCGGCTCAACTGAAAATGGGAATGCATTAGCAAGAATGGCATATTCAGATTCATAAAGCGTTTCTCCGCAGTGTATCTCTTTACACTCCGAAGTAGTCACTATATAGAGCATTTGCTCAGATGGCTCGGTTTCGTAGTAGGCAATTCGCTGGAGTTCCTTCCTCTTCATCCCGAGGAGGCGATTCAGCAGGCTAGAGACTCCTTTTAAGAACCAGAAGTGAATCACTGGACTGGCGAGCGAGATATGCGCCATATTTACCCGTCGCACAGAGGAGTCGGTAACTAGTACGTGGCACTTCTCGCAGGTGATTCCCTCGTACTTCTTGCCCTTATACTTCCCACAGGCACATTCATAATCGCTCTCCGGGCCGAAGATCTCCTCTGCGTATAAACCACCTCGTTCAGGTTTGTGAGTGCGGTAGTTAATCGTCTCCGACTGGGTGATCTCACCATGCGACCAACCAATCACTACAGATGCAGGTGCAAGCTGGAGCTTTATCCGCTTAATATCATCGCCAGAAATCAATGAATTCACCTCTCATAGTGCTCTCTAAAACGGGACAAATCATCCAACTTGTCATCAATAGTTTTCCGGCAGACCAAACAGCTATCTCCCTGCGTGTACTATCTCACAAGTTATGAGAATCAAGAGAGATCAATAACCTACTCTTTGGTCTTGTCTGAAGATGTCTGTTTCTTGTTCTGATAATCGGTCCTATAATACCCGTTCCCTTTATAAATGACACCAATGCGAGGTAGTAACTGCTCGGTTATCCTGCTGTTACAGTGAGGACATTCAACAGGGCTACCGTTTCCATTTCGACGAAAGACCCTAAAAACCGTCCCACAGTCCTTGCATTCATAACGATAAATAGGCATACCTTCCCCACCTCCACCTGATTGGGGATCATTCCTTATTTAAACTCTTATGTATTTACATTAAGTGTAGCTCTGTCAAGTATTTTGACCTTCCGACAAAGAGTATAGCTCGAACAGACATTTTTTCAAGACCGAACCAAGCTCTCGCTAGAACTTGCGTAAGGGGCGACAGGAACACAGCAGTAATTACAGATCTCCCTCTCGGATGAAAATGGAAACACATTTAACTGTAGCGTCTCATCGTCATTCTCAAAGCGGTAATTCACCTGCATACTAGACTGTCTGACGGTTTCACTATGAGTAACAGTGATCCTGCTCGCAAATTCAATGATTTCTTCTGTTTCGGCCTGTGATTTCGTCGCCCAATTAGCACGCACAAGTGTCATCGAACCGCCACGAATAGGAAGGTATACCCGTAAATCATGCGGCAGGAAGAAGTTCTGTAGCATTCGTTTCTCTTCCTCATCCTTTGCTACAACAATCTTCACATCCGGAGGAACCTTGTAGTAAAGAGCAAAATCTAGCAGTTTCAAAGAGCTTATATTAAACCATCTCTCTCCTAATAGATCTTCTAATCGCGTGCTAAATTGACGAGAGGTCAGTTTACAGCGTACTTCAGCCGGTAATCCATCAGCGCCCAAGAGGCCAAGGTGAGCGCCAATGTTGGCCAACTCAGCACTGTCATCCACGGTCAATCTACCTAGAACATTTCGATCGATCTTCCCCGCACGCTCCGCCTTAGTTACGGGCAAGAGACGCCCCGAAAGTGGGCGCAAGATAAGACCGCTTATTCCCAAAGCTTGCTCAATTTGTAGCATTTCTCTCTCAAAAAGCCCATTCTTACCCATCAATTCCCCGGTGACAACAAAATCCGCTCCTATTCGTTCCATGTAGTGAATGGCATGCGATAGCATAATCGTGCGACAACTGAGACAAGCGCTCGTAAGCGAAAAACATCCTGTAGGGCCGATATTCGCTAATCGACGATATTCCTTTTTCAGTGATTGCGTGCGGAAATACACTCCAGGCCACTCTTCTTTGACGATCTCACGAATTCTCTCATATCCCCCAAAATATGGACACCGAAAATAAAGGAGCGCTATCTCTTCTACATTTGGGAAATGCTCAACTAATCTAGCTGCTATACGGCTGGCAAGGCTCCCAGAAAACAACGACAGAGCTTTCATTTTTTTGCGCTGCAATTCCTCACCTATCGTTTTGGCTCAATCAGGCCATAGTTGCCATCATGCCTGTGATAAAGAATGCTCACCTCATCATCAGCAGCATTGACAAACACCAGGAAATTCTTCTCGATCGCCTCCAGCTGCAAAACGGCTTCTTCAAGGCTCATGGGTTTGTGGAAATAGATATCAGTGCGGAGTATTTTCTTGTGATCAAGCTTTTCCGCCTCCTTGGACAAAGAAGGTTCACTGAACGGTTTGCCTCTAAGCTGATCCTTGCGCTTGACAAGTTGCCGCTTCAAGTGATCTAGCGCCGCGTCAATCGAGGCATACATATCAGGACTTTCTTCGTGAGCATTAATGAGTTTCTTATTAGTGAGATGGGCGTGAAAATCAGCAATTTGCCGCTCCTTTTCCACTGATAAGATAACATCAATACTTATGATACGGTCGTAAAACCGGCTCAACCCTTCTGTCTTGTGCCGGATATAGGACCGCAAGGAATCACTTAGCACCGCATGCCGCTCGGCAATCTTTATCTTCAATTTCCCCTCCCTTTCACCAATAGAATTCTAGCAGAAAAGAGCCCATTGATCAATGGGCAACGCGATTATATGTACATATAAACTATTTACGTTCGGACAGTTTCACCCACCAGGGAAGTTAGACGATCACAAAGCGCTTGCGTAACCAGATGAAGTTCATGTTCTCCAATATCCGGTCGATATACAGCAAATTCCCGCATAACAAACGCCTTCAGATTGCCACGGTAGTAGATTCCATCCGATCGTCGTTCAGTTACGACAATTCCTGCATCGAGCAAGTCTCGGGGAGGGCTATCAACAATTACTGCTTCAGCGCAGTCAGTCCATGCAGCGATCTGCTTAACTGAGTAAGAGATAGGAGTATGACCAATAAGAAACGCGACAAGACGCCTCTCGAGAAGTGGTCGCTTTTCTAGCCGCGAGACGATACGGTTGATATGTCTCCTCACCGCCCGAGGAAGCTGATCATGATTATGCGGTGAGTCAATATCAATTATCGGTCTACCATCTTGAACAAACTCCTTCTCGCTCCAAGAATCAAGGGTTCCTCTCAATACTTGGCGATCAATGGGTTTGATTGACAGTCTTTCCTCTCCGTGATCTTTGATATTCCCCTCTGCGGAGTGAACGATTCCTTCAGAAACGTTCTGTACGTCCGGAAGAGACGGCGCTACTGCTTCCACCTTGATGTAGCCAAGGGTACGTGCTATGTCCTCTAATTCGCCGATCTTCTTGTCTCTCTCTGTCAACAATGCCTCCAACTGCCCTACGCGTTCCTGTAGTCTAGCAAGCCGCGACTTCTTTCCCTGCCCATCCTTTGCCCGTTCAATCGCCTCGATAATTGATTGGCTCACCTGCTTTAACTCCGGTGTAACCACCACCTGCAGGGATGGCGTAAATCCAGCGTGAAAGGTTTCTCTTTCTCGTACATATACAGGAACTACCTTATCCCCATTTACGTATACACACTCGCCTGTATTGAGCGCGGAAACAACCTCCTTTACTTCGCTCTTTCGCCAAGGAAGAAGCTCACCATACACACGCATGTCCGCTTCGTGTACAACCCGATGAAGAAACAGCATACCTGCCTGACTAAGCACATCCTTATCCACCTTGGCGCTACGCTGGGAAACGATAATTGCCCCTAGTCCGCGCTTGCGACCGCGAAGAGCAATTCGAGCGATCAGCTCTTTCAACTCCGATCTCACTCCTTGGGGGATAAACTCATGCGCCTCCTCAATACCGATAATGTAGGGACGGCGAAGACGACCGGCCAACGTCCAGAGAGAAGATAGATACTCTTTCAGGAACAGGCTGCGCTCCTCAGAAAGAAACGTACTTAGGTCAAGCACAACGGGGACATTCTTCTCCAGGCTAATCCGCGCTATCTCCTCAGCACAATCAGTATCAACCTCTATCTCAACCCCTTCCCCTCGTCCAACGACAAGAACCTCATAATTCTCCTTCAAACCGAAGTACTCGCCGTCAATGTCGATAATGGAGAGCGGATAATTGTTCCTCAGGAGTTCCTCAAAGATAACGCCCGCGGTATTCGATTTTCCCGAACCGCGTATGCCAAGAATGGCAACACATTGCCCGATAATATCCTCCAGTCCGAGCGTCAAATCCTGACTGATGTTAAGTGAAGCTGTCATGATCCAAGCTTAACTCTCACTGCAATCCCTCCTCACCAATTCTAAACCCGACATAAGTCTACCGCAAAGCCATCCTATCCTCTACGGCAAGTGTCCTACTAACCCTCAATGCGTGAGTATAGTTCCTATGAGTCCAACGTCCAATATCTAATGTCGGGAGTCGAGAGTCGGCAGTCGAGAAGCAGTCAATAGTCCGAGGTCGATGGTTATGTTTGTGTAGCTTGGGGGGTGTAGTAATTAGTTTAGGGATGTACTACACCCCCCCAAGTAGCTTGCCTGCCCCGTGCAATCCTATTGCACTGGGGCCTGCGACGTTGTGTTTCGTGACGAATGATGTGACCGTTCCTGTAATCTTTGCGACTACACTGGATTCCGGCCTGCGCCGGAATGACGGGCACAGATTCCCATGCCACGAACTTCACATTCCGCAATCGCCTACGCTCCCCTGCTCCCTGGCACCCCTGCTCCCTGGCACCCCTGCACCTCTCCTCCTCTCCACCTCTGCACCCTAGCAGTCTCTCTGCCTCTTCTCCGTTTGTCCATCGGTCTTCCCAATCCGCATTCCGCAATCGGCAATTGTCTCTGCTGTCCCTGTTTCCTCTCTGGATGCCCCGTATCAAGCACCGGGTAGACCCTGTTAAATACAAACCAGAACAAGATTTCACAGGGCAGGCCCCATAGAAGTATGACTACTAAACTCACTTCACGGGGCAGGCTTATCAAGTCTGGCATAAGGGTATACATCGTCATTCCGGCGCAGGCCCCATAGAAGTATGACTACTAAACTCACTTCACGGGGCAGGCTTATCAAGTCTGGCATAAGGGTATACATCGTCATTCCGGGGCAGGCCCCATAGAAGTATGACTACTAAACTCACTTCACAGGGCAGGCCCCATAGAAGTATGACTACTAAACTCACTTCACGGGGCAGGCTTATCAAGTCTGGCATAAGGGTATACATCGTCATTCCGGGGCAGGCCCCATAGAAGTATGACTACTAAACTCACTTCACAGGGCAGGCCCCATAGAAGTATGACTACTAAACTCACTTCACGGGGCAGGCTTATCAAGTCTGGCATAAGGGTATACATCGTCATTCCGGCGCAGGCCGGAATCCAGTGCAATAATGGTTGTACGTTACCCATCACCCATCACCGTTTCTCGACGTTGGATGTTAGACATTGGACTATTCTTGGCTTCTCCCCCTCCCTTTAATTCCCTCCCTCGATCGGGGAGGGAAGATTGTTTAATATTCCTCGCTTTTTTGTTTGGTAAGTTCTACGGACTCAACGACCCAACGGACCCCATGAACCAGACACTCATCACTCATACAAGTCTTGTGTGTCTGTCATTCTTGTTACATACAAGGCATATGTAAGTGTGCTAAGTTACTATTGTGGTGGACGCGAGACGTTGTTATGTCTTTATTGCTTTGTTTGTGGCTGCGCTTGTTCTGTTTTCCTCTGCTGCCTTTGGCGCGAGGCCAATAGCCAGGGACAATTTTGTAACGATGGACGAGGATACCTCCGTTCTGATCGATGTACTAGCAAATGACACTGATCCGGATGGGCAGCTGCTCACAATAGCCTCGGTATCTGTCGCCAAGCATGGAACTACCTCTATCGAATGGAGTAAAGTCCGCTACACATCCGATGCCAATTTCTATGGCACGGATTCCTTTTCCTATACTGTAACCAACGGGACTGAAACTGGTACCGCCAACGTGACAGTAACGGTCATCTCTGTCAATGATGCGCCCATCGCTGTGGTTGAAGCGGTGGTCACAACACAAGGTACCCCTGTATCCTTTACCCTGAAAGCTACGGATGTGGATGTAGATCCCTCTGTTGTTGGTGGATACGCGCTTGTCTTCAAGATCGTCGATGGGCCAGCGCATGGTGAGCTAAGCGGTGATTTGACCGCAGTTACCTACACATTACCTGATACAGCATCAGTAGAGGTGACCTATACCCCGGAACCGCAATTCACAGGAACGGACTCCATCACGTTTTCTGTCACAGATCGGTTTGGCGCGTTTGATACGGCCAAGATTCCGATCGGCGTATCTGCTCGAGAGACTGGGACACTTACAGGGACATGGGATACCTCAATCAGCGCTAGAGGGCAGCCTTTCGAGATCAGTGCCCTTACGTCTACTTTAGGAGTAGTGTACGAATTAGGTGACTTCAAAGCTCAAACGATTGCTACGTGGAGGGACGACTCGTTCTCCTCTCTACGTCTAGACAGTAGCTTCCCGCTTGGGGAAGTAATGACAGTAAGATCCGCCCTCGCTTTTGATCCGGATAATGCGTCTCCCTTCAAGTACTGGCAAACCACTACGACCTTCAGCTTCTCTGACATTCGCTTTACTCATACCTTCTACCTGCCGAAGAACCTCAGTTCATCTTATAACCGGCTCGTTGCTCAGGCACGTGTAGAGGATGTTTCTTTAACTAGTACCACAAACCTTGCGGGAGAGAACCTTGCCTTCGAAAAACAGGAGTTCAGAGCGCGCTGGAAGTGGTCAGAATGTGATCTTTCCCTCGATGCGAAGCTGAGTATCAAATCCGAAGAAGGTTTCGACAAGTTCTCACTTTCGGTGCTTGATATTCCAATCCTAGGCATGGATGAGGGCGATATTTTCGCTATCACCCTGCGGCTTGATGCAACGTTTACCACCACAAGCAAGGCAGTCAAACCGACTCTCACATTGCGATCGAATTGGTTCGAGTGTTTCAAGATCCTCTGCGAACTGGTGACAGCTGAGGATGATGATCTGAGTATCGAGGGCATCTCGCTTTACGGCTTAATGATAAAGACGCAGCTCTCCGAAGATATCCAGGTTGACATCGGTATCTCGTTTGCGGAGAACAAGAATTCTTCAGCCACCGGGTACTCTGATTACTCCACAAAGTTGATGCTTTCAGGGCCAACTTTACCTTGCTGTGGTTCCCCCGGAAAGTGGCAGATCGCCACCTATTTCCAATCGAGCGAGTCTAGCTTGCTTGGTTGGGGGATGACCATATTCAAGCTGGAGACCGCCCTAGCCGAGCAAGTAGAAGTCTCCATAAAGCTGACCTTCCGGGCAGAAGCTCCACACTGGGAATTCACAGGAGGATGGAAAATTGACTGGTAGAAGAAATAGTACATCCCTGATGGCATCGGGCGGAGTCGCGCGTCCAACCACAAAGCTACAACAAAGCGATGATGCCCGGTGTCCCAGGGAAAAGGCATTCCCGATAACAGGAGGTGGGAGATCGACTGGTAGAAGAAATAGTACATCCCTGATGGCATCGGGCGGAGTCGCGCGTCCAACCACAAAGCCACAAAAGCGATGATGCCCGGTGTCCCAGGGGGAAGACATTCCGGATAACAGGGTCGTGTCGATAGGAGGGATTTGTTGTCTTCCCAGATAGGCCTTGTGTTTGACGGAGAAAGGAGGAGAATAGAGATAACAAAAGATCTGAATCCAAATCTGAGCCTGGTCAATGTTTAGCAAGTGATTTTCCACTTGATATCCTTGACCGCATTGCACAATATGGGTTTGGGGTTTGGGTTCCTCATAGCCAAGGTAAGGTAAGCCAGGGAAAGACTTGCAAGCTTAGCCTCTCGCAGAGACGCAGAGAACGCCAAGGAAAGCGAGAAACAGGGTGAAAACAAAGGTGCTAGGTATGTATCCTTCGTGGTAGAATACTGCTTAACCGCGGTAAGATGCGTGTGCTTTTAAAACCCATATTTCTACTTTTCTTCGCGAGCTTAGCGTCTTGAGTGCGTGAAACGAACGGGCGAGAGATGAATATGTCAGTAAGGAGGTCCTTGGTAGGGCGGCAAGGAGACTAATGACTTACAAGATTGATGCCGAGAAGATCTTCCTTCTGCATCCTTGTGTTAAGGAGATCCTCGCGCGGTTGATTGCGGCAGGCTATCAGGCCGTCCTGGTTGGCGGAGTAGTGCGCGATGGGGTGCGGGAACTGTTGGAAGCTGACTGCTCCTTTTCCCCTGAGGAAGTTGATATTGCTACTTCGGCCCTTCCCACAGAGATTCGCCGGCTCTTTCCTAACTACTCGATTGTTGGCGTAGGAGAAGAGTTCGGTGTATTAGTGCTTGGGTCGCCAGATGGTCATACGTATGAGGTAGCAACCTTTCGCACGGAGGGGGAATACGGCGGTCGCTGGCCGGGGAAAGTTGAACTGGTGCGTAGCCTAGAAGGGGACATTATGCGACGTGACCTAACCGTAAACGGACTTGCCGCTATGATCGATGGTGAAGTAATTGATCTAGTTGGTGGAATCAAGGATCTTGTAGCACATCGTATTCAGGCGATCGGTGATCCGCGGGTTCGTTTTTCTGAGGATTACCTGCGCATGCTGCGAACAGTTCGGTTCGCGTGCCAGATCAAGGGTGAGATTGAGGCGATTACAGCAGAGGCAATCAGGGAAAATGCGGCAAAGATTACTTCTATCTCCTGGGAACGAATCCGAGATGAGCTTCTTCGTATCCTGAGGACTGATGACGCAGCTCGCGGGATTACTCTATTTGACAGCTATGGATTGTTGAGACATATTCTTCCCGAGCTAACTTCTCTAAAAGGTGTTTGCCAGCCGGAGAAGTATCACCCTGAAGGCGATGTGTACGTGCACACAATTGCGGCCCTCCGCGTTGCTGATGGATTTGTTCAGGATCCGTTGGTGAAGCTAGCTATCTTGTTGCACGATATCGGCAAGCCTTGTGCTCTAAAACGAAGCGATGGAGTGAATATGGGTGGGCATGATGCTATTGGGGCGCGTATGGTTAGAAAAATCGGTCGCAGGCTGCGATTCAGTAAGGATGAGATTTCCCGTGTGGATTTCCTGGTAAGAAACCATATGCGACTTGCGGACTTGCCTAAGATGGGACGAGGGAAACAGGTTCGCTTCGTCAGTGAGGGCGAAGTCTCCGGAGTAGAAACGCCTAGGGACCGTTTCCCACTGTTTTTTGATCTGTTGCAGGTTCTTGTCGTTGATTGCGAAGCAAGCGCTCATCGTTCTTCTGGATGGGCTCCAATCTTAAGGGAAACCCTCGATATTATAGAGCACATTGATCACGTTTGTGACTTAAGAAATGCGAGGAAACTGATCGATGGGAATACGCTTCTAAAGATGGGTATGAAGCCCGGCCCCGGGCTGGGTGATGTTCTTGAGCAGCTTCATGATTACATTCTAGCTGGCGAGATCACCACTACTGAGGAAGCCATTACAAAAGCAAAGGAACTTAGAAAAACCAGTCGGGAGTCGAAAAGCAGTCAATAGTCAAAGAAAGAGACTCTAACTACAGAACCAAGACATCCGGGATCAATGTTATGTTCGTATGGGGTGGTACTTGTGTAGCTTGGGGGGTGTAGTAATTAGTTTAGGGGTGTACTACACCCCCCGAGTAGCTTGCCTGCGACGTTGTGTTTCATGATGAATAATCTGACCCTTCCTGCGATCTTTGCAGCTACACTGGATTCCGGCCTGCGCCGGAATGACGGTATGGGGTTCGCCTGTCTGCGTGCGACGCACAGGCAGGCCGGAATGACGGTATGGGGTTCGCCTGTCTGCGTGCGACGCACAGGCAGGCCGGAATGACGGTATGGGGTTCGCCGGAATGACGGTGGATACATCTTTAACGTCGGGCGCAAGACCCGACGCTACGGACGGTCTGCGTATTCTTACGACATTATCTTTAACGTCGGGCGCAAGACCCGACGCTACGGACGATCTGCGTATTCTTACGACATTATCTTTAACGTCGGGCGCAAGACCCGACGCTACGGACGATCTACGTATTCCTGCTACTGTATTCTCGCAGGCAGGCCGGAATGACGGTGCATTTCGTCATGCCGGACTTGATAAGCCTGCCCTGTACTTGATACGGGGGCATCCAGAGAAGAAAAGGGGACAGGCAACTTTTTGTCTTGGGTTAGGTAAAAACCAGGCAGTCCCCGTTGATTCAGACTTTCGACCTGGGCTATCGACGTTGGACCTTGGACGTTGGACTGGTTCTATCTTACTCACTACCCACTGCCTTATCAGTATGTCACCGTTCCGGTGATGGAGTGTGTAACCGTATCAACAATCGCCCCTTCGATTGGGCGATAGCCTCCCTTGCTTGGGGTCCACAGATAGAGCCTCATGGCGGTCTCGTTCATACCCTCTAGTAGCTGTAG
>Ga0315548_1001701_pt1 | contig 18084 bp, 13 predicted proteins | sample SalMarSW160110MG_2_FD_202540 | JGI IMG/M metagenome (GOLD analysis project Ga0315548, IMG submission 202540) | Salt marsh sediment microbial communities from the Plum Island Ecosystem LTER, Massachusetts, United States - Salt Marsh Sediment SW1601-110 ...
TCAATACTCATAAAAATTGCATTGCATCCGTTGTCAAAAAGCCAGATGAAGTCTATGAAAAAGATGCAAAAGCTTCAGCCGTTAATGAATGAATTGCGTGAGAAGTACAAAGATGATCCTCAAAAAATGAATCAGTCTATTATGAATCTTTATAAAGAATACGGTGTAAATCCGGCTGGTGGTTGTTTACCGCTTTTATTACAAATGCCGATTTTGTACGCACTCTATTCAGTATTTCGAGGTGCGATCGAGTTAAGGCAAGCAAATTTCATCGGATGGATTACCGATCTTTCTATTCCAGATGTTATTTACAGACTTCCGTATAAATTGCCGCTGATTGGTATCCAAAATGTTAGCGGTATCGCATTACTGATGGGCATAACAATGTTTTTCCAGACAAAAATGACTACAACAAATCCACAACAGAAAGCTATGGTCTGGATGATGCCAATTATGATGACATTGTTATTCAATGGATTTCCGTCAGGATTGAATCTTTACTATGCAGTATTCAATATACTTTCGATCGGACAGCAATTACTAATCAACAAACAACATGATGATGAACCATTGAGAAAAGTTGAAAAAAAGAAAAAGACTCATAAAGGAATATTTAAATATGCAAAAGATTTGTCTCGTTTGAAAAAATGAAGAAAGAAAAGATGTTTTGATATAAAAAACGCCTTGTTATTGAAAGGCGTTTTTTATTACGTTGTAGAAGGGATTAGCATTTCGTACATTTAATCTGGAGAAAGAAAGAATATGATTGGAAGATTAAAAGATACGATTGCTGCAATTTCAACACCAATAGGAGAAGGTGCAATTTCAGTCATACGTGTAAGCGGCGAATCAGCACGTAAACTTGTAGCCAGCCGTTTTAAAGGTAAGTGTGATATTGTTTATGCAAGAAGCCATACCGCACACTTTGGTCAATTTGTTGACGCAAAAGGGAACCATGTAGACGATGTAATATGTACTGTTTTCATTGCACCAATGTCATATACAGGAGAAGACATCGTTGAAGTGAGCTGTCATGGAGGAGTACATGTCACGCGCCGTGTTCTGGAGTGTCTTTTGGAAACAGGCATAAGACCCGCAGAACCCGGAGAATTTACACAACGTGCCTTCCTGAATGGCAAAATAGACTTATCGCAGGCAGAAGCGATTGCAGATATTATAAAAGCACAGTCAGATAAAGCACATAAAACATCACTGAATCAATTGGAAGGAACACTTTCAAAAGAAATTAAACAAATACAGGATCAGTTAGTGAAGGCAGCAGGGTTAATAGAGCTTGAATTAGATTTTGTTGAAGAAGATATTGAGCTTGTTGACAAAAAAAAGTTCCAGGAAATGATTGAGACCGAAATAAGTATGATAGAAAAACTTTTAGATACTTTTAAATATGGGAAAGTGTGGCGTGAAGGCGTACGGGCGGCACTGGTAGGCATTCCAAATGCCGGTAAGTCGCGTCTATTAAATGCATTACTCCAAGAAGAAAGAGCAATAGTAACAAGTATTCCAGGAACAACACGCGATTTCATTGAAGAAAGAATTGTCATATCAGGAGTACTATTTAGAATAATTGACACAGCAGGATTAAGACAGACAGAGGACTCAATTGAGCAGGAAGGAGTAAAAAGAACCTGGAAGATAGCCAAAAATTCCGACGTAATTGTGCTTATCCACGATAGTACCAGCCTTATAACAAACGATGAATTAGACTTAATAAGATATATTCAGAAAAATTTTCCCGAGATTTATTTGATCATTGCTAACAATAAGATAGATCTTAAGGAAAGAAAATCCATAAATAATGACGAGATAAAAGGAATCCAAATTGTCGGGACATCGGCACTCAGCCATGAAGGAATCGAGCCTTTAAAAATAGGATTAGAACGGTATATTCTGGAAAAAACCCGATCAGACAACAAAGAATCTGTTACAATAACAAATGAACGACATTACAATGCACTGCTTAGGGCAAAAGAGGGATTAACTTCCTCTCTGGAATCGCTAAAATCGGGAGAAAGTGAAGAATTTATTGCACTTGATCTCCGAAGAGCAATAGAAGCAATAGGGGAAATTATCGGAGTAATAACTACAGAAGATATTCTTAATGATATTTTCTCGAAGTTTTGTATTGGTAAATAAGCGATTGTTTCACGTGAAACGAAAATGGAAGACTGACTTTGATAAAAAAGGAAAAAAAAGAGTTTGATGTTATTGTTGGCGGCGGTGGTCATGCCGGAATAGAAGCAGCTCTAGCAGCGGCAAGAATGAATTATCAAGTACTTATGATTACTATGGATAAAAATGCCATAGGAAGAATGTCATGTAACCCTGCAATTGGTGGAACAGCAAAAGGGCATCTAGTTAGAGAAGTTGATGCTCTTGGCGGAGAAATAGCAAAAATTGCGGATGCGACAGGGATACAATTCAGGATGCTGAATTTATCGAAAGGACCGGCAGTCTGGTCACCGCGATGCCAGAGCGATCGTGAATGGTACTCTCGAGAAGCAAAAAGGAGAATAGAAAGCCAACAAGGATTAGAATTACAGGAAGGAATAGTAAAAGATGTAATAGTTGACAATGATTCCCTGAGAAAGCACAATCCCAAGGTTAAGGGTGTTATTCTTCAAGATGGAACAAAATTTTCTTGTAAAACATTCATACTGTGTTCGGGTACATTCCTACACGGATTAATGCATAAAGGAACTAAAACAATAATTGGAGGGAGATATAAGGAGCCGTCATCAGATGGTTTAACGGAAAGTTTAGAGAAGTTGGGATTGATAAGCGGACGGCTTAAGACGGGGACTCCACCACGAGTTGATAAAAATACAATCGATTTTAATAGGATAGAAGAACAACCAAGCGATCAGAATCCGAGGCCATTTTCTTTCCAGAATACAAGCATATCAAATAAGCTTATATCGATGTTCCTGACATATTCAAACATTGAAACACACGAAATATTAAGAAAAGGATTTGATAGATCGCCTTTATTCACAGGGAGAATAAAAGGAACAGGACCTCGATATTGTCCGGCTATTGAAGTTAAGTTAAATAGATTTGCAGACAAGGAACGACACTATATATTTCTTGAACCCGAAGGTTATGATACTAACGTTGTATATGTAAACGGATATGCAACCAGTCTGCCTGAAGATGTACAATTGGAAGGATTACATTCTATACAGGGACTTGAAAATGTTGTTATGCTGAGGGCAGGATATGCAGTTGAATACGATTATTTTCCTCCGCATCAATTGAAACCATCGCTGGAGACAAAGCTTATAGATGGTCTTTTCCTTGCAGGCCAGGTAAACGGTACCTCAGGTTATGAAGAAGCAGCTGCACAGGGGATTTTAGCAGGTATTAATGCCGTTCAATATATCAAAGAAGAAGATCCGTTGATTTTTCAAAGATCCGAAGCGTATCTTGGTGTATTAATTGATGATCTGGTTAATAGAGAGATTGAAGAACCATATCGTATGTTTACATCGCGAGCAGAGCATCGTCTGATACTTAGGCAGGATAATGCAGATAGGAGATTAATGGAAACAGGTTATAAATTCGGGTTGATACCGGAAGAGGTAATAAAACGTCTACGGAAAAAAGAAGGATTGATTCGAAGAGGTCTAGATTTTTCAAATCAACTTTCGATCGCTCCGAAAGATGTAAATCCATACTTTAAAAAAATTGGGGAAGAACGCATTTCAGAAAATGAAAAGATGGCAAAGTTGCTGAAGCGGCCCAAAGTTACTCTCTCACAGTTCGCACAAACCGCATTTCTCTCATCCAGTTCATACTTTACAAACATTCGTTCTTGCTGTGATGAACAATTATATATGGAAGTAATAGAACAAATTGAAATTGAATTGAAATATGAAGGATATATCAAAAGGCAGCAAGAAGAAGTAGAAAGATTTAAACGATTTGAAATGCTTTGTATACCGAATGATATTGAATATGGAAATATCAAATCATTATCGACCGAGGGCCGGGAAAAGCTTAAAAAGATCCAGCCTGTATCCATAGGTCAGGCATCAAGAATCAATGGTGTCACGCCGGCCGATATCTCGGTACTTATGGTATATTTAAGGAATTAGGAGTTATATGTTCCACGTGAAACATAGCATTTAATAATCGGATAATTGAATAATGCGTGCTGAAAAGAAGATTTGGTTTCGTGAGATTTGTTTAAAAAACGGATTTACACCGACCGACGATCAAATTGAACAGTTAGATTACTATGTAGTACTGTTGTTAGAGTGGAATAAAAAAATCAACATAGTATCAAGAAAAGACGAGGAAAACGTCTGGACCTACCACATTTTACACAGTATTTCTATACTTTTTAAAATCGAAATCAAAAGAAATTGTTCCATTGTTGATATTGGAACAGGCGGTGGATTACCGGGAATACCAATTAAAATTCTGCGTCCTGATCTTTCCATTCTTTGTATTGATTCAACAAGCAAGAAAATAAACGCAGTTTTGCAAATGATAAGAGATATTAAATTGAATAATATATTTGCTTTATGGGGAAGGGCAGAGGAATTAGGATTGCATCAGGAACATTCTGGAAAGTATGATTATACCGTTGCACGAGCAGTTGCCCCGTTAAAAGATCTCATTTATTGGTCTAAATCTTTTCTTAAAAGAATCGGCCCAGACAGATTAACTATAGAGACTCGTGAAAACAATCGTATGGGCCTGAATCCTCCGGCTTTAATAGCATTTAAAGGCGGCGATCTGTCAAGAGAAATTGAACTGGCAGAACGAAAATACAATCAGTTAAACATGCAATCAATCGACCTTACCTTTTACGGTTCAGAACAATTAATAGCTTCGGATAAAAAAATATTAGTAGTACATTTCTAATATTAATAAAAACGAAATAGGAAGAAAAGAAATTGTCCAAGTCAAAAATAATATTTGATCAATTGCAAAATTTGATGACAGAACAAAGGAATTCCAATAGTATGGATATAGATACGAAGTCTATTGATGAGATTCTTCATCTTATAAACAGCGAAGATAAAAAGGTTGCACAAGCTGTTGAAGGACAGATACCATATATTGCTAATGCAGTAGGCCTGGTGATTTCCGCGTTTTGGAACAATGGAAGACTTATCTATGTAGGCGCAGGTACAAGCGGAAGGCTTGGTGTGCTGGACGCAGTAGAATGTCCGCCTACGTACGGCACGAATCCAAAAATGGTGCAAGGCATTATTGCCGGCGGTGAGAAAGCGATGTTTAACGCTCAGGAAGGAGCTGAAGACAGAGAAGAAAATGGAGAACGCGATATAAACAAGAAAAAAGTCGGAATTAATGATGTAGTATTTGGAATTGCTGCAAGTCTTCGAACACCATATGTTGTTGGGGCTGTAAAAAGAGCGAAGCAACTTGGTGCACATACAATATATTTGACAACTAATCCCCGCTCGAAATTTGAGCTTCCGGAGTTTGTTGATCTTATTTCTGCAATCGATGTTGCTATTTGTCCGGAGGTTGGGCCGGAAATAATAATGGGTTCTACAAGAATGAAATCGGGAACAGCACAAAAACTTGTTCTTAATATGATAACAACTGCAGCTATGATTAGGCTCGGAAAAGTCTATGAGAACATGATGATTGATCTTAGAACAACAAATTTGAAATTACGCGAACGGGCAAAGAAAATTGTTATGACAGCCTCGGGTGTCTCTTATGACGAAGCAGCGGAGTATTTATTAAAATCGGATTTTCATGTGAAATCGGCACTGGTTATGATTAAAGCAAAAGTTACGTTGAATGAGGCGAAAGCAAGATTGAAACTTGCAAATGGTTTTGTTCGCGTTGCAATAGAGGATAAAGAATATCATATATCATAAGAATCAAATATGTCTAAAATCCCAATAATTGATTTTGACCTTTTTCCTCCTTTCGGAGGATTTCCTAAAGAAGGAATAAGTTTTTTTAAAAGGCTCAAACTAAACAATAATAGGGAATGGTTTGAAAAGAATAAAGAAGAATTTATAAGTAATGTAAAAGAACCGATGCAATCTTATGTCGTGGCATTACAAACATACTTTACTCGTTTTGCACCAGAATTCGATCTTAATCCCAATAGATCTATTTTCAGAATTTATCGCGATGTCCGATTTAGTCCGGATAAAACTCCATATAAAACTCATATCGCTGCACACTTTGTTCTAAGAGGTAAGCCGAAAGGATTTATTGGATCAGGGTACTATATCGAAATAGGTCCGGGTGAACTATATATCGGCGGCGGTATTTATATCCCTGAAGGCGACCAACTGAAAAAAATACGAAAAGCAATTGCTGTACGAGGAAAAGAATTTCTTTCAATTGTGGAGAATCGCAAATTTAAAGAGCTCTTCGCACCATTTGAGTGGAAAAAACTGAAGCGCATTCCTAAAGGATATGAAGAAAACCATCAAATGGCAGAATGGTTGAAGTACAAACAATTCTTTGTCGGAGTCTCTTGGCCTGAGTTGAAATGTTATAAAAAATCATTCGTTAAAGAAACTGCAGCTATTTGCGAAAAACTTACGCCGCTTGTGAGATTTATAAACAGCGCATTATGAAATATATTTTAAATTTGAAATATATTAAATTACGCGATATAATGTTCATAAATACAGGGAAATTATGGTTTTCAGCGGTTTGATTATGATGTTCAATTGCTTCTCCTCAATTTCATGGGTATATTGAAATAATCGATACAATGGGTGTGTCAGCTCAGGCAGACGTGCCCTCTTTTATTTTAGAGTGAATAATTTAGATAAACTATGAGTAATACTGTAAAATCCAATCAAAACATTGAGACATTAGATCAAATTCCAGGCATCCTTCCTGTTCTGTCTCTACGTGATGTAGTTGTTTTTCCTTATATGATTTTTCCGGTACTTGTTGGAAGAGAAACGTCGCTTCGTGCTGCCAACGAGTCTCTTGAACGCGGTAAAAACATTCTGCTGGTTGCACAAAAAAATTCATCAGTTGATGAACCTACTGAAAACGATATTTATCGCGAAGGCACGGTAGCTAAAATACTTCAAATGCTGAAATTACCGAATGGATTAATGAAGATTTTAGTAGACGGCATTGCACAAGCAAAAATAAAGAAATTCATCCCAAATCCGGATTTTCTTGAAGCTGAGATAGTCATTAATCGTATAGATCCGCCGGCGGGACGTGAAATTGAAGCGTTGGTTCGGCATGTTTCTGCACTCTTTACTGAATACATTCATCTCAACCGTAACCTACCGCCCGAAGTGCTGATGGCATATGATGTCATTAAAGAGCCGCAGAGGAAAATGTATTATATCGCATCAAATATTATTCAAAGTGTCGATGTGAAGCAGCGTGTTTTGCAAACTCAGATTTTAAGAGATCAACTCTATGAGCTGTCAAAAATATTAACTACAGAAGTTGATATCCTGAAGATTGAACATGACATTGATACAAAGGTGCAGAATAATATTCAAAAGTCGCAGCGCAAGTTTTTCATTCAAGAACAAATACGAATTCTCCAAGATGAACTCGGTGACGATGAAACATCTCCGGAGCTTGCGAAGTTAAAAGCTCAATTAACTGCAGCAAAAATGCCAAAAGAAGCTGAAGAGAAGGCAATGGAGGAGTTTCAAAAGCTTAAAAAGACATCGCCTATGTCTCCTGAATTTACAGTTACCCGCAATTACCTGGATTGGCTTATATCGATACCATGGCAGAAAAGAACCAAAGACAATTTGAATATTGCTCATGTAAAAGAAATTCTTGATAATGACCATTACGGATTGGACAAACCGAAGGATAGGATTCTAGAACATATTGCTGTGCTGAATCTTGTGAAAGAGATACGCGGTCAAATTCTTTGTTTTGTTGGTCCGCCGGGAGTAGGTAAAACATCACTGGCGAGATCGATTGCCCGGGCGCTGGGCAGAAAATTAGTCCGTATTTCATTGGGCGGAATACGAGATGAAGCTGAAATACGCGGACATAGACGTACATATATCGGCTCGATGCCAGGCAAGATCATTCAATCGATGAAACGTGCCGGAACTGTAAATCCTGTCTTATTAATGGATGAAGTTGATAAAATGAGCATGGATTTTCGCGGTGATCCTTCAGCCGCTCTCTTAGAGGTATTGGATCCGGAGCAGAACGTTTCATTCAATGATCATTATGTTGAAGTGGATTATGATCTTTCTAAGGTGATGTTTATTACCACTGCAAATGTCCGTTTTGCCATTCCGCTGCCGTTGCAGGATAGAATGGAGATTATTGAGCTGCCGGGGTACCTTGAATACGAGAAAAAAGAGATAGCAAAGCGTCATATTATAGCTAAGCAACTTCAGGCGCATGGATTGAAAGCGAATAAAGTGCAGTTTGAAGACGGAACAATATTAAAGCTTATTCAACAATATACACGGGAATCAGGTGTGCGTAATCTTGAGCGTGAAATTGCTTCCATCTGCCGCAAAGTTGCAAAGGAAATGGTTTTGGTGCAACAAAAGAACGGAAGGACGGAAAGAAAAAAAATAAAAAGGATTTTTAATATTACTCCCGAAAACGTGGAAAAATATCTTGGTGTTCCAAAGTATCGGACAAAAGCCGCCGAGCAGAGGCCGCGCATAGGTTCGGTTATCGGTTTAGCATGGACGAATGTTGGTGGAGATATATTAAATGTCGACGTAACGATTATGCGCGGTACAGAACGATTGACACTTACAGGTCAGCTTGGAGATGTAATGAAAGAATCAGCTCAGGCGGCGCTAAGTTATATCCGTTCTAATGCAAAGATATTCGGGATTAATCCCGATTTTAGTAAAAACCGTGAAATTCATATTCATTTACCTGAAGGAGCAATTCCAAAAGACGGTCCATCTGCAGGTATTACCATGGCAATGGCTATCATATCAGCTGCAAGCAATCGCCCGGCACGAAATGATGTGGCAATGACTGGTGAAATCACTCTCCGAGGGAATGTACTTCCAATCGGCGGATTGACAGAAAAGCTTCTTGCGGCACAGCGCAGCGGCATTAAGAATGTATTGATTCCAAAAGAAAACCTGAAAGATCTCACGGAAATTTCAAATAAAGTTAAAGAAGGATTAAAGATTATTGCAATCGAAAAGCTTGAGGAAGCAATAAAATATGTCTTTGACGGGAAGAATAAAAATAGTAAAAAAACAAAAGATAGAAAAGAAAAAATAGTTCTGGATTCTGGATTCTGAATTCAGTATTCTTGTTATGTTTGTGTCTTTATTATAGAGGTTAAAGTTGAAATGAGTTATCAGGTCACAGCACGTAAATGGCGGCCATTAATATTCGACGATGTGGTTGGCCAGGATCATGTAACAAATACACTCAGAAACGCAATTGCATCCAGCCGGGTTGCTCATGCTTACATCTTTAGCGGAACAAGAGGATGCGGAAAAACTACAACTGCCCGTATTCTTGCGCGTGCTTTAAATTGTCTTTCCCCCGTAAATCAAAATCCTGACAACACATGCGAAATCTGCAAGGAGATTATTGAAGGCCGCAGTCTTGATGTTATTGAAATCGATGGCGCTTCGAACCGAGGTGTAGAAGAAATTCGTAACCTGCGGGATTCCGTACGTTATACACCGACTCATGGTTCCTACAAAATATATATCATCGACGAAGTACATATGTTGACGAAAGAAGCATTTAATGCGCTTCTGAAAACTTTAGAAGAGCCTCCGACTCATGTAATATTTATTTTTGCGACCACAGAAGTACACAAAGTCCCGATGACAATCCTTTCCCGATGTCAACGGTTCGATTTCCGCCGTATATCTGTAGAAGAGATAATTAAAACGCTTACTACTATAGCAAAGGCCGAAAAGATTACAATAGAAGAAGACGCGCTCATGGTAATAGCAAAACGTGCCGACGGATCTCTTCGAGATGCGCAAAGTATATTTGATCAAGTGCGTTCGTTTTGTGGTACCGATATAAAAACCAATGAACTGCTGAAGGCATTCAATGTAGTTGATCAGGAAATCTATTTCAGGGTATCTGATATTTTAAAAAATCATGACGTGCGTGGAGCTATTCAAATAGTCGATGAAGTCATTAAAAGCGGGTACGATTTACGTGAATTTATCAGCGGATTAGCGGAACATCTCCGTAATTTACTTATTGTTCGTTCGACAGAATCAACGCAAATTATTGAAATATCCGAACATTATAAAAAACAGTATGAAGCAGCAGCACATCAGTTCAAAGAACAGGACATTCTTCGCTATATAAAACAAACGAATGAACTTGAACAAGCGCTAAAATGGGCGGTTCAGCCGCGTTATCATCTTGAAGCCGGATTGATACAGATGGTAAAAATGGATAGTTCATTGCAGATTGGCGAGTTGTTACAACAGATAGAGCTGCTGAAAAAAAAAATAAGTGATAATAATAGCGGCTTTTCAAAAAGAATCCCCGATCCACCGCAGCGAGAAAATACATCTCCCGCAGAAATAAAAGTAATGGGCGAAGTTGGTGCCAGTTATTTGAAAAGCAGATCAGCTGTCAGCTATTCCTCGCTCGTTGGCAGCGACTTAATGAGAATAACAGGTGTTTCGAGACTGGACAACATGCAATATACGTCTCCACGATTTACTGCGAAAGCCGATGTTACTCAATCTATCTCATCAGAAGAAGTAATTGCACGGTGGTCTGATTTTGTAAGCGATGTATCAAAGACGCATATTGCAGTAGGAACTTTGCTAATGGAAACAAAAGTGATAGATGTTAATGGCGGGATTGTACGTATTTCATGTCCCGACACCTATCATTTTTCAACATTAAAACGCCACAGAAATTTTTTAATAAATACGCTTCATCAAGTAACCGGTAAAGATATTACAATAGAACCGGTTTTGCTTTCGAACAATGATATTCCGGTTAAATCGGTCTATTTAACAACATCGCAATTAAACAGCGGTAAAAAAGAAGCTGAAGACAAGCTTCCCTTGGATGTACCTGCGGTAAAAGAACATCCTATTCTAACTATGTTAAAACGTGAGTTAGGAGCGGAGCGCGTTGAGTAGACTTGATTCTAAAAAATGAATCTTATACCTTATATTTAGTAGAAAGGATCCCCGCGTATCGATACAATTGATAGAGAGTTGTGAAATGCCGGTTTTATGCATTGTCACTCATTCTCTAACGTTGTTATTTACCGGACCACGCAGTGACTGAGTGAGTTCGGTTTTTTTATTTTTGGTGTTATATGAAGACATTAAAAAGAATCATGATTATGCTTCTTGCTGTCCAGGGTGCATCGGCTCAGCATATTGCTAAATATGCAGGTGAATTTCTATCCATCGGTGTCGGCGGAAGAGCGCTTGGACTTGGTGGCGCATATGCAGCTCTTGCATATGATGCTTCGGCTGCATACTGGAATCCGGCCGCACTTGCACGCCTGAATTATCCAGAATTAATGCTTATGCACGATGAGCGATATGGCGGGATTGTTAACTATGATTTTGGTGCAGTGGCGATTCCATACAGTACTAATACTACATTTGCGGTAAGCTTGATGCGGCTTGGCGTGGACGGTATTCCAGATTCACGATATGCATTGGTTGATGGAAATCAAAATGGGATCCTTGACTCGACTGATTTCATTGATCCCGGCAGAATAAAGTATTTTAATTCGGCAGATTGGGCTTTGTACTTGACTTACTCTAAGCGTTTATCATATAACTTAACATATGGTCTTAATTTTAAAATATTGTATCGCGGATTAGATATATCATCGGCATCAGGATTAGGATTTGATATCGGTGTTCTTTACTTGCCACAGGAAAATTGGTTTATTGCGGCAAATTTGCAGGATGTTACAACAACACTCTTAGCGTGGACAACAGGCACGAACGAATTGATATCGCCAACACTTAAACTGGGAACGGTTTACTTCATTAATCTTTTTGACGGACGTTTTGCGCCGACGATCGATATAGATATTCGCTTTGAAAATCGTCAGTTTTCATCTTTTGGGCATCTTGGTCCAATCAGTTTCGATCCTCATATAGGTCTCGAGTTCGACTATAAAAACACAGCCGCACTGCGCATTGGTTATAGTGATGTGAAGCAATTAACGCTTGGTGCAGGGCTTCACTTTCGTATGCTTGATGTCGACTATTCATTTGCTCGGTTCGGCAAGGAGAATGATCTTGGAGATACCCATAGGATTTCGTTACGATTGATATTGCGTGAAGCGAGCTTTGCACGTACTACAGAGTAATAGCATGTATCATGAAAGCACTAACTGAAAAACCATGAGCAAGAAATTGTAGAGGAATGCTTTGTTAGTATGGATTGAAGATAAAAGACCACACGACACAGAATCCCATCCACCAATACACACTGATCATTAAAATGGGATGTTGTTTTTTAAGATAATTCCATCCGAATGACACCGGTACCATTAGCAGTGTCAGACCTACAAAAACGATAATTGATTCAACAACAGTGAGACTGACTCCCCAGCATCCACGTAGATTGAAATCTGCATTTGTTACCCAACCACAAAGAATAAGCAAGTGTGCAATGTACACGAAGAGAGACTCCACACCGAGTATTGTCAACCACTTTGGCACCCAGACAATTGAGCCCTTATGGGTGGCAAAAAAGCCTTCAAGGTACCAAAATCCGCCCAGCATTATTAAAAGTACGCCCAGCTGTATCCAGAAATAATTCGGACTGGTATTCCAGAAAGAATATTCCTCATAAACTTGAAACGGTAGTGTTTCAAAAAGCCATCCTGTTGTAACGAGCAATGCACCGACAAGCATCAACCATTTGATGAAGGTTTTTTCACATCCCTCCTGTGCAGCTCGTAGAAAAATCCATGATACACCCGTACCGGCGAGTAAAAAGCCTGCAAACGGAAAAATAGGGAATGAAGAACCAGTTAATCCGTTTATGGCCGATGAAATCGTGAGGGAGAAAATCTGTTGTACATGCGGCGCCCAAAATAGTGGCGTTGAGTACACTATTGCGAATACTAAAAATGTTAAGATTCCAAGGAATATTCTTTCCTGTCGTACTAGTACCAATAAAAGACGCATGAGCAGTAAACCAATACCGATGCATTGTAATACATCGAAGAGAAGGAACGCTTTCCATTGAGCTGATGTTGCCTGAGAGATAATTTTCTGAAGAGAGAGAAAAGGAAAATGTAAAGCATAGCCGATGAAAATGAGTGAAATCGCGCGCCATACACGTAGAAAAAAAAAACGTGTAAGAGTAATAGATTGTTCCCATCTACGTTGAGTAGCAATGGCAAAAGTGAATCCGGCACCGAAGAGGAATCCAGGCGCTGTAACACCATGAAAAATTTCATGGAGAGAAAATAAATATGTTGCTTTGCCTTCAGCGTTGAGGAGTTCACGTACTACATGACCCTCAAGCATAAATAAAACAATAATACCACGGTACAAATCCAAAAATCTGTAACGCCCGGATCCTTCACTCCAATGATAAAGCTTATGTTTCGTTGTGGCAGATATGTTCGTTAGACAGCTCCTGCTACTGCATTAATGGCTGCCATACTGACGATATCATTAACGCTGCATCCGCGTGAGAGGTCATAGCATGGTTTTTTTAATCCCTGAATAATAGGTCCAAAAGCTTCTGCTCCAGCCAAACGTTGTGTTATTTTATAGGCTATATTGCCTGCATCAAGATTAGGAAATATTAGTACATTTGCATTGCCGGCAATTGAACTTCCCGGTGCTTTTTTTGCACTCACGGAAGGAACAATAGCGGCATCAACTTGTAATTCTCCATCGATGATTAGGTCCGGTTGTTTTTGTTTAACAAGAGCGGTTGCCTTCTGTATTTTTTCCACAAGTGGATGTGAAGCACTTCCTTTTGTAGAAAACGAAAGCATTGCAATACGCGGGATCTCACCTGTCAACTTTCTGTGATTTTCTGCCGTTGAAATTGCAATATCCGCAAGCTGTTCGGCTGAAGGATTTGGTACGACGCCGCAGTCAGCATACAAATAAATTGTATGAGGAAAGACCATTAAAAAGAAACTTGAAACAATAGATATACCAGGAGGCATCCCCACGACCTGAATGCCGGCTCGGATCACATCACCGGTTGTTGACAATGAACCTGCGACGCTTCCATCAGCAATTCCTTCACGAACCATCATTGCGCCAAAGAACAAGGGTTGTTTCATAGTAACCTGGGCTTGTTCCAGTTGTAATCCTTTCTTTTTGCGGAGATTGTAATAGACTTGAATAAAGTCATTCAATTTTTCTGATTTTCCTGGATCGACAATATGGATGTTTTCTAAACCGACACCTAGTTGCTGAGCCTTAGACAGGATCGCGTCTTCGTTACCGACAAGAGAGATATTAGCGATTTTCTCATCTGTAATTATTCGCGCTGCCTGTATTGCTCGTTCATCCATTGCGTCAGGCAGCACAATGTGTTTCTTCAACTGCCGTGCTTTCTTTTTAATATCATCAATTAAATCTGCCATAGTTTTCTTTCAAGTTAGTTCAATTGACCCCAAAAGGCTTGAAATCCGTTAGGAAAAGTTATTGTAAACTCTATTCTTCTTTAATATACAACAGCATTTTCACTCTATCAATCCAAAATCTTGCAATTGATACAAATCAGATATCTGCCGATATGGCAATACATATATACGTTATCTGACAGAACCTCAAGAAATCCTTTAAGATTAAATAACTTTAATGATGATGGTATAATATTGTGTGTCTGCCATTGTTTCATTATTATGACTGCATATCCAACGGTAAGAAATGCAACTAGGTCGTAGTATCTATATAGAAACATACGGCTGCCAGATGAACATGGCAGATACGGAAGTTGTGCTCAGCATAATGCGTGATGCTGGTTATACCCGCACAAATCTTTTAACACAGGCGGATATTGTTTTAATAAACACTTGTGCTGTTCGTGAAAATGCAGAGCAGCGGGTTATCGGCCGATTAGGTGATTTTTATCATTACAAAAAGGCTAATCCGAATGTTATCATAGGCATCCTAGGATGCATGGTTGAACGTATTCGCAAGGATTTAATGGAATCAGAGGATTTCGTTGATATAATTGTTGGGCCGGATGAATATCGCAAGCTGCCGGCACTTGTTGAAGCAGCGAAAAAAGGAGAGGCAGTCAGGCTTTCGCGTGTGGAGAAGTACGACGACATTGTTCCTCTTCGTACAGGGAATTTAAGTGCATGGATTGCCATTATGCGTGGGTGTGATAATTTTTGCACTTACTGTGTAGTACCATTTACTCGCGGTCGAGAACGAAGCCGTTCGCAAACAAATATCCTTAAAGAGATTGAAGCGTTAAGAAATCAGAATTTTAAAGAAGTAACCTTGCTTGGACAAAATGTCAATTCGTATTGGGATGGTACACATGATTTTTCTGATTTACTCTCATCGATCGTTGATCTTAATCGGAATCTCCGTATACGGTTCATGACGTCGCATCCACAAGACATGTCTGATAAATTGATTGCCACGATCGCTTTGCGATCAAATATTTGTAAATATGTCCATTTGCCCGTACAATCCGGGTCGGACAGAATTCTCAAATTAATGAATCGCAAATACAGCGTTAAATACTATCTTAATCTTGTTCATAAAATCAGAGAAGCGATTCCCGAGATTAGTCTTTCTACGGATATTATAACCGGATTTCCGACAGAAACGGAAGATGATCACAAACAAACTATGGATTTGTTGCAGGCAGTAGGTTATGACGGAGCGTACACATTTAAATACTCTCCACGCAAGAGAACTAAAGCATGGTCGATGAGTGATGATGTGCCGGACGAAGTAAAAAATCGCCGTCTAGATGAAATTATAAATATTCAGCGCAGTATTTCTTTGCATAGAAATAGAAAAATGATCGGTCAAATTATGAAAGTGCTTGTGGAAGGTGCGAGTAAAAAGTCGAATGTTGATTTATGCGGCAGGACAGATACGAATAAGATGGTGATATTTCCCAAAAACGGTAATGTTGCAGGCGATTATATCAATGTTCGTATAGAACGAGCAAACTCGGCAACATTATTTGGGACACAGGTACATGTATTTAATCAATCCCCTGTATTAACAACAAGAGAGAGCTGAAAAACCATGAAAGCGCAAATAACATTTGCTTTAATAAATGTATTAATTATTATCGCACCTTCTCTATATGCGCAGACAAGCAATAGGAGTCCTGATATTAATCATCGACTTGAAATGATCGAAAAAGGTCAAGGTGAAGCAGTGCGTGCCGAACTTCCGGCGCTTATGACAAATTATCAGAATAATCCTGGATTAATGTATTTACAGGCAGTATTGACAACAGATGGTACAGAAGCGGCAAAGTTATACCAAAATATTGTCGATAATTTTCCAAAAAGTGAATGGGCGGACGATGCACTTTACAAGCTCTATCAATATTACTATTCCGTTGGTCTTTATAAAACAGCCGATCATAAGCTGACGCAATTGAAGGAAGAATATCCATTTTCGACATATGCGACAGAACAAAATCTTGTGGCAGAAGAGAAGCCGGTAGTTAAAGAAAAACCGGCAGAAATTAAGCCGAAGGGGACTGTTCAAAAATTTGCTACTAACTTTACCATACAAGTAGGTGCTTTCTCTACCCTGCAGAATGCAGATGAATTAAAGGCAAAGTTTGAGAAAGAAGGATATCCATCGAATATTTTTACAATTGTCAGTCATGGAAAAAAGCTGCACAAAGTCTGGGTTGGTGAATTCCAGACGTACGACGAGGCAAAAGAATTTGCAGCAGAAGTAAAAGAGAAATTTAATCTAACATCAATGATTGTCTCACGTTGACAGATCGGGAAGCGTTTCAACAGAAATACGGCATCATCGGACAATCGCCGGAGATGCAAGAAATTGTGGATGTCATCCGCCAGGTGGCGCCGACGGATATTACTGTAATGGTCTCGGGTGAAAGCGGCACAGGAAAAGAGATCGTTGCTAAAGCCATTCATGGAGCAAGCAAGCGAGCGCAAAAGACGATGGTATCGGTCAATTGCGGAGCGATACCGGATGGATTGATAGAAAGTGAATTGTTTGGTCATGAAAAAGGTGCGTTCACAAGTGCTTTGGATTTGAGACGTGGTTATTTTGAAATTGCCGACGGCGGAACTGTTTTTCTCGATGAAATCGGAGAAATGCCGTTAGCAACTCAAGTGAAATTGCTGCGTGTGCTTGAAAGCGGTGAATTTATGCGGGTCGGTTCATCCGAGGCACGCAGAACAGATGTGCGTGTGATTGCAGCAACGAACAAATTACTGGAATATGAAGTTCAACAAAAGCACTTTCGTCCGGATTTGTATTTCCGGCTGCGTTCGGTGAATATACATCTACCGCCATTACGGAACCGAAAAGAGGATATTCCAGCACTAGTTGAACAATTTGTAAAAGAAACGGCGGAAAAAAATAGAATCAAATTCGGCGGATTCAGTAACAACGCAACAGAACTACTCATGAGTTATTATTGGCCGGGAAATATACGTGAATTGCGGAATGCGATTGAAAGCATGCTTATTTTAGAAGGCGGAAAACATCTTAATGAAGACGATATTAGAAAGTATCTGCGCGAGCATTCGAAAGTTGCGACAGATAGAAATCTTCCTGTGGTTTCAAATAGAACGGTAGAACAAGCAGAGCGTGAATTGATCTATCGTGCACTTGTGGAGCTTAAATCTAACATAATTGAAATGAAAGAATTACTTGTAGGTTGTGTAAACGAAAACAGTCTTCAAAATAGCAGTCATGCTCAACCACAAAACGGTAATGGCATTCTGACCATGGATGAGATGGAACGCCGCATGGTTGCTACAGCTCTTGATAGGCACAAGGGAAACAGACGTAATGCAGCGAAGGAATTGAATATCAGCGAAAGAACGCTTTATAGAAAAATAAAGGATTATGGACTGCAATGAGAGATGATAATGTGAAAAGAATCATGAGACTTTTTTGGGACGCGGTGTTTATTTCGTTGACAGTTGTTTTCTGCGGTTGCACT
>Ga0315548_1001706_pt1 | contig 18021 bp, 14 predicted proteins | sample SalMarSW160110MG_2_FD_202540 | JGI IMG/M metagenome (GOLD analysis project Ga0315548, IMG submission 202540) | Salt marsh sediment microbial communities from the Plum Island Ecosystem LTER, Massachusetts, United States - Salt Marsh Sediment SW1601-110 ...
TCTTTTTCAATTGATCCAGCTTCTGAAGTGCCTCCAGCGGAGTCAGGCTGTCAATATCCATTTCACTGAGTTGGCGGCGCAGCTCACTCTCGAGCTGATCGAATAATCCCAACTGGTCTTTGTCGGGCTCGGGAATCTTATGGTACTTCATTTTATCCGTCGGTAAAACCCGCTCGTCACTGCTCAGATTGGACATAATCTCGTTTGCCCGGTGAATTACCTCCAGGGGGATCCCGGCCATCTGGGCAACATGAATGCCGTAGCTCTTATCGCAGCCGCCGGGAATAATTTTACGCAGAAAGACAACCCGATCGCCGTATTCTTTAACCGCCACATTCAGGTTTTTCACCCGCGGCAGCATTTTCTCCAGCTCGGTCAATTCGTGATAATGCGTGGCGAACAAGGTCTTGGCGGCTACATCTTTATGATTGTGTAAAAACTCAGTGACCGCCCAGGCGATGGACATTCCGTCGTAGGTCGAGGTTCCCCGTCCAATTTCATCCAGCAAAATCAGCGACTGGGGAGTCACATTATTCAGAATATTGGCAGTTTCATTCATCTCCATCAGGAAAGTGGATTCGCCGGCTGCCAGATTATCACTGGCGCCAACCCGGGTAAAAATTTTATCGACAATCCCAATCGCCGCCTCCTTGCCCGGAATAAAACTGCCTGTTTGAGCCATCAGCACAATCAGCCCAACCTGGCGTAAGTAAGTTGACTTACCTGCCATATTGGGTCCGGTGATAATTAAAATCTGGTTAGTTCGGGTATCTATATCCGTATCGTTGGGCACAAAACTCTCCCCGGCCGGCAGCAGCGCCTCGACGACCGGATGACGTCCCTCATTAATCACAATCCGGCTGCTGTCATTGATCACCGGACGATTATATTTATTCCGCTCCGCAATATACGCCAGGTTACTTAAAACATCCAATTCGGCGATCACTGCGGCATTTTGCTGGATGGCAATCGTCTCTTTGAGCACATCCTCACGCAATTCCTGGAACAGGTTGTATTCAATTTCCGCCATTTTCTCTTCGGCATTTAATAACTTCTCCTCGTACTCCTTTAGTTCGGGTGTAATAAACCGTTCGGAATTGACCAGAGTCTGTTTGCGGATATAGCTTTCTGGCACTTTGCTGATATGCGGCTTGGTAATCTCAATGTAATAGCCAAATACTTTATTGTAACTCACCCTGAGCGAAGGAATGCCCAGGGCTTCGCGTTCTTTGGCTTGCAGTTGTAAAATCCATTCGCGTCCGTGGCGGACGACATGCCGGTATTCGTCCAGTTCCGCCGAAAATCCATCCTGAATAAAGCCGCTCTCACGAATCGAAAGCGGCAAATCCTCCTGTCGAATTGCCCGGTCCAGCAGGTCGGTCAAGTTCTTCAGCGGTTTCAGATTACTAGTTAATACCTTGAAAATATCGCTGTCTTTCAATAAATGCTTCAGCTGCGGTATAAGCAGCAAAGTTGTCTTCAGCGCTAAAAGCTCGCGAGCACCGGCATGGTTAGTAGTCAGTCGGGACAGCAGCCGCTCCAGATCGCCAGTATGAGTCAGCAATTTCCGCATCTCTGCCCGGCACTTGTGATTTTTGAAGAAAAATTCCACCCGATCGAGACGTTGATTGATGACCTCAAGGCTACGCAGTGGTGCCCGCAGCCATTTGATCAGCAGACGACTACCCATTGGGGTTACGGTTTCATTCAAAATTCCCAGCAGGGAGCCGCGCAAGTTGCCGCTCTGCATCGTTTGAAAAAGTTCCAGATTGCGCTGGGTAAATTCATCCACTAACACAAATTCCTGATCGCTCTGAAAGCGCAATTGCGAGATATGAGTCAGATCGGTTTGATGATTTTGTCGCAGGTAACTGATGATCGGACCGGCAGCCCGGATACCCATCAGCGCCTTTTCACAGCCGAAGCCTTTGAGTGATTGCGTGCGGAAGTGGTGAATGAGAGTCTCGTAAGCCATCTCCGGCGAGAAAAAATAGTCCTCCAGGGGCGTTACGCGCAAAACCTGCTGATCGAAAAGTGCTGCAATTTCTTTCTGCTGACTTTCACTACAGATAATCTCCGCCGGCTTCAGCGCCAAAACGCTTTCCTTCAAACGCGGTAGTGGCACTTCCGTGAGGAAAAATTCACCGGTCGAAACGTCAATCGTCGCCAAACCAGCCAGAGTGTCATTGAAGATGATTGAAACCAGATAATTGTTTTTCTCCTTTTCCAAATAATTATCCGAAATCGCCGTGCCAGGGGTTACTAGCTCGACTACTTCACGTTTGACAATTCCCTTTGCCAGTTTCGGATCCTCAACCTGTTCACAGATTGCCACCTTAAGTCCGGCTTTGAGCAACTTGTGCAGGTAATTATCCAAGGCATGATAGGGAAATCCAGCCAGCGGCACCGAAGCGGCTTTTCCGTTAGCCCGTTTGGTCAGGGTAATATTCAGGATTCGGGCTGCGGTTTTGGCATCTTCCCGAAAAGTTTCGTAAAAATCACCCATTCGAAAAAGCACCAGAGCATCGGGATATTTGGATTTAATGACCGCAAACTGCCGCATCACCGGGGTGGATTCGTCAATATATTCCTTTTTCTTCGTCATGCTCGTCTGGTTCTTAATATACAGAATCGTTCAGAAGTATGAAATATCATATCCAGGTTCTCGCTCAAATGACAGAATTCATTTGAATTTAGTCAATCAACTGACAGAATTTTAATAAATATTGTCAATAGTAAAAAATAGGTGAGGATTCACTCTTTATTCAATACTCGCTGGTCACCGATTCGATTAGTCAAGCCGATTTTATCATAGTAATTCAACAACGGGACTGCCCATTTGCGGCTGGTATTCAGAACTGTTTTCAATTCACTCACCGTAGCCGAGTGCTTCTTGAGCAGGTAATTACGAATCAAGATTGCCCCACGGTTGACGATCTCTGCAGTAAAAAATTTGTCTTTGTCAACCTGAATAATTTTTTGCTTGTCCAGTAAATAGGCTAATAATCCCTGGACTTCTTTCACGGATAATTCCGTTGATCGCTGAATCTCTTGCAGATCCATTGGATTGAATTCCGCCTGGCGGAGCGCGGCTTCCAGGGTCACTAAAAACTTCTGCTGAATCAGAGAAAATCGAATCTCAAAGTCGGCAAGCGCAACTTTATCACCCGACATTTTTACCTGTTTCCTCACTGCTAATTGTTTCAGCAGGAAATTTACCAGCAATGGAGAAAGCTGCAGTCTTTCCGCAATCGCAGATTTAGTAATACCATAAGAGAGCGGTTCCTCACGGTGATAATCATTAATCAGATGCAGAATCTTATTTTTCAGTTTTTCATGCTGGCTTGTCGAACTCCAAAATTTCTCGACCGGGACGATAATACCATCCTTTACCAGCTGGAGCAGGTAATTGCGGATTTCATCATCGTGACAGGAAAAGATCATCGCCAGCTGATGAACCTGGTAAAGTTGCAAAGGATTGTCGGTCAATAATATCTGAATCAGGGAAAGAATGTTTTCCGTCATCCACTTTTGTAACGACTCAGCAGCCTGGACATCTTTTTGGCGCAGTGGAGTCGGTTGCGTTTCGAGGACCATGCCGCCACCAATCGTGATCATTGGTGAGTATTGACGGATAATGAAATGATCCCTAAAACCAGCGGTGACCGGTTCATCCAGCACCAGCTGGGCAATTCCCGTTTCACCGGCAGAAAGCCCACTCCTGCCGACAAACCGAATCCGAGCCAGATATTCCGCCGTACCAAGATGTAATCTAACCTGAGTATTACTCTTGACTGGTGGAGCAGTCGGAAGAAGCGTAATACTACAGCTCAGTAATCTTGTCGGCTGGAAATAACCAGAAGTTGCCAGTTCAAATCCCCGCCTTAGCTGCTTCGCCTCAATGCCCTGGATATTTAAAGCGGCCCGATGACCAACGGAAATATTCGCTACTGCCCGATTATGGGATTGAATCCCCCGGACTTTTACCGTTTGCTGAATTGGTAAAATTTCCAATTCCTCACCAACTGCTACCGTACCACTGAGTACCGAACCGGTAACCACGGTACCATATCCTTTCATTACAAAAACCCGATCAATCGGCAGCCGAAAAATTTCCTGACCAGTCGGCTGATGTTGAATCATACTGGGCAAGCTCAAAAGGTAGTTCTGTAATTCATCAATGCCGGTATTAGTGATCGAAGAAACGCGAAAGATGGGGGCATTTTCTAGAAAGCTGTCACTGACCAGTTCCCTTATTTCCTTTTCAACAAGATCAATCCAGTCAGGCTCGGCCAGATCAGTTTTGGTAATTACAATTACCCCCCGGCGAATATGCAAAAGTCGTAAAATATCGAAATGTTCTCTTGTCTGCGGCATGATCCCATCGTCGGCTGCCACAACCAGCAGAGCGGTATCAATGGTACTTGCGCCGGTGACCATATTTTTGACAAAGCGCTCATGACCGGGAACATCAATCAGGGCAATATTTTCATTCAAAAAAGCAAAACCGATGTCAATCGTCATTCCCCTTTGTTTTTCCTCAAGCAGACGATCGGGATCGGTACCAGTTAGGGCTTTTACCAGAGCCGATTTACCATGATCAATGTGACCGGCAGTGCCGATAATAATCGGACGCATACGATTCTTTATTGATTCAATAATTTTTCTGCCACCCGATTGATGGCATTCTGGATAAATACCAGTTCTTTATGACTAACTGCTTTCAAATCGAGATAAAAATAGTCCTGCTTGAGATAACCGACCACGGGCGGATCCTGTTGGCGGAAGAGCCGGACAAGCTGCTCTTCGGATATTTTGGAAGAATGCAGGCAAATGGCAATACTCGGGAGAACCTCGGTTGGCAGCGAACCACTGCCCGCTTCAGTCAGGGTTTCACAAACTTCTATTCCCAGGAAGTGCTGATAATCCTTGGGTACTTGCTCCAGAATTACTCGGGCCATTGCATGCAGCTCTTTCTTAGTCCGGGTAAGATAATTATAGGTTGTCACCTCGGGTATCTCAGCATTTAGCAAGTATTTGCGAAAAGTGGCAACCAACAGCGCCAGGGTAATTTTATCACAACGGACGACGCGCATCAGGGGATTACGTCTGATTCTGGCGATATATTCAGATTTCCCGACAATTATCCCGGCCTGAACCGCACCCAATAATTTATCACCACTAAAAGTAATTACATCAAAACCATTCCGCACACTCTCTGAGACTAATGGCTCATCCGGCAGCCCAAGCGCTGGCATTGGGAGCAGCGCCCCGCTTCCCAAATCCAGGATGACTGGAATCTTATATTGCTGCCCCAGGTCAATAATTTCCTGTGGCTGTGGTTTGCTGGTGAATCCCTTAACGCGATAATTGGAGGTATGCGCAACCAGGATCGCACCCGTTTTAGAATTAATTGCCGCCTCATAATCCTTAAGATATGTGCGGTTTGTCGTTCCTACTTCGACCAGCTTGGCGCCGCTTTTTTGCATTACTTCCGGCAGACGAAATGATCCCCCGATTTCGATCAACTCACCCCGCGAAATAATGACCTCTTTGCGATTAGCCAGGGTATTCAAAGTAATCAGAACCGCAGCCGCATTATTATTCACAACCGCAGAATATTCGGCGCCGGTCAACAAGCGGAGATATTTGTCGGTCAAATCCAGACGTTCACCACGCTTACCACTCTCCAGGTCAAATTCCAGATTGAGATAGCCGGATACCATATTCAATAAATATTGAATTGGCCATTCACCCAGCGGCGCCCGCCCTAAACCGGTATGCAGAATGATTCCGGTCGCATTGACCAGCCGCTTGAGCGGCGTATCAACCAGCTGGCGGACATTATTCCGGACCATATCCCGGATCATCGCAATAACCTGAGTGCGGTCAGCGGCTCGCAATTTGCCCGAAATCAACTGATTGCGAAAGTGCTCCACTGCCTCCCGTACCAGAACGGTCAGATAAAATCGTTTGATTATAGTAGCAACATCCGTCAGTTCATCCAGCACCTGCTGGACTGATGGCAATATAGCAAAATCTGTTTGATTGTTTTTAAGCATTAATTTGATTTCTCGTTAAGATTTTGAAAGACTTGTTGAAATTTTGCTTCGATGCGATTTTGGCTGACAACACCGGCACGAACCATTTCCCAACTATCATTGGTTAGCCGGATAATGCTCGAACCAAGCGGTGAGTAAGCGACCTGATCTTCAATAATAATCGCTAATTCATCTTTGAAGTATGCCAGAATCTGCATAGTGGAAGTTGCTGGCGTCTGCCCCGCCGGATTAATGCTGGTCGTCGTAATCGGATGAGGATAATCTTCGAAAACCTGATTCAAGCGAGGATAATCAATTACCCGTATTCCGATATAATCTTTGGGAGTTAACACTTTTGGAAAATCTGGCGGTGCCGGCAATAAAAGGGTAATCGGTCCGGGGAGAAGGACACTAACCACTTCCCGTTGAAACGCGCTCAGATGTTTGAAATCATCCAATAAGCGGGAAACGCTGCTGTATAAAACACTAAGTGGCTTCTGCTCGTCTCGCCCTTTCAGGCGAAATATTTGCGCGACACCTTGCCGATGAAACACATCGGCTCCCAATCCGGGAAGTGTATCGGTTGGATAGGCTATCACCTGACCATGACGCAGCGCGGCATAAATTTGTTGGTGTTCGGTAAGTCCAATCTGGGCTAACGAAAAAATCAGTGGCTGCATGGTAAAATATCCAGCTTTTGGTCTAATACCTCTTTGGGCGGTTTGGTTTTCCAGCGGCGGTGAAACCAATAATACTGTTCCGGATGCTGCCTTATTAGATATTCAAAATAATTGGTATATTTTTGGGTCAAATAATGAACTGCCGAGATATTACCTGGCGGCAGGTTAGTATCTAATCGTTCGAAATGAATCGAATATTGCCTTGAAGATTCCTGTAAACAAGTGGCAAGGATTATCGGACTTTGGCGATGACTGGCCAATAATATCGGGCCCCGGAAGGTACTCGACCATTGATTGAAAAACCGAATCCAGATGCCATTGCGGCGGGCATCCTGGTCCACCAGGAGATAAAGAATATGGTTATCCTTAAGATAGCGCAGCAGCCGCATGTTACCGCGTTTACCTTTAGGAATAATCTGAAGGCCATGGCGGCTGCGCATTTGCAAAATAATTCGATCAACCAGCCGATTTTTCAAGTGAGCTGCGACCGCCGCAACAGGGTAACCGGCGCGTGCCAACCAGTCAGCCATTATTTCCCAATTCCCAAAGTGAAAAAGGACCATGACCAATCCCCTTTGCTCGGCCAGGGCTTCATCAACCACTTCAGGATTAACCGAGCTAAGCAGCTGCTCAAAACGTGCATCACTTAGCTCATAAATCGAACAAATATCCAGATACACGGCAGCAAAATGACGGTATGTTTTTCGGGCTACCTGACGATGCCAACTACCACTTTGCCCTGGAAATGCTTTCTGCAGATTGGTCAAAATTACTTTCTTCCGGTACGGGATGAGATAATATCCAACCCACCCTAAAATATTAGCCAGCCAATAACGCTCAGAATGAGTCATTCCGGCCAGGATTTTTTTCAACCAGAATAAGCAAAAATATTCAAGGTAATATTGGATTGGATAGTTGTTTTGATTCATTCAAGATCCAGCATTAATAAGCTGGCACAAACTAACGGGGATAGGTTTTGCGATAGATTTCGTTCAATGTTTCTGGACCACTCTTGACTTTATTGTAGGCGTACTTTAGAGCTTCGTAAAAGTTTTGCTCCTGATTATACTCGTTTTGATAGAAAGTGTCAATCCAGTAAATCAAATTGTTCTTTTGATCATCGTCCAGGTCCCTAAAAATTTTATAAACCGGATCGGCGAGCTCTTCGTTATACTTAGCTGCGACAGATTTCAGCTTGCGGTTAGATTTCATCAGTCCAGTGATTTCGTGAGTACGATACAGATAGGCATGTAAAAATACTTTCTTCTCAGCCGGATTAAGCGCTCTCCAGTAAATCATCTGGCCATAGGAGGTATAATCAAAATCTTTGGATGTAATTAGTTCCTGAGCCGGGAGCGTCCCCAGCAGCATCAAACCAATCAACAAAAAACTTATTTTTTTCATCTTCAATTCTCCTTCTTGACTGCGGTTGAATCCGGTGATTCATCCCACTTTTCAATCTCTTCTATTAATCGCTCCACCGCTTGCGATTCGGGAATGCGGGCAATTATCTTCCCCTTTTTAAAAAATAAAAATACTTGTTTGCCGCCGGCAATTCCCAAGTCCGCTTCCCGGGCTTCGCCGGGACCATTAACCGCACAGCCCATGATTGCCACGGTCAATGATTTCTGAATGTCCCGGGTGCGATTTTCGACCTCTTTTGTAATCCCGATAATATCAACCTCTGCCCGCCCACAAGTCGGACAGGAGACGAGCGTAATCCCCTGGTGTGTCAAATTTAGCGACTTTAAAATCTCGCGACCGGCATAAACTTCTTCAACGGGATCATCAGTCAATGATACCCGAATAGTATCGCCAATTCCTTCTGCCAACAGGGCACCAATCCCAATCGCCGATTTAATGATTCCCTGTCGGTATGGACCCGCTTCGGTAACTCCCAGATGCAGAGGATAATCATATTGTTCGGCAAACAGGCGATTGGCAGCTATCATCAAATTAACGTTACTGGATTTCAGCGCAACGATAATATCCTCAAAACCGTTCTCGCGACACAACTCGATATGTTTTGCAGCACTTGCCACCATTGCCTCGGCTGTGGGGTGGACAAACTGTTGCAGTAAGCTTTTCTCGAGTGAGCCTGAATTAACTCCAATCCGAATCGGAATTCCAGCCGCCTGAGCCGCTTTGAGAATCTCTTTGACCCGACTGCTATTGCCGATGTTGCCGGGATTGATGCGGATTTTATCCACACCTGCAGCTATTGCCATCAAAGCCAGACGATAATCAAAGTGAATATCGGCCACGAGAGGAACGGTAATTTGTCGCTTTATTGTAGCAAGCGCTCTTGCAGCAGCTTCATCAACCACTGACACCCGCACTATCTGACATCCGGCAACAGTAAGTCTTTGAATTTCCTGAACTACTACAGGAATATCGTCAGTACAGGCGGTAGTCATTGACTGCACACTAATCGGAAATCCCCCGCCGACGGCAACCTTACCGACATTGACAATCCGGGTGGCTCGACGCTTAATTGGATTCATGGTCGCAAATTACAATTCTGCATCACACAACACAATAAAAAAACCAATTATTGGATCCTGGTATAAGGTTGGATTAAATATTTTTTAGCTTCGCTAATCATAATTGTCCGATTATTGAGATCAATAGTTCGCTGATAATACTTGACCGCATTCTGGCGCTGCCCCATTAAATCGTACACCTTGCCAAGCTGTAAGCAAGCATTCCCTAAGTCAATATCCATTTCGGAATAGTACTTATCAATGAATTGTTTCAATTCACGTTCGGCTGAAACCAGATTATTTTCCAGAAGTGCTTGAATGCCGCTTAAAAGTTGCAAGCGCTGTTCATAGTCTAATCGGGTATAAGGACTCATATTGGGTAATCGTCGTCTAATTCGTTCCAGCTGCAATTCTATCCGGGGATTTTGGGTCTGTAATTCTACACCGGCACTCATATAGTTATAATAGTAATTATCAGGGAATTCGTCGAGAAGCATATCCAGCCAGTAGCGTGCGGTATCATAGTCTCCTTCATAATTCAAATAAATGTAGGCTAACAGGGCACGGGCTTCGTAGTGGGAAAAATTACCATGCAAAGCCGCTTCTTGAATTTGGGCTAATCCCTCCTCTTTCGAACCTGAGATTTGGAGAATATAGGAAGCAATCTTCATAAATCCAGAAGACAATCCGACGTAGTAATTGAACACACCAAAGGCAATGATGATATCCGGGTCATCGGGATTTTCGGCTAAAGCAGATTTGAAATAGCGAATGATATTATACCCACTAACAAGCACTCCTAAATAATTTTTTTGGGCTAATTGAATCCGGGCACGCAGTCCGTTACTCAAACCTAAAAAATATTTCAAATAGTAATTATCCGGCTCGATAATCATCCGCCGACGATAATCAAGAATAACTGCATCAATATCTTTTAATACCTGGCGATTCCCGACATTATAACCAAACTCTCCCTGATTAACCATCCATTCATTTGCCAGCGCCCCCAGAGGAGCCAAAGGGTGATAAGGTTCAGTATCCCGGACCTCCTCAAAAAGGCGTAGCGCCTCCTTTAGCTCAGCGCGCCCCATAGCTTTTAATGCCAACTGAACTTTAGCTTCCTGCTCCTCCATGGTTTGGGCAGGTAGATAAAAAATCCAACAGGAAACGATCAACCACAATCGAACAATTTTCATCATCACCTTTTTAAATTAGCAGTGTTGTAGCAAAAATCCAATGTACTATAGCGTTATAACGGATAGGAAAAAGCCCCAGAGTTGGGGCTTTTTAACAAAAATCCTGATAATTATCAATCACTATTCAATAAAATCAGCTTCCATAAAATCTTCCATTTTGAAACGTCCCTCTTTTTCCAGTTCGCGGACCTTATCTACAATCAGTTTCTGGGCTGCTTCGACTTTGCGCCGCGGCTGCGGCCCTTCCAATAATTCCATTTCGTCTTCGAGAATGATCTGGGTCCGCTGCGGCAGGCTATTAATAAAGAGCTCTTTAATTTCCTCAGATTGACCTTTTAAAGCATAAGCAACTTCCGAAGCTTCAACCGATTTTAACACATCTGCTAAAACATCATGCGGTAATTTGGGTAAATCTTCAAAGCTGAAGTAGTGCCGCTTGACCTCCTGAACAATATCGGGCGCCTCTTTCTGGAGATGCTCGAGGAAACGCTTCTCGTCTTTGGGTCGCATCTGACTTAAAATCCCGGCTAAGTTTTCACCTCCGCCGCGCTTGAATTCCGAAGCCCGCGGAATGAACGCCGATTTTTCTTTCAACTCATTCGCAATACTGACTACCCCTTCCAGCGGGATGTCTTGCAGATGCCCGATTTCGGTTACAACCCGCGGTTGGATTGTGGGATCGAGAGCTTGCAGAACATTGACCTGACGCTGAACATCCAACTGCGCCACAGTAAGAGCCATTACCCGGGGCGTTTCAGTCGCAATCAGGTAGACTACCTGTTCATCACTGAGATTATTAAGAAACTCAAAAGGCTTCTTCGTCTCCGGAGCTGCCGGGGTAAATTTTTCAGTAACGAAACTAAAATAGAACTCTTCCAGAATAGCCTTTTTCACCTCAAAGGGTACATTATTGATGGCGCTCATCCGCTGCCGGACTTTCTGGATTTGCGGTTTAGTCATTCCCTTAAATAGCTGAAGTGCCAGATTATTCCCCAGTGTTTTAAATAATATTGCGACTTTATCTAAACCATCAAGATTCTTAAAATCTATCATGCCTATAATCCTCCTTCAGCCTCTGACTCAGTCTCCTGGGCACTACGTTCCTGACCCAGCCAATCATTAATGATCCGTGAGGCTGTATCCGGCTGACCGACACTCATCGAAATCACCGATTGTTTGATGCCTCTCATCTCTTCCCTTAAGGCCTCTTCGTCAATAGCTAGTTGTTCTGGTTTTGGCGGCGTTGGTGCTGCTGGCGCAGGTGGTGCGGGAGCGGCTACCTGGGGCGTCGCAACCTTCTCAACTGGTGGCTGAGGAGGGGGTGTAGCTGCTGGTGCAGCTGGTTGCTGAGGAACTTGAGGTTGCGGTCTGGGTCCCATCGGAACTTTTGTTCCATAGCCCCATTCCATTTCCTGGCGCTTCTGGGCAGTACGGCGATTAATTAATAACAGAATCAGTACAACGAGTACCGCCAGCCCGAGTAAACCGATAACAATATATAATCCCAACTCACGAATATTGCGAATTCCGGGAGGGGTGGTCTCTAAACCGCTCATTTCCAGCTCCTGTAAGCGTCGGTTACTCTCGCGCAGCTGGTCTTTCAAATTAGTCAGTTCCGTTTCCCGCTGACTGGTTATTAATTTGGTTTCAGCGCGCTGATCCTCTGAAAGCTGGGATGAACTCATCTGATCTTTTAAATCGGCAATCTGATTCCGCAACTCTTGAATCCGTAAAGAATCCCGAACTACCGCCTGACGCTCCAGCTGCTTCTGTTGTTCGATTTTAGCCGTATGCTCGGCATCTCGCTGGCGTTGTTCGAGGTCATCAATCTTCTCTGCAATGTTCTTTAAGATAATTGCTTCCGCCGCATCCTGATCCTGGCGCTTTTTAAATGAGGCAGTCATGATACTGATTACATCACCCCTCGCACGATCATAATGGGAAGCAATAGTGACCACCTGGCGTACATTTTCAATAATTTCCGGGGTTATTCCATCTTCGAGAATGATGTTAATCCGCTGCCGTTTAACTACCGGTATCGAAACAGTCGCTTGAGGCGGTGGGGTAACAACCTTGGCGGCTACCTGGGGTGCAGTTTCGGTCACCACCCTGGGTGGACCTTCCGGCAACGACGTTGCGGGCTTTTCTCCTTCAGTTACCAAATCTGCTGGAGCCTCGAAACCAGGCAGCGGCAAAGAAAGATCGGCTTTACCCTTTTCCTTCCTTGGCTGGGGCTGCTCGGCTTCGGCTTTAGGTCGGGTAACTTGTGTCTCGGCTTCAGCTGGTGAGGGAGCAGCAGCTTGGGGAAGTGGAGTGAACTCGAGATCAATAGCTACATCCACAACAAACTTTATATCTTCTAATAACTTGTCCAGTGCTTCGGTTATGCGTTCCCGGAGATTGTCCTCTAAGAGTAATTTTTGGGATAAATAAGAGACCTGATTTTCCTGAGACAAGAGCGGATAATACCACACCCCCACGACTAAAATAAAAATAAAAAATCCTCTGAATATCTTGCTGTTACTCTTAAACATTCGCTATACTCCTTAATTATCTCATTGTCAGAAAAAAGATTTCAACTCGCCGATTCATGGCCCGTTTTTGCGGGGTGGAATTGGCTTCAGTCACCGTTTTTCCTTCAGCTCTGGGCTTTGTATCTGCTAATCCGATCGCCTGGAAGCGATCCCCTGGTACACCGCGGGCGATATAGTAACGCACTACTTGAGATGCCCGAGCAGACGATAGTTCCCAGTTAGAGGGATAAATCGGAGAAGAGATCGGTGCATTATCGGTGTGCCCCTCGATACCAATTGGAAAGATTGATTGCAACATCATAGATTCAAATTTATTTAGTAAAGGAAAAATATTGGGATCCAGTTCCGCACTACCTGAAGCAAAGGAGATATTGCTCGGGAGAACAATCGAGACCCCCCGCGGACTGGTTTCCACCTCGACCACTCCTTTGAGATTTTCTTCCTCGATCACATCCGCGACCTCTTTGAAGATTTCGGCTAAAGAAAATTGTTCGGTTTTCTGCTTACCGCCTAAGGCATCACCTACCGAATCGCTAAATTGCTCCAGCTTTACCGGATCAATCGTTGACATGGAAAACAGCAGGACAAAAAAGGTCATTAGCAGGGTCATCATGTCGCCATAGGTGATTAGCCAGGGCTCTTCGTCGCCTTCGGCATTTTGATTATCAAAGCTTTTACGCCTTCGAGTAGTCTCTTCAGCCATTATTTTTCCTCAGGCTTTTTCCACTCGCTAGGCCGTAGAAATGCGTTCAGTTTCTCACGGACAATCAAGGGGTGCTTGCGAGCATGAATTAATAACGCCCCCTCGATTAACATCATCTGCATCGTATTTTGTCTTTCAATCCGAGTCTCAAACTTTACCGCCATGGGATTAAAAATTAAATTGGCCAGAATCGAACCATAAAAGGTCGTAATCAGGGCTGCTCCCATACCGGCACCGAGAACCGTCATTGGATCCGCACCACCACCGGCGATAGCAGCCATGCCATACAACATCACCACCAAACCAATTAGAGTACCAATCATTCCAAAAGCTGGTGAATATTTGCCCATCGTTTTCAACACGTTGGCTTCACCTTTCTCACGCGTAACCCGGTTCTCAATGCGAGTTTCCAATATATCGCGAATTTCTTCAGGATTATAGCCGTCAATTACCATTTGCAAACCATCGCGTAAAAACGGATTCTTGATATTTGGGAGCGCCTTTTCTAGTTCCTGCATACTTTTGCGGGCGATGGGCGCCAGATCAACAATTGTATCAACTTCTTCCGGCATCCTGATTTTCTGTTTTTTAAAAACCACAATTATCGAGCGTAACAATCCAAAGACATCCTTCATTGAGAAGCTTAATAGGGTCGAAGCGAAGGAACCCCCGACAACAATCAGGAGACTGGGAAGACTCACAAAAACGATAAAATTTGGCGTTAACTGATAAATTCCCAGGATGATTAGTCCGGTTCCTGCAATAATTCCTAATAAACTAGCAATATCCATAGCTTATTCCTCTACTCCTTTTGCGATGAGCCGGCACTGCGCAGGCGATTCTCACTAAGTGCTCTGAGAATATTTCGTACATCATCATACTCCGGATCAATTCGAAGGGCCAGATTCCAATTAATAGTCGCCCGGTCAATATCGCCTAGCTTGTAATATATCGAACCGCGCCTGGCATAGGCAAGTGCCAGATTGGAATTTAATTCAATCGCTGCATCGACTTCCTGGAGGGCTTCACGATAATCATTCTGATAGAAAAAGCGCAAAGAACGCGAAAGATGCTTCAGCGCCAGGTTGATATTCTCCTCCATCGCATGCTTGGCTAATTTGGCAGAACGCACGGAATCCTCCAAAACCGCAGTCTTCTGGCGCAGTTGGGCAATTTGACTGGTCAGATATTTGATTTCGGACTCATAAATTTTCAAGGAGTCCTTTAATAGCGCAATCTCATAATCGGCAGCCTTCAGGGTTGAATCCAGTTTTGTCGCAAATTGCTCCTCCATATCGAGAATCATTTGCGTTTCCTCGTCTACCATCCCCTCCAATTTACGCTTCCGGGCAGTTTCCGGTTTTATTCTGGGAATCCGAAAATCCAGTCCGATATTGAAACCAGGATAGTCCCTCAAACTTGCGGTGTTAAAATCTTCTGCACCCCAGTTGTACAATTTGACTAGATTACTGACTCCCAAGTTGAGGTTATAATCTTTAGTTATCGGTAGTTTTACACCCGCATTAACTCCACCACCATCAAACTCGGCAATAAAGTCAACTCCGCCCTTCTCCTCCATAATAGTAGTATGCAACAGAACTCCCGCAAAAACTCCCGCTCGGGTAGTTGAATCACTCCCAAATCCACTTGCCAAACCGCCAGTTCCAAACCCCATATAGGTAAAAAGACTACTGTTGGTAAACTGTTTTTCATTGCTGATAACACCAAACAGCGAGAGGGTTTTGGTATCAATATTGAGCTCTTTCGAACCCTGCTTCAAGACCAAATCATGAATTCCCGCCGCAAAGCCGATATCACCATAAACAAATAATCGTTTTTGGAAATGGAATCCGAATTCTACCGGCGCATCTGAGCCCAATCCCTGGTTGCAGGTAATACCTAATTTAAAAGTATTTGACAGGTCACTTTCAAAAAAGACCCCACGGGCAATCAGGGTATCAAAAGTACCATAAATTTCGGTACCGATTCCAGTTCTGAAAATGTACGGAGTCCGATAGATACTACTGGTTGGGATTTTCATCATATAGCCGGGCTTGGTAAAAGCTACTCTTGTTACCTCTCCCGTAACGGAAGCAGTCAGCAGAAAAATCAGAGTACTTATAGTAAAACCGCGTTTGATCATCGAATTCAACTCCGTTTTTGTCTTACTCTATTGTCTCCAGCCGTTTCAACTCAAGGTCGGCTAATTTAGCCAGCTGCCCATCGGGAAAACGTCGCAATAAACGCTTGAAAAAAATCGTCGCCAATTCTTTATTGCCAAGCTTGCGGTAAGTGATAGCAGTTAGAAACAGGGCATCATCCACATTTTCACTCAGGGGATACTCAACAACCTTTTTAAGATATTCCAGCGCCAGATATTCATCATGCAACTGAATATAGCTGTTGCCGATCCGGTAATAGGCATCTCCGACCATACTACTGGCAGCTTCGCTGGCGATAGTCTTGGAAAAATAATCAATGGCAACAGCGTAATTTCGAGCTAAATAAGCATCGTTGCCTTTCTGAAAGAAGCGTTCACCTTCCTTCTTGGAATAGATTCGGATGGGTTGACTGAGAGCTGCATGAGGTGATAAAAATATCAGATTTTGGAGCCGCTGATTTTCCTGCCATAGTGAATCTAACTGGTTATCCGTCATTTTTTTATATTGCAAAAAAGCCGAAGAGAGGGAGTCCAGCTGGTTCACGATTGGAACCAAACTCGGGTTAGCAACGCCAATACCGTGAAGGGGGGCAGACTCCCTCGCTGGCTCAATTGTTATGCCTAAATCGTAAAGAAAACTCTTGGATTTAGTTCCTCTGGTTGAGGTACTATCAATTTCCTGGGACATTATTGCTAAGGGTAAAATTACCATTACTAACAATCGGTACACTTGATCAAATTAAAATTTCTCTTGATTGGTTAAATATTGCTGGGCTTTCCCGAGCAAATCGCTTTTAGGAAACTGTTTTTCCAGTTTTTTAAAAGCCACGATTGCTTCGGCTTGATTGCCCATTTTAAGATAACTCATGCCGATCTTGAATAGAGCCGCATCAGATTTATTACCATCCCCTAAACCTTCGACTCGCTGAAAATCAGCAATAGCCGCCAGATACTTCTCTTTTGAGTAATTACATTCTCCGATCCAGTATTGACAATTATCCGCCAGGGGATGAGTCTTGCTGAGAGCTAAAAGCTCACTGAATTTTTGGATACTCTGCTGGTAATCCCGGTCGAAATAGAGGTTCAAAGCTTCATTGTAACGAGCTCGAAATTCGGTATCGTCTACTTCAATTTTTGTCGGCACGGTCGCGCTCGATTGCTCCTCAGATTGCTGAATTGATTTTAAAATCTCTTCAGTCAATTCTTTATCTTCTTCAAGAGTAGTAGCAATTAATTTAAAATTCTCGACCTGATTTTGTTGATCATTCAATGAGTCAATCTGAGCCTGTTTGATTTTTAGCGAATCTTCAAGGTTCTTATTGTACTGTTTCAATTTCTCAATTTCAGCTCGTATATCGCGGAACTCTCTTTCCTGAATACTAAGATCCGATTGTAATTCCAGCAGGTCAACGTTCTTTTCGTCTAATTGAGTTTTTTTACTGGTTAGCTCATTATCCGTGGTATCTACTTGCGCAATTGCCAACGTTATCATCACCAAAAAACACAGGATAAAAAGCACTGATCGGTGTGCCATTATTGATATTGCTCCCATTCGATGGTATAGGAATAGCCAATAAACGTTCCAAAGGACTTGGGAATCATCAATTCAAACTTGCCGCTGGCACCCGGTAACAGCGAATTATTGGTCGTTATTCCGGAATCCTCAAAAGTAAAATAGGAGCCCTCGACAAAGGCGGTGCTGGTTTTGGTATCCCCACTCCAATTCTTGCGGAAAATAAAATTGACCTTGACGAAATCAGCCCGTCGCGCGCCAATATTTTTAACCTCACCCGAAAATACCGTATTCCCGGAACGATCTTTTTGTTCTTTGATGTTACCTACTAACACACAATTCGCGGTTTTAGCAGTACTTTCGGGAATTTGAGCCGGTCCGGTGCCCTTCGAGACATAGGGCGCCGGTGGAACCGCCGGTTGTTGCGTGCCGGTTTTAAAATCACTGGCTAACTCTTCCGGCAGATATTTCTGAGCAGGTTCCTCTGGCACATTGGTTACCACCCGGACAATATTGGCCTTTTCGATGACCAAGTAACCGATCAGGGTTTCAACTTTGACGATTTTGTCATCCTGGTAGATAATCTTACCATAAATTGAACTGCCATTGTCGGTGATAATCTCCTTGTCATACATTGCCAGAGGATTCATCCACATCTGACTGTTGGCTTGCAAATCTTGCATCTGGGCCTGGAGATGCTTTAACTCAGC
>Ga0315548_1001707_pt1 | contig 18019 bp, 17 predicted proteins | sample SalMarSW160110MG_2_FD_202540 | JGI IMG/M metagenome (GOLD analysis project Ga0315548, IMG submission 202540) | Salt marsh sediment microbial communities from the Plum Island Ecosystem LTER, Massachusetts, United States - Salt Marsh Sediment SW1601-110 ...
AGAAATGAACGTGGGAATGCGGGCATTAATAACAGGCCGGAAGTCCGGCCAGACGTCAAGGTCCTCTTCGAATTGTGATTTTAACATGAGCCGGGGGTTTTGTCAAAGAAATAGGGCGGGTTAGGTCAACCCGCCCCAATCCGCTTTCAGTAGAATCCGTGATTGAGGATCAGCGTTGGGATGGGTGATGTAGCTGCAGGCCGTCGACCCACAGCTACACCACCACAGACATTTAGTGATTTAGTATTCCGGCATGGGTGGCATGGGTGGTTTTTCTTTTTCTGGTATGTCAGTAATCAAGGCTTCCGTGGTTAGGATCATAGCCGCGATGGAGGCGGCGTTCTCAAGAGCGCCCCTGGTGACTTTGGCTGGATCGATAACGCCGTCCTTGACCATATCGACGTATTCTTCAGTGATAACGTTAAAGCCGAAGTTCACATTCTTCTTCTGCTTCTGCTGCTGTCGTACGGTTTCGAGGACCACAGAACCGTCTTTACCAGCGTTGGAAGCTATCTTGCGAATGGGCATTTCCAAGGCTTTGCGCACAATTTTTACACCGACCTGGGCGTCCTCATAATCCATCTTGAGATCATCCAGAGCCTTCATGGCGTTGATCAAAGCGACGCCACCACCAGGAACGATGCCGTCTTCCACTGCAGCTCGGGTAGCTGAGAGAGCGTCCTCGACACGATGCTTCTTTTCTTTCAATTCAGTCTCGGTGGCAGCACCCACCCGGATGATAGCTACACCACCGGAGAGCTTAGCAAGGCGTTCTTGCAGTTTTTCGCGGTCGTAATCACTGGTGCTGTCATCGATTTCGACGCGAATCTGCTCGATACGCCCCTTGATCTGGGCTGTTTCGCCTTTGCCACCCACAATGGTGGTGTCCTCTTTGGTGACTGAAACCTTTTCAGCCTGGCCCAAATCTTGGATGGTGGCGCTTTCCAGTTTGCGACCGGTCTCCTCAGAGATGACTGTGGCGCCTGTCAAGATGGCGATATCCTGCAGCATAGCTTTTCGCCGGTCTCCGAATCCGGGCGCTTTGACAGCTATAACGTTGAGCATACCGCGTAATTTGTTCAATACCAGGGTGGCGAGGGCTTCGCCATCGATATCTTCAGCGATGATCACCAGTTCACGCTTACCTACCTGCACCATCTTCTCCAGCAGGGGGACAATGTCCTGAGCAGCCGAGATTTTCTTGTCATGGATCAAGAGATAAGGTTCTTCAACCGCGGCTTCCATGTGTTCCGGATCAGTGATGAAATAGGGGGATATATAACCCCGGTCGAATTGCATACCTTCGACGTATTCGGTTTCAAATTCCAGACCTTTGGACTCTTCCACGGTGATTACGCCATCCTTACCGACCTTATCCATTACGTCGGCGATCAGTTCACCGATCTGGCGGTCCTGAGCGGAGATGGAGGCGACATTGGCAATATCCTCTCTCGTAGTAACTTCAATGGCCTGTTCGGTGATCCTATCAACTACGGCTTTTGTGGCGGCTTCGATGCCCCATTTGAGCAGCATGGGGTTGAAACCGGCAGCCAGGTTCTTCATGCCTTCGGATACGATCGTGTGTGCCAATACCGTCGAAGTGGTAGTGCCGTCACCGGCAATATCGTTAGTCTTGGTGGCGGCTTCTTTGAGCAATTGCGCCCCCATGTTCTCGAAGGGGTCCTCCAACTCGATGTCTTTGGCTACCGTGACGCCGTCGTGGGTGATGGTGGGAGATCCAAATTTTCTATCGAGCGATACGTTCCGACCTTTTGGCCCCAGCGTAGTGACAACTGCTTTTGCAAGGGTATCCATGCCGCGCTGCAACTTGCGGCGAGCTTCTTCCGAAAATACGATCTGTTTAGCTGACATAGATTTTTGCTCCTCCAGAATTAAAGTTTAGTTAGTTTTATGAAACAATTGCCAGCAAGTCGCTTTCGCGCAGGATCAGCAATTTCTTGCCGTCCATTTTAATCTCCGTGCCAGCGTACTTGGCATACAGCACGGTGTCGCCTTCGGCAACGTCCATGGGTATCCGATCCCCACTGTCGTTACGCTCACCGGGACCAATAGCCAGGACCTTACCTTTTTGAGGTTTTTCCTTGGCCGTTTCAGGTAGAACGATCCCTCCAGCAGTAATATCTTCCTGCTCGATGGGTTCGATCACGATACGGTTTCCCAGGGGTTTTAGAGAAATTGACATACTTGCCTCCTGATCATGAATTGGGATATTAAGTCGACAGGTTACATGCAGGCAAGTTAGCACTCTCGACTATCGAGTGCTAACTTGTGGTCAAATCATACCTAATTATTTCGGGAAAGTCAAGGGGGATTTAAAATATTAACGAAAATCTGATGTTTTATGGGAATGAAAGTTGATAGCCGACTCCCGGCTATTTTTAATCTGGTCCCTCACGAATGCTGTCTCAGGGGCTCTGGGTGTTTCCGACCAGTTTGCAGATGGCCTCATTTTCATTGATAATGTCATTGAATACAGCGTCATCCGGATAAGCTGCCCGAACTTCTTCCAAAACTTCCAGAGCATCCGGACAATAGTTCTGGTTTGGTCGGCTGAGAGCTGCTAACACCGAGCCGTACTGCAGGTAATAAAAGGCTACAGTGCCAGAGGTGAGCGGGAGTCTCTGGACCGCTACCCCCTGATCGATGATTTCTTTAGCGGTTTCGTTTTCATCAGCGCTGCACCCGATAACGGCACACTTTAAAGCGGGCCGGGCACCTTCGTAGTTGCGAGCTTTGGTATAAATGATTCCCAGCTGGCCGTAGGTGTTTGCATTTGAGGGGTCATACTGGAGAGCTTTTTGGGCGTTGATGGCTGCGATAAAAAACTCGCCATCGCGTGAATAGGTTTTGGCGATTTCAATGTACGGTACCGGATCGCTAATCCCCAGCTGGTCGTTAATATTGGCGGCTTTCTCAAAGAATTCGAGGGCCCGGGTGTGCACGTCTAACGTACGAAAGTTACGACCGATGAAAATATAGAGAAAAGTCAGGTTGGGGGTGATATCAGCCGCTTTTTGATATTCTTCTATGGCTTGGCGGTATTGGCCAAGGGACTCGAGCACATACCCGTAGACGCGATGAACATCCATAGAACCAGGATCTAGCAGGACAGCTTGTTCGACATACTGCTGGGCTTGGGACCATTTCTGCTGGTCGACCAGGATCTCAGCGTAAAAAGCCAGGGCCTTGGCGTTCTCGGGATCCAGGTTAAAGGCTCGGGCAGCTTCTTTTTCTGCCTCATTGAGAGATGACTGACGTTCATCCTCACTGAGCAGATAGCTGGAAGCATACCAATCCAGCACCAGCGCACGGGTGGCAAGCACGGCAGGATCGTCCGGTTTAAGGGCGATGGCTTGGTCGATAGAATTTAAGGCATCTTTCAACCGTTCGAACCGGTCGGTATCGTTGCTTAGCAGACTGGAGGAGTAGGTTTGGACACGCGCAAGATTGGACCACAGCTGAGCATCTTGGGGGTCAACTCTAGTAGCTTCCTGGTAAGCGGTGATGGCTCCGGTGAGATCACCGGCATCAAACAGGGTTTCGCCCTCCAAGGTGTAGGAGTGAGCTGTCCGTGTGGGCGTGGGCGTGGGAAGGAAAAGGGGTTGCACCTGACCGTTTTGCACCTGGAAGAACAGCCACACTCCCCCGGCAATCAGGCTCAACCACAGCAAAATACGGTATGGGTTTGAACGGTGATTCTGGGGGCGGAAATGAGGTCGTTTTCCGGTGATGTCTCGGTCCATGATTGTAAATTAACTCGCGAGCTACTGTGGTGAGCGCCAGGTCCGGGTTATGGAGCAGGTGTCGCTTCAGGCTGGGGTGTGGAGCTTTCCGGGGTGCCCTCTTCGGGGTTAGAGGTATTCAGGTTTTCCTGGCAAATGACTAGACCCTGCTCAGCGTTGTAGACATTGATCTCGTCATCTGGCACTCCGCTGCGGATGGCTTGGAAAATAGGAAGCGCTTCTGAACAACGGTTGGCTTTGGCCAGGGTCAGGCCGTAGATGGCATAGTACTCTGCCATGCTACCATAGTCTAAAGGAGCACCTTCGACCAGGGTGCTATCCTGCATGCTGCCGCCGTGGATCGCCAGGGAAAGTTCATCGAGAGCTTTATCGAACTGGTTGTTCTTATAATACATGGAACCCAGGTTTCCGTGTAGCTTGGGGTTCTGGGGATCGATCTTCACCGCTTGATCTGCGTACTGGACTGCCTGGCTGAAATCACCCACCGTGGCGTAGGTGCGGGAGATTTCGAGAGGAGCCTGAGGGTCGTTGGGGTTTAATGCCAGGGCCTGGAGAAACTCATTGACTGCCTGATCGTATTCTCCCAATACGTGATAATTGTATCCCAAGGCCATGTGCAGGTCAGCGATTTTATCGTTGATTGCCAGGGCTGCTTTGTACTCTCTGATAGCTTCTTCATAATTACCGGTGTTCCAGAGAACGTAGCCGCGGGCACGCAGGGATTCTAACGCGTTGGGAGCCAGCGATAGAGCGATTTTGGATTCATCGGCAGCTTTGTCTATAGAACCGATATCTCCCTGACCAACCAGGGCTTTATCCATGAGGATTTCGGCATAGAAGGCATGCGCCAAGGCGTTATTGGGGTCGAGCTCTAAGGCACGTTTTATGGAGGCTTCAGCCTGGGTGTAATCGCCTAAAAAATCTAAAGCCCAGCCTTTTACGGCGTACGCTAGAGGATTGCTGTTGTTCAGAAGCAGAGCCCTTTCGGAGCTTTCTAGGGCGTCCTGGTACTGAGCGGTGAACACCTGGGCGCGAGCCATATTGATGTAGATAGAAGGGTTATCGGGCTCTACGGCAATGGCTTGTTTATAGGTGTTGATCGCCTGGGTAAACTTACCCGCTTGGTAAAGCGCTTCGGCCTCGTTGATAAAGGATTCTGGGCTGCGGGTCGGCGTGGCGGTGGGGATAAACAAAGGCGGCGTAGCCGGCACGACAACCTGGTTGATATACAGGGCGATTCCGATCAAAATGAGAATGACCAGAATGCGGAAGGGGTTGGGACGGCGCCGAGTCTTGCGCTTCATGTTCCATTTGCTGCCTCTCAGATACATATGCTCATCTTACCATTTCTCATGATTGAGCGTCAAGATGACTACAAATCGGCTTGAGTACCACCTGCATCTGGAAGCCTTGCCCGGCAAAAGCCTATCCTCGGCTTTTTGGCGAGATCGCAAGGGGAAAACCAGTCGATGCAATCGCCCTGATCCTGCCTGAGAAGCCTATGACCTCTAAAATTGCGGCTCTCTGGGATTTGCCGTGATGGGGTAGATATGTGGGGGTGTTGGGCGGGCGCAGCCCAACACCCCCACATCTAACCTTTACCACGGGGATTCCCAAAGATCCAAAATTGCTTGCCAATCCGTCCCCTTGCGACTAGAATGGGTATATGATTTTCGAGGTATTCACACTTTTCCCCGAGGTATTTGAACCTTATTTACAGAGTAGCATCCTGCAGCGCGCTCGCCAAAATGAATTGGTGGAGGTGCGCTTGCACAACTTCCGCGATTGGGCTGCAGACCGGCACCATATCACTGACGACGAGCCCTATGGCGGCGGCGGTGGGATGGTTCTAAAGCCAGAACCGCTCTTCGCAGCGGTAGAGGGGGTGTTGGGGACACCTCCGCAGCGTCCGGTGATCTTGCTTACCCCCCAGGGTCGATTATTCAACCAAAAGGTGGCCCAAGAGCTTTCGTATGGCGACCATCTGGCTCTGCTGTGCGGTCGGTATGAGGGAGTGGATGAACGGGTGCGAGAGCACCTGGTGACGGATGAAATCTCGATTGGAGATTTTGTGCTGACAGGAGGTGAGCTGCCTGCCCTGGTTATCATCGACGCGATCACCCGTCTAATGCCGGGTGCCTTGGGTGACCCCCAAGGGGCTTGGGCGGATTCTCACTCCTCCGGATTGTTGGAGCACCCACAATACACCCGACCGGCAGAGTACCGCGGCTGGCGCGTGCCGGAAGTTTTGCTCTCCGGCGATCACGCCCGCATTGCTCGTTGGCGGCGCCAGCAGGCGCTCTTGCGCACCTGGCAACGACGTGGCGACCTGTTGAAAAACGCCGAGCTTACCCCAGAAGATCGCGATTTTCTAAAGAAATTAGAAACACAGGAGCCCTCCCTATGAACCTGCGCTTCCCCTATCGCAAGACCTTCGTGCTTGGATTTGGATTCTTAGGAATAAGCCTGATATGGCCGATTTTTAACAACTTCGTCCCTATTTTTTTAAAAGAGGACTTTGCCTTATCGGCCAGTTTGATCGGGTTCATCATGACCTGGGATAATTATCTGAACATGTTCGTGCAGCCGGTCGTGGGAGAACGGTCTGATCGCACCCGCACCCGTATCGGGCGACGTAAACCGTGGATGCTGATCGGAGCGCCGCTGGCGGCGTTGTTCTTTATCGCTGTACCAGTGATGCGTTCACCGGTGGGCATAATGTTCGCTATTCTGTTAACCAACATCGCCATGGCTTTGTTTCGCGCCCCGACCATCGCCCTGCTGGGGGACCTTTTCCCGGCTACGCAGCGCAGTACTGCCAACGGCGTGATCAATTTGATGGGCGGGGTGGGGGCGATCTTGGCATTCCTTGTGGGCGGGGCCTTATATAAACTCGGTCGAATAACGCCGTTTGTTTTTGGGAGCGTGGTGCTGTTGGTGGCCATAGGAGTGGTTCTGCTGTTTGTGCGGGAGCCTGAAGCACCCCAGCAACCAGAGAACGAGAAACGTGGCGGCAGTTTCGGGGTGAACCTGAGGGAAGTCCTGGGAGCTGCGGACCGCTCAGGTTTGTTGATCCTACTGGCGATTTTGTGCTGGTTTATGGGCTATAACGCCCTGGAAACCTGGATCTCATCGTTTGGAAAATTTACGCTGGGCATTAACGAAGGCAGGATGGCGATCCTGACATCGGGTTTAGCCCTTATGTTCGTGCTCTTTGCAGTCCCCAGCGGTTTGCTGGCGACCCGTTTTGGACGTAAAAGGATGATCCTGGCGGGGATCGTGGGTCTGACGCTGCTTTTTCTTTTTGGCCTGATCGTCAGCAACCAGATCATGCTGATCTTGCTGCTGGTGCCAGCGGGATTTTTCTGGGCTTTAATCAACGTCAATTCCCTCCCAATGGTATACGACGTGGGTGGCGATGCCCGCATTGGCGCATTCACCGGATTGTATTACTTTGCCTCCAACATTGCAGCGGTGGCTGGCCCTCAAGTGGTAGGCATCTTGGTTGATCTGACGGGGGGCAATTACCGCATTATGTTTATCTTCTCGGCTACCTTCATGATCCTGGCAGGTCTTTTTATGGCGCGGGTAAAGGAGACGCCCGACGGAAATGAACTTCGAGGAGCTCGTGCTGTGGGATGATGAATTCCTGCTGGCGGTCAATAAGCCTGCCGGGCTGCTGAGCCTGCCGGATGGCTACGACCCGCACCTGCCCCACCTGCGCGGCCTGCTAGAGCCGGTTTACGGCCGGCTGTGGGTGGTGCACCGCCTGGACCGGGACACCAGCGGGGTGATGATCTTTGCTCGCTCGGCAGAGACGCACCGGGCGCTAAACAGGCAATTTGAAGACCGGCAGATTGAGAAAATTTACCATGCTTTGGTTGCTGCCGATCCACCCTGGCGACAGCAGACGGTGAATTTGCGACTGCAGCCCAATCGTGATCGCCGCCATCGCACGGTTGTAGACCAACGCAAAGGTAAAGCTGCGGTCACCAGGCTATGCGTATTGGAGCGTTTTGGAAGCTTCAGCCTGCTTGCAGCCAACCCCCAGTCTGGACGAACTCACCAGGTGCGAGTACATCTGGCAGCACTCGGCTTGCCGGTCGTAGGCGACCACTTGTACGGGGATGGTGCAGGAGTTTACCTTTCTCAAATAAAACCCAAGTATCAAAAAAGGGCTTTCCGAGCAGAGAACCCTCTCTTGGACCGGCTGGGTCTGCATGCGCGGTCTTTGAGGCTCGAACATCCTAATATTGAGGAGACAGTGTTGATTGAGGCACCTTATCCGAAAGATTTCGCGCTAGTTCTAAAACAGCTGCGCAAATATTCCAGCTGATTTTGAGGGCGTGTTAACATCTTATAAGAAGGGTTTGCCCTAAAGGTTTGATTTCTTGACGTTCTGCGACCCCCGTGGTATTATCGTATTTGCGCTACTTAGCACTCTCGTTACGAGAGTGCTAATACATAGGGTATAAGATGGCAGATATCAGCGAACGGCAGAAATTGATCCTGGCCCTGGTGATCCGAGACTTCATAGAAACGGCACAACCGGTGGGGTCGCGGCGCCTGGTCGAGAAGTTCAGGCTCGACTTCAGCTCAGCCACCGTGCGAAACGAGATGGCCGATTTGACCGAGATGGGTTACCTTCGGCAACCACATACCTCGGCGGGAAGAGAGCCTACGGAAGAGGGTTATCGATTTTTTGTACGCCAGTTGATGGGCCATACCGACCTGCCCGTGGAGATCAAGCGCACCATCACCCACCAGTTTTACCAGGCTCGCCATGATGTGGACCAGTGGATGCGATTAGCTGCATCTGTGCTGGCTCACCAATCCCAGGCGGCCTCACTGGTTACCGCCCCACATCCAGAGAAGGCGCGTTTCAAACACCTGGAGTTGATCTCTACTTTAGGCCGCCAGGTGCTCATGGTGCTGGTTTTGACGGGCGGCGAGGTGCGCCAGCAGATGCTGGTACTGGCCGAGCCAGCCTCGCAAGAACAGTTGAGCGCGGTTGCCCTCGAAATTAACGAACGTTGTCAAGGATTGGATGCAGAGAGCCTTTCATCACTCTCCGGGCTAATGGACACCTTGGCGCAGGACGTGTTGAAGCTGACCGGCGAAGAGATGGAACGCTCCTCAGCCATTTTGGGCGGGGAGGTCTACCGGGATGGTTTGACCAACGTGTTGGCTGAGCCCGAATTTGCCGAAACGGAAGGAGCCCGCCAAGCCTTGAGGGTTTTTGAAGAGCGTTCTTTACTGGAGGATCTGCTGACGCGCACAATTTTGACCAGCAGCGTAGGCGGAGTCCAGGTTTTGATTGGTGGAGAAGACACCTGGGAGGAGTTACGCCAGTGCTCGATGGTATTAGCGCGTTACGGCGCTCCCGGTCTGGCGACCGGAACGTTGGGTGTACTGGGTCCCATCCGAATGGCTTATGGACGCACTATCTCAACGGTGCGCTTCGTAGCTGGCTTGTTGAGTGATCTGGTAGTGGATTTGCACGGGGAATGAGCTGGGCAATGGCAGGCGCGCTTTATTCATTTTACCCAAACGAGCAGCATTAGTTCATAGAAAGGCTGATTTATTAAAGGGTTCCATGCTTGTGGAGGATGAACAAGGAAAATATGGCTAAAGAAAAAACGGTTCAACCAGAGGCTTTAGACGAAATCGAAATGGAAGGCAAGAGCGACGAAAAAGGAGAATCAGGGCAAGCCAATGAGGCCTTGGCAGAAGAATCTTCCCTGGAGGAATTACAGGTTATCGGTGAAGGCGTTCAAGATGATATTGCCGATTTGCGAAAAGAGTTGGAAGAAATCCGCCGGAAATCCGAAGAGTATTTGGATGGCTGGCAACGAGCGCGGGCGGAATTCGCTAACTTCAAGAAACGGGTAGAGCACGAACGCCAACAGGCTCACCAGACTGCCGCGGGCAACATCATCCGGCGCTATCTGGAAATTATAGATGACCTAGAGCGGGCTTTGAAGAACAAGCCAACAGAGGGCCAGGGCGCCGAATGGGCTGGAGGGATCGAGCTGATTTACCGGAAGCTGTTGGCCACCCTGGAGGCCGAAGGTGTTAAAGAGATGCAGGCGCAAGGGCAGCTCTTTGATCCCAATCTGCACGAGGCCATATCGCACGAGGAAAATCCTGATCACAAGAGCGGCCAGATCATTGAAGTCGTCCAGAGCGGCTATATGCTCGGAGATCGTGTTTTACAGCCGGCAAAGGTTCGGGTGGCGAAATAAGGCCTTTAATCAGGATCTGAAAATGCACTGCGAGGTGCAAATCGTATCATATACTTTGGAGGAATTATAAATGGGTAGAATCATCGGAATCGATCTAGGGACAACCAACTCGGTAGTTGCCGTGATGGAAGGCGGCGAGCCTACCGTGATCCCTTCAGCAGAAGGTGAACGGCTGGTGCCTTCGGTAGTGGCAGTGAACAAGAACCACGAGCGTCTGATCGGGCGGGTTGCCCGGAACCAGGCTGTGGTGAACCCTGAAAACACCATATTTTCAATCAAGCGCTTCATGGGGCGCAAGTTTAACGACCCGCAGGTGAAAAAAGCGATCGGGCGCATCCCTTATAAAGTCACCGAAGCGCCCAACGGAGATATGCGGGTGATGCTGGACGAAAAAGAGTACTCACCGCCAGAGATTTCCGCCATGATCCTGGGCAAATTGAAAACCGATGCCGAGGCTTATTTGGGCGAGTCGATCACCCAGGCAGTCATAACCGTACCGGCTTATTTTAACGACGCCCAGCGCAACGCCACTAAAGATGCCGGCAAGATCGCCGGATTGGAAGTGCTGCGCATAATCAATGAGCCGACCGCCTCCTCGTTGGCTTACGGCCTGGACAAGAAAACGGATGAGATCATCGCGGTTTACGATCTGGGCGGTGGCACTTTTGATATCTCCATCCTGGACGTGGGAGATGGCGTCTTCCAGGTGCGCTCTACCAGCGGCGATACCTTCCTGGGCGGTGATGACTTCGACCAGCGGGTGATTGACTACATCGCCGATGAGTTCAAACGGGATAACGGCATTGATCTGCGTAAGGATCGCCAGGCATTGCAACGGCTGAAAGAAGCCTCAGAAAAAGCCAAAATCGAACTTTCCAGCATGATGCAAACTGAAATCAACCTGCCTTATATCACGGCGGATGCCAGCGGCCCGAAACACCTGGTGATGACACTGACCAGAGCAAAGCTCGAGCAGCTCACCGGTGATTTGATCGAGCGCTCTCTTGGTCCCGTACGACAGGCGCTCAAAGATGCCGACCTCGAGCCCGTGAAGATCAACGAGGTAGTCTTGGTGGGCGGCATGACCCGCATGCCCGCAGTGCAGGAATCTGTACGCAAACTTTTCAATAAAGAACCCCACAAAGGTGTCAACCCGGATGAGGTGGTGGCGGTCGGCGCGGCCATCCAGGCAGGCGTGCTTGGCGGTGATGTGAAGGACATCTTGCTGCTGGACGTCACGCCCTTAACCCTGTCAGTCGAAACTCTGGGGGCAGTAGCCAGCCCGATGATCGATCGCAACACGACTATCCCAACCCGCAAAAGCCAGATCTTCTCAACCGCCAGCGACAGCCAGTCGCAGGTAGAGATCCACGTCTTGCAGGGTGAGCGCCCGATGGCATCTGACAATAAATCTTTGGGTAAATTCAATTTAGATGGCATCCCACCGGCTCCGCGGGGTGTACCGCAAATTGAAGTGACTTTCGACATCGATGCGAATGGCATCCTCAAAGTCACCGCCCAGGACAAAGCCACCGGCAGGACCCAAAACATAACCATCACGGCTTCGTCCGGGCTGAGTGACCAGGAAGTCGAGCGCATGCGAAAGGAAGCTGAAACCCACGCCGAGGAAGATAAGCGACGCAAAGACCTGATCGAAGCTCGCAACACTGCCGATAACTCGGTTTACACCGCCGAGAAATCTCTGCGAGATCTGGGTGATAAAGTCCCTGGCGATTTGAAAAGCAAGGTCGAAGATCAGGTAGGCAACCTGCGCAAGGTTATGGATAGCGAGGATGCCGAAGCCATTCGCCGCGCCACGGATGAGTTAATGAGCGTTGTACAACAAATTGGGAGCGCGGCATACCAGCAAGAGACGCCTCAGCCCGAAGCTGAAGGTGGAGGCGACTCGCAACCCGGTTCTGATTCGGGCGATGACGACCAGGATGTGGTCGAGGGTGAATTCAAGAACGTGTAAAGGCGTAAATACCAGCTAACCGGCATCAGGATGTGTTCAAGGAAAGAATGACAGATCGGGATTATTATGAAATCCTGGGTGTGCCCCGCAACGCCTCTCAGGATGACCTCAAACGGGCTTTTCGCACGCTGGCGCGGCAATACCACCCTGACGTCAACGAGTCGCCAGACGCAGAGGAGCGTTTTAAAGAGATCAACGAGGCCTATGCGGTGCTATCCGACCCCGAAAAAAAGACGGCCTATGACCAGTTCGGGCATGCCGGGGTGCGGGGACCAGGGGGCATGCCGGATTTCACGGTCGATTTTCCGGATTTCGCCGATATCTTTGGGGAGGTCTTCGGTTTTGGGCGCAGTTCGCGCCGGGCGCGCAACACGCCACGCCGGGGAGCGGATCTTCAATATCGGGTTGACTTGAATTTCGAAGAGGCCATTTTCGGCGTCGAAAAAGAGATCGAGATCACCCGGGATGAAATCTGCAGCACCTGCAAGGGCAGCGGCGCGGAGCCGGGCACCTCTCCGAGGCGTTGCAGTACCTGCGGCGGAAGCGGGGAAGTGCGCCAGGTGCGCCAGACCATCCTCGGCTCGATGGTCCAGGTAACCACCTGCCCGGCCTGCAACGGACAGGGCGAAACCATTGATACACCCTGTCACACCTGCAACGGACGCGGCCTGGAGCGTAAAAACCGCAGGAAAGTGGTCAGCATTCCGGCTGGGGTGGATAACGGCAATCAAATTCGACTGGCCGGTGAAGGTCAGCCAGGCGTCAACGGCGGGCCAAACGGCAACCTGTATGTGGGCATAAACGTCAAAGCGCACAAGTATTTCCGCCGGCGCAACACCGACATCATGCTGGATCTGGAGATCAACATGGCGCAGGCCGCTTTGGGGGCGGAGGTGGAAGTGCCGACTGTGGATGGCCCCGAGAAATTACGCATCCCCTCCGGAACCCAACCGGGCAAAGTGCTGCGGGTGCGTAATAAGGGCGTGCCTCACCTGCGCGGTAATGGGCGTGGCGATCAGATGGTGGTGATCAATGTGGTCACGCCAACCCACTTGTCGAGCGACCAACGAGAACTGTTCGAGAAGCTGGCAGAAAGTCTGGGAAGTGAAGTGAAACCGCAGGAGCGCAGCTTTCTGGATTGGCTGAAAGACGCCCTGGGCGGATAAATCCCAACCGGGAGAACAGACCGGTATCTGGCGACCCTTCAATGAAATTCAAGGTGAGGTAGGGGCGGGCATGCCCGCCCCCTTTTGATATGGCGAAAAGTTCAGCCTGGTTGGAAGTAAGCCTGATTGTTGACGGCGAGATGGCCGAGGCGGTGGCCGAAGTGCTGGCGCGTTTTGTGCCCAACGGGGTGGTGATCGAAAGCACCCAGATCATCGCCGAGGGCCAGGCTGAGGGCCAAATGGCCGGCCCCTTGCGAGTATGCGGCTACCTGCCAGTAGATGACGACCTGGAGGGAAACCGCCAGCGCCTGGAAGAATCGCTGTGGTACCTGGGGCGCATCCGCCCATTGCCAGCCCCCCAGTTCAGGCTGGTTCAGGAAGAGGACTGGGCGGAGGCCTGGAAAGGGCATTACCGGCCGCTGGCGATAGGGCGGAGCCTGCTGATCCTACCGGCCTGGATGGAGGCGCAAGAACCGGATCGTACCATCGTGCGCATCGAGCCAGGCATGGCCTTCGGCACCGGCACTCACCCCACCACGCAGCTATGTCTGGAGATCTTGGATGATTTCTATGCCAGCCAAGCTGCCCCTCCAGAGTTCATGATTGACGTGGGCTGCGGCTCGGGGATCCTGGCGATCGCAGCTGTGAAGCTGGGGGCAAAGCATGCCCTGGGGGTAGATCGTGATCCGCAGGTGCTGGGGGTCGCCCGGGAAAACGCGGCCAGCAACCAAGTCTCGGCTCGATTGGAGATTGGTCATGGTTCGGTAGCCGAAATCCGCGCGGGTAGGTTTTCCATTAGGCAGGCGGGGTTGGTGGTGGCCAACATCCTGGCGCCGGTGCTGGTGCGATTGTTAGGTGAGGGGCTGGGGGAGCTGGTCAGCCAAAGAGGGCGGTTGGTTTTATCAGGGATACTGGCAGAGCAGGCCGGGGAGGTAGAGCGGGCGGGGGAAGAGCAGGGTTTGAAATTAATCGAGAAGCGCCAGAGGGAGGATTGGGTAACGCTGGTGTGGGGTAATTAAGAGTATAAAACGGATCATCTAATCAGGCAGTGAGGGGAAGGGGGTGTATATACCTATTTACCAGGAAGTACACAAAGGTGGTAAGTATGAGGGAGAAAGGGACGGGCAACCAACTACGATCATAGCGCTTTGTTGCTTTTCCTAGCACTTAGTTTCAAAATAAATTCTTCGACTTCATCGTCACCTGTTTTGGCAATCCCCTTGTCCTCTCTGACCATCGTGAAACCACATTTTTCCAGGACCCGGATGGAGGCGATATTGCCTTTGGCGACATGGTTATACAGGGGGACCGCTGCTACGTGACCTAAAAACGCCGATAGCGCCTGGGTGGCGACCCCTTTACCCCAATATTCCTTCCCGAGCCAGTAACCCACTTGTGGTTTGCCATCCTGTTCAAAGCTCACAATATTACCAACTGCCTGATCGTTGAAGAGGATGGTTTTATTGATAATGGTCTCGTCAACCAAAATCTTGGTCCAATGCGCCATGAAGGCGTCACGGTCCCTGGAAGGGAACGCAACCATCCTGGTTGCGTCCGGGTCCAGTTGGTGTTCGAAGAAGATGGGGAGGTCGCCCTCTGTCACATCCCGCAGCAGGACAGCGCTAGCCAATGGGTTTGGGGTGCGTTCAGCCACTTAATTCTCCAGGATTAATTTTGCTGCCGTCGCCACAGATCTGACAGGTCCCCACCAGCTTATGCACAGACTCACCCTGAGATTGCTATATTCACGTCTGGACTTCCACTGGCTATCGGTCGGCTACTTTCAGGGGACACTATGCACTTCTTGGGTGGCGCTCTTTTGCTCGGTCAGCATATCTAGAACTATTTGTGCCTTGAATACTGCTGAAAATTTTCTCCGTGTTGCCATTCTGGACCTCTTTCGTGGATCATAGCTTTTACTTAGCTATGTGTCCGGTTTTTGGGGTCCATTACAGTATACAGAGAATTGGCGTATATGGCGGCAGGTGGAGCAGGGACCAGCGGGGTGTCAATCCCGTGGGGTAGGGCGAAAGACCCCTCAATGCCCCAAATGTTTCAAATCAGCGGTCTCCAGGGCATCGTCCCACAGGCGCAGGCGACGGCGCCAATAAAGGATTTGGGGCACCACGTAGGGCAGCATCCATAAGCGACCCTGCATCGGTACGGGAGAGAGGCCCCAGAGCTCCAGCAGGGTGAGGAAGACGAACAGGTTTTCAGTCTCCTTGCGGCGCTTGAGAATGTAAGGCACCGAGGTCCAGGATAAGGCTGCCCCGGCGACGAATTCGCGCAGGTTGGAATAGAAACGCTGGAGAAAGTCCCTCATGGTGTGCGGACTATTCATCGCGGGTCAACCAGCGCTCCAGGCCAGCGGGATGGATGTGGTTTTCAAGGGCATCCAGCAGGCTTTGCGGGTCATCTGCCTGGGTGAAGAGGGCCCGGTGTTCGTCATAGATAAAGCCTTCGGCACGGATGTGTTCAACCAGGCTTATAAGCGGGTCGAAATAGCCGCGCACGTTAAGCAGTCCAACCGGCTTGGCGTGCAAACCGATCTGGGCCCAGGTGAGGATTTCGAAAAGCTCCTCCAGGGTACCGAAACCACCGGGCAGGGCGATGAAGGCATCGGCCAGTTCGACCAGGCGGGCTTTGCGCTGGTGGATGGTCTCAACTACTTCCAGGCGGGTGAGGCCCCTGTGAGCCAGCCGGGGGGTGTTGAAATAGCCGGGGATGACGCCGATGACCTGCCCGCCGGCTTGAAGGGCCGCATCAGAGAGGGCCCCCATCAAACCGGTGCTGCCTGCGCCATAGACCAGCTGCAGACCGCGACGGGCGACGGTCTCACCCATGCGGCGGGCGGCCTGCAGGTATTCTGCTCTGACCCGATCTGATGAACCACAATAGATACAAACGCTTTTCATCGTTTTTTTTAACATATAGAAGATCAATTGGAGTGGCCCGTCAAGGTCTTCCAGTATTTACGCTTCCAGCCGTCGCCAGGCTCTTCGAAGCGAGACCAATGGTAATCATGGCTGGCCAGAAATTGGTGGGCAAGCTGCTCCTTCTCACTAGTACCCGGGCAAAGGATGACCATGCCGCCAGCCTGGGTAACGCGTTCCAATTCGCGCAGCTCACAATCGGGCTGGTCACCGAAGACGTGACCGGCCATGGTAACCCCAGCAAACCCATCTGGGAAGGGGATCTCAGTGATGAGACCATCCAGCGGGTAGAGGTTATGGTAGCCTAGATTATCACTTTTCGTTTTGAGATAATGTCGCAAATTTTCTACCGGTTCGACCGCGAAGACCACTTTGGCGAAAGGCGCCACGGTAAATGCCAAGCGACCGGTGCCGGAGCCGACATCGATGACGGTCTTACCAGAGAAGTCCACCAGGTCGGTAAGCTCGTGGTCGTCCCATGCCAGGAAGGGCAAGTCGTCGTAAACCGCGGGGTCGATGGCATAGACAAGCAGGTCATTGATGGCCTGCAGGACGGATTGCTCAGCAGTGTAAACCTCCTGGAAGGTGGGGCCAGCGCCAGCCCCTGAGAAGGCATGTGCAGCGTAAATTTGATCGAGCCAGGGTGTTATCTGGGGGCACTTGTGACGCAGATACCAGGCTACCAGGGGGTTGGCTTGTAGAGCCAAGGCCATTTCAGGCTCAGGCAGCCATCCGGGGAACCAACTCAGCTGAACCCGTTCGAGCAGCAAGAGGTAATTAAAAGAGAGATCGCTGGTGTTGATCCAATTGATAGACATGGCATTTATGTCTGTGGATGCCAAGGCAAGCTGGGTGGCGAATATGCGGCTATTATAGCACCAGGCCTGCTACGGAGACCTGCTTGCGGGTCTTGAGGGGGTTAAGGGAGGTTTATCGATCAACTCGACGAGTTCGCGGGTATAATCCGCAAGGTTTGAAATTTAGTGAGGTAAATCACATGGAAAGAAAAGGAATGTACACGGTCGAAGTTTCGCACGTAACTAAATCATTCGGAGCAATCAAGGCGGTCGATGACCTTTCTTTTAACGTAGGGAAGGGTGAGATTTTCGGCTTGCTGGGGCCTAATGGAGCTGGCAAAACTACAACCATCCGGTTGATCCTGGATATTTTCAAACCCGAGAGCGGCGAGGTCGCCGTCTTGGGCGGGCCGATGACCGAGGCGACCAAGGATCGCATCGGTTATATGCCGGAGGAGCGCGGCTTGTACCAGGACATCCCATTGGAGCGCTGTTTGGTTTACTTGGGCTCCTTAAAAGGGTTATCGCCAACCGTGGTGAGGCAACGTGCCGGTGAATATCTAGAGCGTTTTGACCTGGCTGCCCACAAGAACCACAAGATCAAGGAGCTCAGCAAAGGTATGCAGCAGAAAGCCCAGATTATCGTGACCTTGCTGCACAAGCCAGAGCTGGTGATCATTGATGAGCCATTCATCTCACTCGACCCGGTCAACACCCAGCTCGTCAAGGGATTGCTACGCGAATTGCGCACCCAAAGTGTGACCTTGATCATGTCGACGCACCAGATGCATCAGGTCGAGGAGCTGTGCGACCGTATCTTACTGATCAATCACGGCAGGGCAGTGCTATATGGTGGATTGGATCAGATTCGCCGCCAGTATGCCAGCCATGCGGTCCTGGTGAAATCCAGCAGTGAGCTGCCGGCGCTGCCCGGAGTGGAAAAGATGGAAGCACATAACAGCAGCGTTAAGATAACTCTGGCCTCCGGAACCAGCCCACAACAGGTACTCGAGGAGCTGGTGAAACGGAACGTGCCCTTAGAACAGTTCGAGATTGCCACACCCACCTTGGATGAAATCTTCATTCGGGTGGTGCAGGGAGGCAGGGCCAGTTGAGTAAATTTTGGCGGGTGGTGGCAT
>Ga0315548_1001709_pt1 | contig 17995 bp, 14 predicted proteins | sample SalMarSW160110MG_2_FD_202540 | JGI IMG/M metagenome (GOLD analysis project Ga0315548, IMG submission 202540) | Salt marsh sediment microbial communities from the Plum Island Ecosystem LTER, Massachusetts, United States - Salt Marsh Sediment SW1601-110 ...
GGGGAGAAAAACTGGAAATCGAACTAAGAAAGTTGAAGAAAAAGCGGGTCGCTGCATCTCTATTTACCAGCTTCAATTCGCTTCCGTACCCTGTCCCTTAATGCTTTAAGCTGCTCAATTACCCCTGATAAATCATTTTCCCTGCTTCCTGACTTCAATATCACGCCGGACGTTCCACAACCCAAATCTTCAGCTAATTGGTCTAACTGGTCGTCGGTATATTCTTTTCCATTCCACTTATATACACATTCATTTTCTGTACAGCAATATGTTACGAATTTATTTTCACAAATTTCATCTTGTTCGCAGGTCTCTTGTGGATCTAATTCACAACTATACCAGGTTGTTACAAGAATTACCATTAAGATAACACTTAGTAAATAAAATTTCTTTTTCATATATATGTTTTTAATAACCTGATTAATTTTCAATTTATCTGAATATAATAAGAAACTTGTACAAATTTACTTCTTTAATAACAAATTAAATCAAAAAGCATACAAATTCTTTGCCAAAAGAAAAGGTAAATCAGTTTACTCCTGTATTGTAATTAACAACATATGGATGAAACCTTAAATTTAATAATCCTTCACTTACCTTGACTCTACTTCTCATTTTCTCCTGATCACTTTTATTATCACGTCCACTGTGGCTTTTTCCGTCGATACTATATGATTTTATCAGGATACCTTTCCGGCCTGCACTGGTAATCTCCTCCCCCATTTCATCCTGCTTTCTTATCCGCTTGTCTGATTTTCCATATAGGATATCACTTATATAAACAATGAAATGATAGGAGTAATCCTCACCAAAACTTTGCATGCCAAGTGCAGTTGCGTCAAGTTTATTGCTAATCACCAGGGTTGATGGCACATAGACAGCATCCTGAAAAACGAATATATTAGTGTTGATTGTTTTAAATTCCAGGGTATCCAGGTTATTAATTCCCTCAAGATTTCTTTCCTGATCTTTTACAGGCTGATAATTGTATATTCCACCTTTCTCCAGTTTAATATCACCCCGCACATACATTTTATTTCGAATCATTGAATCACCCCTAAAGTAAACCTGGGCATCGAATTTTGATGAAAGAATGCCGGAAAGGTTCTCATTGGTTATGGCAGGTTCGTAAAAATCTTTAAAATTGTCGAAATCTTCAAGCAGTCGGGTAACATTCATTTTTTCAATTTTATTCTTTACCCAGAGCATCTTTTGTTCATCTTTAACAGAATATCTGACCGAAGTATTTAGCTTGCCGCCAAACCCATTAAATTTTAACTGATCAACCAGGTACAGGCTATCGGTAAGATTAAACAGGGCGGATACATTTTCCACCACAGCTTTCTTGTATGTCAGGCTTCTTACCCTTAGCTTTCCTTTTATTAAATATTTGTAGTTTGGAGCTGTGGAACCGCTGCTTTTTGCTGCTGATGTTGTATCTTTATTTTCTTCGGAGGTTACAGTTGCATCTGCATTTCCTGCCATTAATGGTGCAAAAATGCTATAATCAAGGTCGCCAAGTCCAAATCGACCCTCAACATATAGTCGTGACGCCTGGTTCCTGATAACCGAATTATACAGGTTAACTATTATCGTCGAATCTATGATAAAATCAATACCACTGTATATTCCATGCGCACTATTTATTTTAATGGTATCGGGCTTCATGAGCAGTTTTCCCGAAAACTCCTTTACTCTCATCAAGGTATCCGGCATATCAACGGAGACCTTGTCAAAATCGATACGAAATGTACTGTTTTTAAAAACCAGATCGTTTATCTGGTTTGTAATAGAATCAAGGTTCAACTTTCCCCCGGAGGCAATCTGAGCAGTAATTTCACCCGATAAGTTGTTCACCAGCGTATCCGGAAGTATAGCTTTAATTTCGCTCAGATTAAGCTTGATATTACTGGTTATATTAAACTCGGGGGATTTTAAATTCTGAATTTTTGCAGAACCATAAAAAACACAGCTATCGGCTTTAACCTGAAACGACTTCAAATCTATTCCCAGATTTGAGGGTTCACTGAGCTTTCCTGACAATCGGGCGTCGAAGGAAGCGTTATTGATGTTAATCCTATAAAAGGGAATGTTAAGGTGAAGATCGCGGGCTGTTATATGGTGTAACTCGTATACCAATTGTCCGGATAATGAACCGAGTGACAAGGTCGGATCCAGCGCGAGAAAAAGATTATTAAAAGTAAGGTCCAGCTGACTTGTTTCAAGCAAATAGTCAATAAAATCATTTCCGATAGAATCCGGAAAGACACCTTTGGCAGCGAGGCGTGCCCGGAGTTGGCCCTTAGCATCGGATATAACAGTGTCCGGTATATATTCTTTGAACTCACCCAGATCAATCTCAATATCGGCATTGATTTTATATTGTTTAAGATCGAGATTATTCAGACTGAAAGACATATCAACGCTGCTCTTCCCGGTTTCGGCATGAAATTTCCTGATAGTAACACTTGTTGTTTTGTTATTCATCATTTTGCCATTCGTAAGATAACCGGTGAAGGAAATGTTTTTTAAAGCCGGATAACCAGCCATTTGTATATATCCATTCTTCATTACAACATTCATCTTCACCTCAGGCAGAATGGAATCATAGACAAAGCCCTTTATTGCGGCATCCATATTTAACATACCGGAAGCTTTTTGCAGATCAATATCTTCAAGTGTTTTTTTTGGGATGTATTTGATTATCTCATCAATATTGATTCGAGTACCCTGTATATGAATATCCATTTCAACAGTGTCCTTTATCACAGCATTTCCGACAAGATAAAAATCAGCACCATCGGTTGATATGATCAATTCTTTCACATCCACCGAGTCTTCTGAATACATCACATTAAAATCAATTCCCGTCTCTCTCATAAAATGCAGATTTGTAGCTTTATAATTGCAGTCTGACAATTTCAGCATACCTTTCGCCGAACCGTGAATGTATTCACCCCTTATTTCACCGTTTATTTCAGCTTTCGGAATTACCATCCGGGCACTTATTAAGTTCAGGCTATCGTAATAGTTACAATGAATATCCCTCAATATTAATTCTTTAAGCATAACATTCAGGCTTACTGCGGTGGTATCGGAAATGTCTTTTTGTTTCGCATTGATTAAGAAATCAAAGTTGCTGATGCCCCGGGTATCGACGATGTAACTGAGATCCGCCCCTTTGATTTCAACCCTCATTATTTCAAATTCACCTTTAAAGAGCGGTCTTGTTTTTACGGAAACGTAAACCTTTTCAATTTTTGCCAGTGTTTCTTCCTCTGTAATTAGCGAATCGGATAAGCCAAAAGCATCGGGAGAACCAAGCCAGACACCTTCAAGTTTTATTGTTGCCAAAGGGAACCTCCGGATGAGGCTTAATGAAATATCGTCAATAACTATGGGTGCGCTAATGGACTTACCTATCTTCCTTAGTGCAATACCGGCAATCTCATTTTCCTTAAGTTTTGCTATAACAGAAAGTAATATGATCAATAAAAGAAAAGCTAAAATGATGATGCCAGATATTTTAAGTGCTTTTTTCAAGTAAAAAGCCGTTATTTTCAAATTCTTATTTATTTTAGTATGTGACACGATCCAATTTCTTTATGAATTTAATGTAAAAAAGGTATTGTTTACTTGCTAAAGTTAACGATAATAAATATCCTAAAAAACTCTCCATTTCAAAGTATTTCGATCTCCTCTACCGTTAATATAACCTTAAAAAGTTTTCCTTACGCCCTGCGGGCAAAGCTAGAATTAAATAACCAATTTTTGGTCTGGATACAAAAGTAAAAGGCTGCCCTTTTGAGACAGCCTTAATTTATAAATTTAATGTTTAACTCAGTCTTAAGTAGCTAATAATGGCTGATCTTTTTAATCTTTTACTCTTTCACCAGCTTAAGATAAACGGTCCCTTCAGATGTTTTTATATGTACAACGTAAATACCAGCAGCCTGGCCGGATATATCCAGCCCGAGCTTTTCTCCGGCGCCCTGTAATGTAAATTTCCTGTCATATACAATATTACCCGTAGCACTTGTGATTGTGAGCCGCCCGATGTTAATGCCTCCTTTCAAAGCGATATATGCTTTGCCACTGGTCGGATTCGGAAATAATTCCAGACCTGGCATGATATTCTCAAGACCTGTAATACTGCTTACTACCTGGCTATTTGAAGTAGCGCTGCACCCGTTTTCGTCTGTCACTACTACCCAGTACTCGCCATTTTCAAGGGCTGTATACTGGTACTGGATACCATCCAGAGGTATAATATCACCGTCTTTGAACCATACATAACTGTAATCCGGATCCTCTGTAGCGGTCAGCAAAGTACCTTCCAGTGCTAAATCTACATTTGGGATCGGATTTACAGTGATGTTAACCATATTCGAAGGCAGGGAATCGGAACTGCAGGCGTCAAATATCTCAACATGATAGGTACCATTCTCACTGGCCGCATAACTGTAATTTGTTGCTCCGTCTATTACAGCATCATTCCTGTACCATATGTACTGAAGTCCGGATAGTGTATCCGTGCTTAATTCAATGCTTTCACCATCACAAATGCCGATGTCACCTGACGGTGTAACCAGCGGATTTGATAAAGTCCTGTTAAGTATCTGCAAAGTACCCGTACCGGGAACCCCGTCCATAGGCGGATTGGAAGCATTTATTCGTATGCGGTACAGATATCCGGTGGATATATTATCAGGGATTAATGCTTCGATTGTTCCTGTTAGATCGGTACTGGCCACACTTCCTATTACCATCGGATCATCAAAACTTCCAAGGGAATCTGACAGTTCCACGGTGAATATGTTCCCGGGTGAAACCTCTGCTGATTTGTAATCAACGGCTATTGAAGCATCGGCACATTGAATACCAGCCGGCAAGCCTGTAACTTTTACTGAAGGCATTAAATATAAAGGATACCTGTATAAAGTCAAACCGGTAACCGTATCGTTTGTTACATTGCAGGAATATGCTCCTGCATCAGTTGCCGCAGGATTCATTATAAGCAAAACTGAATCACCTGTGCCAGAATACAAACCGTTATCACTTATATCTCCCCCATTGAATGTCCACTGGTAATTATTGTACAGGCCGTCAGTCAGCGAAACCAGCGTAAGGGTATCTTCAACTGCAAAATATATTGTATCGGATGTACATATAGAATCCTGGGGAGAGTAAATGTCAAGGATGTGAATATTTGGTTCCAGGTCACCAAAGGTAAACTTATTATTCTCTACATAAAACTGGTCTACCGATGATAGTCCTGAAAAATCGGGCAGGTCTTCAAGATTATTATTCCTGATATGTATCCTGCTAAGTCCAGGTATACCTGTCAACTCCTCAGGAACCGGTCCGCTCAGCTGATTATTTTGCACAAAAAAATAGTTGAGCTTGGTTAAATTACCCAGCTCCGGCGGTATAGGACCGGTAAGCTGGTTTTCGCTGATAATGAAGTTCCATAGATTTGTAAGGTTACCCAGTTCAGGAGGTATAGCACCTGTCAGCTGGTTTCCATACAGTTCAAAATAGATCAGATTTGACAAATTGCCTAACTCAGGGGGAATACTTCCTGTAAAATTGTTTGTCTCCAGCGATAACTGCTGCAAGTTCGACATATTGCCCAACTCCGTAGGAATCTCGCCCGATAACTCATTATAGGCAAGGTTCAGTGTAACCAGACTGGTTAAATCATCAATTTGTGAAGGCAGGCTGTCAGTCAGTTCATTGTTGGATAATATTAGAGCAAGTAAGCTGGTTAAACCGGTTATCTCATCAGGAATTGGACCGGTAAGCTGGCAATCAACCAAATACACATGCTGCAAACCCGAAATATTTCCCAGTTCCGGGGGTATTGTGCCACCCAGCGGGTTACCGGAAAGCATTAGTGTTCTTAGATTTGTTAAGTTTTCAATATAGCCGGGAATACCTCCCGATAACTGGTTATATGATATTGCCAGTGTGACAAGATCGGGTAAGTTACACAATTCGGGAGGGATAGATCCTTCAAGTTCATTATAATTCAGATCAAGAAATGCCAGTCTTGATAAGTCTCCCAGTGTTGCAGGAATTGAACCGTCAAGAGAATTATTACTTAAATACATCTCGCCAATATTTTCCATATTCCCCAGCTCAGGGGGAATGGGTCCGGTAAGATTATTTTCTCGTAAATTCAGGAAACTTAAATTGGATAAATTTCCAAACGATGAAGGAATTGAACCGGTAAGATTGTTGTTATGTAAATCCAATAGATTCAGATTGGATAAGTTCCCGAGCGACGAAGGAATCGGACCTGTAAGCGAATTTCTGTCCAGGGCTATATCTGTTATGCTTTCCAGGGTTCCTAACTCGGGAGGAATGCTTCCTGTAAGATTGCAGCTATAAACATAAAGCCTTTCCAGTTTTGACAGGTTTCCTGTTTCAGGTGGCAGGCTGTCAGTCAATCCATTATTTCCATTTAGATAAAGCCGTTTAAGGCTATCGAGATCTCCAATCTCAGGAGGGATACAACCGTTAAGATCGTTGCCCTGCAGGTAAATATTCACTACTCTTCCGTTTTCCATCTCTATTCCATACCAGGCACCCACAGTATCTGTTTTCCAGCCCGAATTATACTCCCAGTTATCACCATCGGTACTGTCGTATAAAGCAACAAGGGCCAGGGAATCGGTCAGCAAATCGCCGGCATGCAAGACTGAAATGTTAAAAAACAGAATTAAAAAACAGGTAAAAGCATACGATAGAAATACTTTCAATGACTTCATGATTTTATGTTTTAAGGGATTATTATAACAGTGATTCAGGAATTTACTGAAATTCCCTGTATAACAAATATACTATATTAATTCATATTTTCATACCTTTATTAATTGCAGACAGATTTAAAATCGATATAGACAAAAAATAAAGCCATGAAAAAAGAAAAAAGTTCCTCTAAGTCAAATGTAAAAAAGGTCGCAGCAAAAAGCCTTAAAGAAAAAAGGGCCGATAAAAAAGCCAAACGTGAAAAGTCTAAACGTAGTGGTTCATGACTATTTCCGGTTTTAAAACAGTTTTTTGACCAATCCGGGAATGCGGCTTAGCGCAAGCTGTTAGTTCTTTTCAGACTTTTTAATTTTTCTTTCTTCCCTGCGCTGCCTTTTTTCTTCCTGTTTTTTTTTCTTAGCCAGTTCCTTTTTTCTCTTTTGGTATTTATGTTGTGATTTTTCCATAAATTATGGATTATTATATGAGTACTAATTTACAAAACTAAACGCTTTTCCACTTTTACCCGCACGGCCGGTCCGGCCAATACGATGAATATAATTTTCGATAGTCCTTGGCAGCTGGTAATTAATAACATGTGTTACATCATTAACATCTATTCCCCTGGCCGCAACATCTGTGGCTACCAAAACCTGTATGTTTCCCTTTTTAAAATTATTTAACGCGGTTTGCCTTCTATTCTGGGATTTATCCCCATGTATTTGATCAACCCGAATACCTGATTTCTTAAGTTTCATGCATACAGTGTCAACCATTCTTCTGGTTTCAGCAAATATCAGCACTTTTTCGAAATCCTCCTGCTGAATCATGCCAAGAAGAATCCTGAACTTGTCTTCATTGTTTTTTGCCCGTAACATCTTTTGCTCAATATAACATTCCGAAGTTCCCCTGCTAATAACTTTTACCTCTTCGGGATTATGCAGCAATTTACCAATTAAAAATTGCTGGGACTTGTCTTCTGTTGCTGAGAATAATAGTGTTTGTTTTCTGCTGTGCATCGAATTTATAATAAGCATAACATCTTCAATAAACCCCATGTCAAGCATCCGGTCAAATTCATCCAGTATCAATATGGCGAAACTCTTCAGATTAAGAACTTTCCTTTTTTCCAGGTCGAGCAACCGTCCGGGGGTTCCTACTATTAAATGAACATTCCTTCGCAACTTATTCAGATCATTGCTTATATTAATACCCCCAATAAAACAGGCGCTGTATAACTCCAGTCCTTTTGTCATACTTTTGAATTCCTGTTCTACCTGCACAGCGAGTTCACGTGTCGGGACAACGACAAGCGTTTTCATAGAACTTGCATCCCTAATCATATTGTGAATTACAGGAATAAGAAAAGCACCAGTCTTACCTGTTCCTGACTTTGCAATACCAAGGAGGTTATGTCCTTCTATTAGTTTTTCCAGTGTTTTATCCTGAATTTCTGTTGGATAAATATATCCTTTTTTATTCAATGCGGCTTTTAAATGATTACTAATTGGCATCTGGTTAAATGACCGGCTGGCAATATAATTAATTTCCTTTAAATCATTAGCCTCTTTTTCAAGTAAATCGGGATTCAGTGATGAGCTCTCCTTACTTCTTTTGTTTCCAAATGAATGATTATATGATTTCCGTTTCCCGTTACCGGATGCAAACGGACGGCCATTGTGGTTTCTTTTAGAAATGTAATGTGTGTGATTCATAATTAATTTTTAAGTTTAAAATTCGTTTACTATAATTTATACATAACAAAATGATGCTTGTAAAGCATTCTTTTGCTCCAGGGAGACTCTTTAAGGAATTCAGATATTTAAAAGGAATTGCTTAGCTAAGCCTCAATGAATACCTAGCTAAATCTAAATAATAGAAAGGAAAATTATATAGGAAATAAATGTCCTGCTAAGTAAAGTTGCACAAAGGTATAAAAATATTTCATATCTTTATTAATTACAGCCAGTTTTAAATCCAGTACAGACCTTAAAAATAAAAGCCATGAAACATCGCAGAATTATTTTAAACCTGATTATCCGGACACTTGCTCTTGCTCTTCTGCTGATCCTGTTCTGTCAGACCGGAAATGCACAGAAAATCGAGGTATCCGATGATATAAACAATGATACTACCTGGAAAGCCGACACAGTCAAAGTTCTGGATAATATAGCAATAAACTCAGGCTATACACTGAGAATTAATCCCGGTACTTACATAGAATTTCAGGGGCACTATAAGCTTGAAATACAGGGATGTTTGCTGGCCTTTGGAACCAAAGACAGCAACATTATTTTTACAGTCAATGATACTACTTTGCTTCATGACCTGGATACCACTACCGGTGGTTGGAACGGTATAGATTTTTACAGTACTAGTGCAGACACCTCCAAACTTATATATTGTACCCTTCAATATGGTAAGGCAACAGACGGACAGCCGGCATGGGACGGTTATGAGGATAGTGGCGGATCGGTATTGTGTTATAGTACCGGACCTTTCCTGATACAAAATTGTACGATACAAAATTCAATTGCAGTTGACGCGGCTGCTGTTAAATCACACAACGGTAATGTAATACTTTTAAACAATGTTATGAAAAACAATAAAGCACAATATACGGCTGCTGTTAGTATTGGCTATTCAGAAGCCCGTGTTATAGGAAATACTATTGCGAATAATCTCTCTACAGGTGGTGAAGGAGCTTTAGCACTTGATAATACAAATGGACTATATGTAAATAATCTTATTATAAACAATGAATCAGTAAGCGGACCGGGAGCCATATATGTAAACTCGTCAAATACTTCCCGCAGTTTTACTTTTACCAACAATATTATAGCTAATAACAGGTCACATGGTATTTACGGGGGCATATACGTCAGCAATACAGGTGCGCATACATTATATAAAAACAACATTATCTGGAATAACGTGGCCGAAGGCATTAGTTCCCAGTTTTATCCGGAAGACATAATACGTGTCGAGTATAACAATATCCAGGGCGGGTACGCGGGTGCTGGTAACATTGATGCCGATCCGATGTTTGTAAATCCTTCGGCAGGTGCCGGGATTCAGTTTGACGGACTGGCAGCGGACTGGTCATTGCAGCCGTTATCTCCATGTATTGACGCCGGCAAGCCCGATTTTACAACCGACAGCACGGGCACGGAAACAGATTTTGCAGGTAGTCCCAGGATACAGTATGGTACTATTGATATTGGCGCCTTTGAAATAACTTATTGCACTGCGGTTAGTGAACCTGATCCTGACAATATACTTATTAATGGCAGCTTCGGAACCTGTGAATTAACGCCGTGGGATGTATATACTTCAGAACAAATGGATAAACCTGCCAGGTATCGTATTATTGAAGGGGAATGCAGGGTAATGCCTGACGGCATTGCTGCCGAGCCTGATCCATTGGATGTTCAGCTCCTGCAGGAGCTGTCGGAGCCGCAAATGCAAATGCTTGAAACAGATTCCACTTATGAACTCAGTTTTGATGTCTGGGCTGAAATGAATGACAGGCCCTGCGAAGTGTTTTTTGGCATGAATGAAGAACTGTTTACAGCTCTCGTAAACGAAGATATTTTGGTTGGCACGGAACCAGGATCATTCGCATTTGAGTTTACTGTAAGCGAGATTTTCCCTTCAGTTAAGTTGTCATTCGGACTTGGAGCTGACAGCTCTGCAGTAACGATTGATAATGTAAGGCTCGTTAAAGTGCCTTCAGGAGTAATTAATAATATTGGTCAGTCAGGTTACATGGCTCCCTTAATATATCCTAATCCCGCCCATGATTATTTGAATATATTTGCAGATGAGGGTTCAACAATAGAGATATATAATAATCTGGGTATTCTGATTGAATCCCAAACTACAGTAGCCGGCAATTCAGTAATTATTGATACTGAAAATCTCCCGCGGGGTGTTTATTATATCGAAATAAGAAGTAACTCTGAAACATCGGTGAGGAAGGTAATAGTCAAGTAACCTGCATTATTTATTATCTTCGGGATTCATAAGTTAGATAATATGAATAACGGGAGATTGCTTTTTTATTCTTTGTCAGTTGCCCTTGGCGGATTCCTGTATATAGCTTTCTTCGCTATATCCCAGGGTGCTGTTATCTGGGTATTTATCTCAGAAATCTTTCCAAACCAGGTAAGGGTATCCGGACAGGCTGCGGGCTTCTTTACCCACTGGATACTTGCAGTAGTCATTGCAAATGCATTTCCCTTTTTTGTGAATTTCATTGGCGGCACACCCATATTTTTGTTTTTTGCTATAATGATGGTGCTCCAGTTATTGTATGTTTTAAAGCTGATGCCTGAAACCAGGAATATTACACTGGAGGAGCTCGAGAAAAGACTTATAAAGTAATTCTATAATTAAAACAATGAGAATAGTTGTAGCCCTTGGCGGGAATGCCCTGCTGAAAAGAGGCCAGCCCATGACGGCTGAAAACCAGCGTGCAAACGTCCGTATTGCTGCCGAAGCACTGGCTCCGGTGGCCAGGGAACACCAGCTGGTAATATCGCATGGCAACGGACCCCAGGTGGGATTGCTTGCCCTCCAGGCATCCTATTATAACGAGGAGGAAGCCTACCCCCTTGATGTGCTTGGTGCACAGACAGAAGGTATGATTGGCTACCTTATTGAACAGGAGCTGGGCAACATACTTCCCTTTGAACAGCCATTTGCCAGCATACTGACTATGGTTGAAGTTGACATTAACGATCCTGCTTTTAAGAATCCGACCAAGCCTATCGGACCGGTATTTGAAGAAGAAGAGGCTATGAAACTTATGAGGGAGAAAAAGTGGATTATGAAAAAAGAAGGTGATAAGTGGAGAAGGTTCGTCCCCTCTCCCATTCCCAAAAGAATATTTGAGATGCGCCCAATAAAATGGCTGCTCGAAAAAGGCACTATAGTCATATGTACGGGAGGCGGCGGTATACCGACCGTATATGACAGTGAAAGGATGCTGCACGGAGCAGAGGTTGTCATTGATAAAGATTATGCGGGGGCGCTTCTGGCCTTTGAGCTTGAAGCCGATATGTATATTATGGCTACAGATACAAATGCAGTATATACCGGCTGGGGAACACCACAGGCCAGGGCACTGAAAAATGTTACCTGCGATGAACTGAAGAATGAAGATTTTGATCCCGGCTCGATGGGACCAAAAATAAAATCGGCCTGCTGGTTTGCCGAAAGAACCGGTAAAAAGGCAGCAATAGGCTCACTTGCAGACCTTGAAAAAATAGTAGCAGGAGAAAAAGGCACAATAATATCTCCCTGAGCAAAAAAGTTAATGAAATTTTTGGAAGTCCTGTTTAAAAGTTGCATATTGCAACAGTTTTCATATACAACAATCTCATAGAATATGCGTAGTGATTATAAGTCAGAAATTCCAGGGATTTCATCACAATGGAGATTTGCTGATTATCTTGGTGCATTGAGAGTGCGATTTTCGATAGGTCGCAATAATTATAAAATCAATCCGGGTTTATGCAGGCTGGGCAACGCTGATTCAAAATCTGACGTGTTTGTAACGGCTAATTATAAGCTGAGCTTTGACATTTTAAGAAAAAATCTTGATGGCATCAACGCATGGATACTGGTTCTCGATACAAAAGGAATAAATGTATGGTGCGCAGCCGGTAAGGGCACATTCGGGACAGGTGAACTTATAAAGCAGATAGGTCAAAGCAACCTTCACGATATTGTATCGCACAGGCGGCTAATACTCCCCCAGCTTGGTGCTACAGGCGTTTCAGGTTACATCGTTACAAAAGCAACGCAGTTTAACATAAGATACGGACCGGTCCGTGCCCGGGATATTAAAAATTACATCGAATCGGGTTACAAGACAACCGAAGATATGCGCAAGATACGGTTCAACATAAAGGACCGTATAATTCTTACTCCGGTTGAAATAGTTAATTCCCTGTGGAAGGTGTTGCTTGTAATTGCTATATTCTTTGGCATATCGGGAATTGTTTCAACGGGTTTCTCATTTGAGGCAGCATTGAGCCAGGGTTTCAAAGACGCTTTGTTCATCACTGCAGCTTATCTTTCAGGGGCATTCCTTACACCGGTACTTTTGCCATGGCTGCCTGGCAGGTATTTTGCAGCCAAGGGTATTGCAGCTGCAGCTGCAGTGTTCGCCATAATAGTGATAACCGGAATAGCAGGTTACCGTCCTTTTTATCTTACAGGATGGTTCCTAATGTCTGTTGCCCTTTCTTCATTCCTGGCAATGAATTTTACAGGTGCCAGCACCTATACATCACTTTCAGGTGTTAAAAAGGAAATGAGAGTGTTTATACCAATCCAGATAGCTGCTGTTTTAACCGGATTTATTTTATTCATAATTTCTAAATTCATATAAATATGGACAGACAGTTGTATATCAGGAATGTTGTTACTCTTAATTACGATTCGTCAAAGTGCAACGGTTGCGGACTATGTGTGCAGGTTTGCCCGCATGGAGTATTTAAGATGGAAAATAAAAAGGCCGTTATTACAAACAGGGACTTTTGTATGGAATGCGGTGCATGTGCTATGAATTGTAAAGAGTATGCCATAAGTGTCAGCAAAGGAGTAGGCTGCGCATCAGCAATGCTTAACGGACTTCTAAGAAAAACAGAGCCCTCATGTGGCTGCAGTACAGGTGGCTGCAGCACAAGCTGCAATTAATATTAAATCCGGGAAATCATGGAAAATGAATACATAAAAAAATTCAGGGAAGTTATCAGGCAGTTTGAACGCGAGTTACTTTTCCAGAACACAGAATCGTGCTGCAATGGCGTATCGCTGGCGCAATGCCATACATTGCTGGAGCTGGAAAATAAAGAGAAAGCATCGGTCACCGGGCTTGCCGACAGCCTGTCGCTTGATAAGAGCACGGTGAGCCGCACAGTGGACGGACTGGTAAATATCGGCCTTGTTAACCGTGATATACCTTCCGATAACCGCAGGATGGCCATACTGAGCTTAACGCCAACAGGAACAAAAACATGTGCCGATATTAATTCTTTAAGTAATGAATATTTTTCAGAAAACCTGTCAGTTCTCTCAGTTAAAGAACAAAAAGAACTATTAAGGCTTCTTAAAAAGATAACGGACTATATGATCAGACGGCGAAAAGAATGCCAGTGTTCCCTTTGATATTACCTGATTGTAAAATAGGGGAAGTCTATGCCAAGCAGAAATCTCATGAGTATGCAGTATCTTTTCAGGAGGGAGGTAATGAGAAAATTGTTGCGCACATGCTCAACAGCATGATATCCCATCCTTTCCCTTTCATCTTTATTGAGAAGCAGGAATTTCATATATGTTGCCATATGATCGGTATTGTAAGGTTCAACCAGGAAGCCCGTTTTATTATTTATTACCTGCAGGGGTATCCCGCCTACCTCACTTCCTATTACCGGTGTCCCCTGCCATAGAGCTTCCGAAATTACAAGTCCGAATCCCTCCTTAGTGGAAACATGTATAAATAATTTGGCAATTTTCATTAACGCACCAATACTCTCATCATTATTCTTGATATTCAGCAAAAGATGTATATCAGGATCCCCGCCAACGATATTCGAGATTTCGGAATAGACCCTGCTTCCCTCAGGATCATCTTTTGCAGAATTTCCGACTATTATTAATATCGGCTTTAGCTTCTGCACCCTTTTATATTGCCGCAGTTTGTTAAACGCCCTGATAATAGATACCTGGTTTTTATGAACATCATATCGTGAAACTGCAAGTATGATCGGCCGCTCAGCATCAATATCATGAACTTTAAAAAGATCTTCCAGGGTAGCCAGTGCTTCTTTTTCAGTACGCTGCCTGTTTTTGGGATTCAGAGGATCAATAGCCGGAGACATCCTGTACACAGGTTTCTTGATTCCTTCCTTTACAAAATTATCATGGGAAAAGACCACCCCGTCGTAATTATTGATATAGGGCAGCAGGAAATTCCATATCAATTCATTCGCTTCAGTTGTGTCAATGTGGCACCTCCATATCATTTTTCCCTCATAATGTCCGTGGACTACAGATGCACACGGCTGCGGATCATGAACGATATTCATGTCGCCAATTATTCTTTTGTTTTCAAAATTTCTCTTATTGGTATTAATATATAAATCAAGCAAATCCTCAAGTGTAAACTCCTGTTTCAGACCCTGTATTATATTGTGGAACCTCTTTGTGACCATGTAGAAATCCTCAGTGCCTTCTATGCAATACCATATACATTTTATTCCAAGTCCGTTTGCCAGGGGAACAAGGCTCTTAAGCATCTCTGCCACCCCTCCTCCATCAAACGTCGAGTTCATATGTGTCCACGTTTTATTTACCAGGAGATCGGAAAGTTTTTTGATCGTTTCAATCTTCTCTTTGCCTATTATATCCGAATAAACATCTATATCCACCGGTTCAAGCGGAGGATGGTTTCTCTTGTATTTTTGACTTAAATTACTATACACCTTTTCTGCTTTTCAGATAAAGATAGCCAATTATATATTTTTATTCAACCTTAGAACATAGTAATTGGTACAGCTTATCTTTTGCCCTCTGGTAAGATAACCATGCAAACGTTCAAATGTTTTGTAAAGCTACATTTAATTATTTGGAAAAAACGGAGAAATTGCTGAACTTTCCATTTGGAAAGAAATTGTGAGTTGGTATAACCTTAATAATCATTATCATGAAAAAGATGTTATTTGTAATCCTGCTTTTTATAGCACTTAACTCGGGCATGTCACTCTATTCACAGCACACTGTAAATCTGCATCCTGTGGCCGATATATATATGAGAACCCTTGGGGGCGGTGACGGACATTGCTCATTTATGAAGTTTGATATTTCTTCAATTCCAACGGGTAACAAAATTGATAGTGCAAAGCTCGCGGTTTATGTGCACGAGATGAGCACGGACTATGCACTTAATAACGATATGTTGTTTATGCACATGGATAATCAGGACTGGATTGAAAGTGACAACAGCGACATAGTGATAACAGATACGATAGTACAGGAGGACGGATTAGTCGCGGGCTTGGGGTGGAACTATTCGGATGATCTTACACAACTGTTTGTTCACGATTATGGCATATCAAACGGCTTTTTCACGGTAGTGATGAAAGATTCCAATGACATGACCGTGATGCCTCCCTATTTTGAATACCCCGAAGATAAGGATGACAGCCTGGTAGTGGGATTGTTGCCCAAGTATATAATATTCTACCCTCACGAATATGGTGAGTCCGAATTCATACCGGAGCTGACTATTGATTATACTATTATACCAGATATAACAAATGAATCAGGTGATTCTGCAAAGTGTGAGGGTGAGAGCGCATCCTTCTTTGTGTCAGCAACCGGCGACCCTCCTTTATACTACCAGTGGCAAAAAGATGGTATTGATATCCCGGATGCCACGGAAAGCACATTCTCCATAAGTCCGGTTACCACTGATACTGCGGGAAACTACAGGTGTATTGTTACCAACAGCGGGGGTGCAGACACAAGCTCTGTAAAGGTACTGACCGTATATACGTTGCCAACTGTCGTTATTCTCGGTCCCGATACTGCATGTGGTAGTGCATTGCTGGATGAAGGTGTCGGAATGCCCGGTGATATTTACCAGTGGTCAACAGGTGAAACTACACAAATAATTACTGTCACCGAGAGCGGAAATTACAGCCTGATAGTCATTGACGGCAGCGGCTGTGCCGGATCGGATGATATTGACGTTGTTATATATCCCCTGCCCTATGTCGAGCTGGGCAATGATACATCTATACTGGCAGGGTCCTCGCTTTTACTTGATGCAGGTGAAGGCCGTGACTCATATCTATGGTCAAACGACTCAACCACGAGGACAATACTTGTGGACTCGACAGGGACCGGACTGGGTGCGGCAATATATTATGTGACGGTAACAGAGGGTGTATGCCAGTCAGCTGACTCAATAACAGTAACATATGTCATGCCCTTTACTGATATAGCAATTGTTTATCCCCCCGGGGAATTCAGCTATTCCTGCCAGATAAGTGAAGAGACAGAAGTGCCGGCAATGCTTATGAACACCGGCAACACAATAATTCCGGCCAATGACACAATATTCGGTTTCTACAGGGTGGATAACGGACCGGAGGTTGCGGATACTATGGTCCTGCCAAGTGATATAAACCAGGGCAGTACTTTTGTCTTTTCCTTTGACCAGAAGGCCGACATGGGAGAATACAGGCTCTATGACTATAAGATATATTTCTATTATAAATATGACCAGTATGCAGATAATGATACTGTAAACGGACAGGTGGAAAGGATTCCGGTACCGGTCATAAACCTTGGAAATGATACTACGCTTTGCGATGAACAGAGCATAGTCCTTGATGCCGGAGAAGGATATCATGAATACCAGTGGTCAGATTATTCAACCGGACAGACACTCACAGTGAATATGTCAAATGCAGAATATGGGCCGAATACATTTTTTGTAACGGTATATTTTTATGATTGTGTTTCTACGGATACTATTGAAATTACTTTTATGTCATGTTTCGGCGGGATCGATACGCACATTAACCGGCAACCGGACTTACGCACTTACCTGTCAGGTAACGATCTTAATATACTGGTAACAGGGGCGGCAAACAGGGAAATAGACGTGCAAATTGTCAACCTTCAGGGACAGGTTGTGTTCAGTGAAGTTTATACTGTCACGTCTGAAAAGTATATAAAGCAGGTAAATGTTTCCAGCTACCCCGCAGGTGTATACATAATTAAGGTCAGAAGTAACAATACAATAAAAACAGGGAAGTTTGTTATAAGGTAAAAAATTTATTTATTGCAATTGGTTAAAGTAAATGCTAACTTTAATCTGGCAAGTATTAACAAAAAGTAAAAAAATCATGAAAAAGATTTTCTTTTTATTACTATTGGCAGTAGTGATTTTCAGCTGTTCGAAAGATGATGACGGTAATATTTTCAAGGCTTCCATGAGTGCGCTTATTGATGATGAAGAATGGAATTCCGTAACAAGGTTGACAATCCTGGAAGAAGGCAAGTTTATAATAACAGGGACTTCGCTTAACGGTAAGATACTTACTGTCACTATAGGTGGAACAACAGAAGGAATATATGAACTCAGCCTGTCATCAGCCATGGCAGGTGCTGTATATAAGGAATCAGCGAGCATGAGCATTGAAGATGCTTATGTATCTGC
>Ga0315548_1001710_pt1 | contig 17989 bp, 14 predicted proteins | sample SalMarSW160110MG_2_FD_202540 | JGI IMG/M metagenome (GOLD analysis project Ga0315548, IMG submission 202540) | Salt marsh sediment microbial communities from the Plum Island Ecosystem LTER, Massachusetts, United States - Salt Marsh Sediment SW1601-110 ...
CGGGTAATTTTACTAATAATAAAACAAGTACAGGATAACTGATTTCGCACTCTTGGTGCTTATGCACAATTTGATTTATCAATTCTAATGTGTATAAAGAAAAGAATCCGTCAGATAGATTTGTTGCTTTTTCAAACAGCTGTTCCACAGAGTTACACAGAGAAACTACAGAGTCTCACAAAGAATTAATTTATGATTCTTTTTATTCCGTTTTTTAGCATGGGTACATAAAAATTAATCAGTAATCCAAGTTTATAGTTTCCTAATTTCAAGTAAGTTAAGACTTGTGCGGTATGCACATTTGTGAGGGCCTCAACTGTTTTAAGTTCTATGACAACTTTTCTCTCGACTAATAAATCGATACGATACCCATGGTCCAACTTAACCTCTTGAAATGGAGGTTCCGTTTGTTCTCAAGTTTACCCGGTTTTTTCAGGATCTGGCTTGGACGGATAATAACCTATGTATTTTATGGAGGTTCACTTATATATTATTGGCATTGGTTTTTCTATTTCTACAAACAAGTCTTTTTTTATAAGTTCATAATAAAGACATTCCCGATATGCCGATTCCAATAAACCAGGACCAAGATGTTTATGAACATCAATTGCGCAACCTATAATTGTATTTGAAATAGTATTCTCAATCATTTTTCTTTGTGTTTCTTGGTGACTGCTTTGTGTAACTCTGTGGTACAGCTATCATAATATAAGATTAATAAAATGCAATAATTTTAACTGATTTTAACTTATTAAGATGGTCAATTCTAAATTTGCCTATTTACTGACACAATTCATTTTCTGTCCCCGGAGTTCCCAGATCGCCTGTCAAAAAAGAAGTTGTGCTTTCACACCAGTTAGTGCTCAATAAAGCATCATTCGCATCCGATATGTTTGGGTCCAATTGAATAGAAACTCCGTTCAGTGAGGTATTAAAACCCGGAGCACCGTAATTTACCATACAGATAACCGAACCGTCGGTTCCATCGGTCCCGTAAGCATTGATATAAATTTCATCACCATCGTTCACTAGTGATATGGTTGAATATACATAGTCTACTTCGGCAGTCGCTGTGTCCGAGCGGCCCAGGAGGGCAAATTCCCCGGGGAGCAATGGCAGATCATCTGTAATAACGTGAATAGTATTACTTGAGCCCCTGCGAATAACAAGTCCAATCAGGTTGACGGTTTGGTCCGATACATTCTTCACTTCTATATATTCTCCTCCCGCGTCCGGTAAAGCCGCAGGATTGTACATGATTTCAGTAATGAGGAGTTCCCCCGACATTTCAGTTTCTATATCACTTAATGTAACAATTTCCGTTTCATAAGTTTCATCAACGTTCAAACTGATTAAGGCATTTCCATCAGAAAGGGAAGCATCAATATGGATTTCATAATGTTTCCCGGTTTCAGCTCCGGCAATATCTCCTGATAAATTCCTGGTTTGTATATTTCCTTCATTGTCGGAATAGCTAAGGTTGGATTCTATATGCAAGGGGCCTTCATCAAAAAATCCGGCCCGGGTTTCGTCCATGCCAAAAACGAGTGATCCAGCTGAATTTGAAACAGAAGTTGAATAGCTTGTAAAATCCTGTATAACGTTCTCTTCATATATGACCGTAACCATGATATTTGACAAGGTACAGGTAATGGTTGAAGAAGTTGTCTGTCCGGCAGTGATGGCAAAATTTCCGGAACTGCCAAAATAGTAAGGATTGTCAAATTCTGCAGGCACGTTGTTATCAGAATGAGCTGTGGCATAATAAGTTCCTTCAGGAAGTTCAATACTTTCAGGAATTTCTGATGCACCATTGTATTGCTCAACAACCTCGTCCTGCAGATTGTAAATTCCAATAATGAATGCATCCAAATCTGCTGCTTTTAAGGGATTGTATACATTGAAAGCGGCAACAGATATTCCGACATCAAGGATTAGGCTTCCTGAGGGCAAAAGAGCAGTGTTATCCTTTTTGGAACAGGATACGATAATTACCATAACAAGTGCTGTCAGCACTTTGCTGAAAGAATTCAAATACATATGTCTCATGATAGTTTAGATTGATAGTTGAAAATTACTTTTAACGTTTTTATTTGGTGAAGCAAGATATTTTAAAAATCATTTTTTACCAATTTTCTGAAAGAGGAATATGATAATACATAATTATTATAAATAACAATGGATAATTTTTTGAATTGTATCATGAATATTTGTCATAAAACTCATTTTATACCTTGAAAAGTTTCTAATGAAAGAATAGAGATTAATTTTGCATAAATTTTCAAATCAATTGATATGTCAATGAAAAGAACAAAAATCAAAGATTTAATAGAACATGGAGAACTCAATGCAAAAGTTTTAGTTAAAGGTTGGGTGCGTACTTTCAGAAGCAACAGGTTTATACAGATCAATGACGGTTCTACCATAAACAATATACAGGCAGTAGTCGATTTCGAAAAATTCGATGAAACAGAATTGCGGCGAATTACATCAGGAGCCTGCTTACAAATCGAGGGAAAGCTTACAGAATCGATGGGCAAGGGACAGCGAGTTGAAATTCAAACAGAAAAATTTGAAATACTGGGAGACAGTCATCCTGATGAATATCCCCTACAACCGAAAAAGCACAGCATGGAGTTTTTGCGTACAATTGCTCATCTTCGCCCGAGAACCAACACATTCGGAGCTGTTTTAAGAATACGACATGCTCTTTCTTTTGCCATTCATAAGTACTTCAATGACAAGGGTTTTGTTTATTTGCATACTCCCATTATTACTGGTTCTGATTGTGAAGGTGCGGGAGAAATGTTCAGGGTGACAACCCTTGATCCTGTAAAACCTCCACTCACAAAAGACGGGAAGGTCAATTATTCGGAAGATTTTTTTGGAAGAGAAACCAATCTGACAGTATCGGGACAACTTGAAGGAGAACTCGGAGCCATGGCTCTTTCTGATATTTATACCTTCGGACCTACCTTCAGGGCAGAAAACTCAAATACTCCACGCCATCTTGCCGAATTCTGGATGATTGAACCCGAAATGGCTTTTTATGATCTGAAAGACAATATGGACCTTGTAGAAGATTTCCTTAAAAATATTGTGAGATATATTCTGGAAAATTCTGCACATGACATTGATTTTCTCACAAAAATGTACGATCAGGACTTGAAAAATACCCTGGAATTTGTAATAAGCAATGATTTTACAAGAATTGCCTATACCGAAGCGATAGCTATTCTGGAAAAGTCAGGTCAGAAATTTGAATATCCTGTTTCGTGGGGTGTTGATCTCCAGACTGAACATGAACGTTACCTCGTGGAAAAACACTTCAGGCGACCTGTTATTATCATCGATTACCCAAAAGAAATCAAAGCTTTCTATATGAAACAGAATGCTGACGGGAAGACGGTTGGTGCTATGGACGTACTATTTCCGAGGATAGGTGAAATTATTGGTGGTTCGCAAAGAGAGGAAAATTTTGAAAAACTGGTGAATCGTATAAAGGAATTACATCTAAATAAGGAAGATTTTTGGTGGTACCTCGAGACAAGAAGATTTGGTACTGCCCCTCATAGTGGTTTTGGACTTGGATTTGAGAGAATGATGTTATTTATTACAGGCATGTCTAATATCAGGGATGTGATTCCATTTCCCCGCACACCGAAAAATGCTGAATTTTAATCCTCCTTCGCGTTCCGCTCCGGCGGACGAGAAGTTGTGGTTTAATTCCCCGTAGCTTGCTGCGGAAATAAGAATCCAGAGCTTGCTCTGGGGTATAATACCATTTATTAAAGCATTCGGTTTTGCCATCTTCAGAGTTCTGATTTTAAAATAAAATGCTGCCGGGAGTCATTTATTTGTCGAAACATTGGAATCTTTAGACAAATTAAACATAAAATTCAAGGCATTTTTTTATTTTTATAATCGATGATTGAGTAAATGTGTCTGAGTGATGTTGAAACAGAAACTACAACAGAAACTGCTTCAAAGGCTTTCTCCTCAGCAGATACAAATGATCAAATTGCTGGAAATACCTACCATGCAGCTTGAACAGCGTATTAAGAGAGAGCTGGAAGAGAATCCTGTACTGGAAGAAGGCAGGGAAGAATCGGATTCGGAGATTGGGCCTGATGAGGATCCGGTTGCTGACGAAAAGGACAGGGATAATGAAGAATTTTCTCTCGAAGATTATATTGAAGATGATGACCTTCCTTCTTATAAAACAGAATCAAGGAATTATTCAAAAGATGATAAAAGAGAGGAAATTCCATTTTCAACAGGATCTACTTTTCACGAATTCCTGGAAGCACAGCTTGGTTTAAGGAAGCTGGATGAAAATCAGCATGCTTTGGCAGAATATTTAATCGGCAATATAGACGAGGATGGCTACTTGCGGCGTGAACTTGAGTCCATAGTTGACGATCTGGCATTTTCGTTGAATGTTACTGCTACTGAAGAGGAACTGCTGGAATTGCTAAGAATTATTCAGGATTTTGATCCTGTTGGTGTCGGAGCCCGTGATTTACGTGAATGTCTTCTGTTGCAGGTAAGAGAGAAAGATCAGGAGCTGCCTGAGATTGCTCTTGCAACAAAGATCATCAGGCATCACTTTGATGAGTTCACCAGAAAACATTATGAAAAGATAAAAAATAAACTGGGTATAAGTGATGAGGATCTCAAAGGAGCAATTGATGAGATACTGAAACTGAATCCAAAGCCAGGAAGTTCTTTTAGCGATCCTTTAAATAAAGACTCTTTTACCATTGTTCCTGATTTTATTCTTGAAAATAATGATGGTGAATTTCAGATTAGTCTGAATTCAAGAAATACTCCCGAATTACGACTTAGCAAAACCTATTCAGAAATGCTTCATTCTTATGCATCAAGTAAGGAAAAACAAACCCGGGAACAGAAAGAAGCCATAACGTTTGTTAAACAAAAGCTTGATTCAGCGAAATGGTTTATTGATGCTATTCGTCAGAGGCAAAATACATTGATGATTACCATGAATGCAATCATTGAATATCAGCATAACTATTTTATTGAGGGTGATGAAACATTATTAAAACCAATGATCCTGAAAGATATAGCTGACAGAACCGGCTTAGATATTTCTACTATATCGCGTGTAGCAAACAGCAAATACATCCAAACTCATTTTGGTATTTTCCCATTGAAATACTTTTTCTCAGAAGGATTGCAAACAGAGTCGGGAGAAGAAGTCTCAAGCAGGGAGATCAAGAAAATATTATTCGAATGCATTGAAAATGAAGAAAAGCGGAAACCTCTCACTGATGATAAGCTTGCCAGCATATTGCAGGAAAAGGGATACCATATTGCAAGACGAACAGTAGCGAAATATCGCGAGCAGCTAAATATTCCTGTAGCGAGGATGAGAAAAGAATTGTAATGACTCAATTTGCAAAATTCATATCTTTTTTATTTCACCCGATTTTTATGCCTCTTATCGGATTGATCATTATTTTTAATTCAGGGGTTTTTTTCATGGATGTTCCTGTGGAATATAAACGATTTGTTTACATGGTTGTAGTTTTATGCCATATCTTGCTTCCACTCAGCATCCTTCCGGTACTAATCTATCTTAAACACCTGAGAAACTATTCCTTGGATATAAGGAGAGAAAGGCTTATACCGTTGTTTTTTGCTACAATCTGCTTTTATATAGGGTATTATTTTGTGTCAAAGCTGGCCCCGGTCAGATTGATTAATTTATTTTTATTTTCATCAACCGTAGTGATTTTTATTCTTTTGTTTGTATCACTTTTCTGGAAGATTAGTATTCATATGACGGGAATTGGAGGATTAACAGGGATGATACTGATCCTTTCCTTTACTTATGGGATTGACTCAACAATTGTATTAAGTTTCAGTATTTTCGTTGCAGGATTGATTGCTACCTCGCGCCTGGCTTTACAATCTCATAGTGTTTTACAGCTTACGGCGGGATTTTTTACAGGTCTGTTGGCCATATTTATCCTCATGATGCAGATAATATTGTAACGTGAAAAGTTAAGTGTTCGGAGTTTTGGGTTGAGAGTTTTGAATTAGGTTGTTGGGTTGCTAGGTTTTTAGGTTATTGGGGACTTTCCTGATAACATACCGTGCGAAGATATGGCATCCAGGAATTGATTGTGATACTGTTGAATAGTTGAACTGTTAAAATAAACCTTTGTAACAGGGTGATCCTAATTCTACACCCTGAAAGTGTGTTATTATTATAGCCCGGGGTGAAACCCCGATAACAAGATACAAAATAAAAGCGTTTCATCTGCTTACTTAATTCAGGACTTAAACAATTCATGAAACATAAACAACAGAGATTTGAAATTTTGAGACAAGAAACCAGAGACTTGCGACTTGAGACTATTTTAATTTCCCGTTTTCTCCAAAACCGATCGAATTGTAAATTCATCCTGTTTCATTGTCCTGAACAGTTTCTTTGAAGAAAGATATTCTGCTAAGTATTCCTGCTCCGACTGTCCGGGAGTTGGCACAAGCACGGCTGTTTTTTTCAGAGCCAGGAGATCCATAATGGTACTATAACCTGAACGGCATATAATTATATCAGCACTTTTAATCAAAGGCAATAGTTTTTTTGAAGACAAGTGGTTGTGCCATCCCGGCAACATGTCTTCTTTTTTTCCCGGCAATCCGCGAATTACAGTATATACATATTCCTCGGGAATATATTTTATCTGATCCCGAATTAATTTTTCAAATGATGTTCTTTGATTTTCCGGTCCTGAGATAAGGAACAGGATCTCTTTTTTGTGTTTTTTTCTTTGGTCTGTAAGGTCAGCAATGCTGAATCTGGAAAGTATTCCAATGTAACTGACCTGGTTATGCAATGAATTGCCATGCGATAATTTGCCTGCATAGCTGTCATGGTCTTCAAGATCAGGGATCCAGCATTCATCGTACTTTTCAATAAACCAACGATTCATTTTATTGATAAACTTCTCAAAAGCTTTTAATCGGTCCGGAAGAATTATGTTCAATTGATGTGTAATAAATACTGAATGTACATTTTTGTTCCAGAGTCCATAGCAATTGTCGGATACTATAAAATCGATCTTGTGTTGTCTTATGATCTTTCTGAGCGAATAATGTTCTCTGACAATTTGTATAAGAAAGAACGGTACATGCAGTACCAATGATAACAACTGATTTCTGTTTTCGTTAAATCGTATCCTTGCATAAGGAATATTAACGATGTTAACTTCAGGAAATTCTTCAAGGATAATATTCAAATGCGAAGGACTTCCACCAACAAATACAGTATCTCTGTTCCTGATGTAATTGCTGATTACAGGCAGAAGGCGGGTGGCATGTCCAAGCCCCCAGTTTAGCGGAACGAGTAAAACTCTCTTTTTTTTCATGTCAATAACAATTTTATGATGAGATCGTAACAGGGATGCCTAAATCCCGCACTTTAGCTGCAATAGCATTCAGTTTTTGTTCGGAAATCTTCCGTATGGTTCTTATCGGAGTATCGCGGGCAATTGTATATACCATTACCAATTGGGGATGAAGCTCTTTTATTACGCTTAACCAGGCAACAAGTTCTTCTTCAGAACTATTATCGAATGAATAGTCATTGTAGCTGCCTTTCACAAAGAGTGTTTGTATTGTCAGGTTGTTTTTAAACGTGTGCAATTGTTCTATCAGTTGCTGCAGGGAAAAATTGTCTGCAGGGCAATTGATTTTTCGTATGGTCTCCTCATTTGCAGAATCAAGTTTTAAAATATTATAATCAATCTTCTGCAGGGCTTTGGAAATTTTTTTATTACCGATAAGAGTAGCGTTTGATAAAACAGCAACCTTCACTGTCGGAAAATATTTTTTTCTAAGACAAAGGGTATCATCGATGATCTGAGAGAAAGAGGGATGCAGTGTTGGTTCTCCGTTTCCGGCAAAAGTAATTGTGTCTATGGGGTTCCCACGTGAAGAATATCTTTTCAGAGTCTCTTCAAGATTTCTCCTGACTTCTTCAGGTGTTGGCAATCTTGAATTTTTGTCAGGATAAAAAAAATCAGTGAGTCCGCATTCACAATACAAACAATTGAAATTACAGACTTTCTTTGAAGTTGGCAGTAGATTAATACCAAGCGAATTCCCTAAACGACGACTTGAGACCGGTCCAAAAATAATTTCATCAAAAAGAAATGTTGCCATAATACAGAAAGCCTTTTCTATTTTTCCTCGTTTTTCAATCTTCCGACACGTAGATTATAGATTTCAGTTCGCTTATAAAAGGCAGTATCTTCATTGTCGTATTCAGGAATAATGATTCTCATATGTGTGAATGAAGGATCGATACATTTTTGGACAAGGATGTATTCACGGCCATACCTTGATTTCGGAAGAGGTGTTTCATTGAAATATAATCTGTGTTGAAGAGCATCATTCTTCTGTGAAAAGAAGTAAGCCGTTATTCTGGGATTTAAAGAGCTATCTTCATCAGTTATTTTAACCGATGCATTCAACACGTATATTCCTGCACTGTCAACAGGAAATTCAAATGGAGGAGGATATTGGGATTTTTTTCCTGAGATAATGTATCGGGGCTTTTCTGATTTCCAGATAATATCCATGTTTGATGTATGATATTTATTCCTGGTAGCTTTAGCTTCTTCTGCTTTTAAGCTTAGTTCTGAGAATACTTCATCATAAATACTTGTTATTTTTTCCGGTCTGGATGAATAGTATTCCATGGTGTTTAACAATTCCTCTTTGGAATACCCGTGTTTTTTAAGTACTGAACTATATATTCTGGAGGAGTCAAGGTCTTTGAACTGATCGTTTATTGTATGGTTCATTGCAATAGCATCTGCAATGTGCATATCAATCAGCAGGGGGACAAGTTTTTTTCTTGGAATGAGTTTTTCATTTTCCTTTTGACCGCAGGAAAAGAGGATGAATGCAAGAGATAAAAATAAAAGCCAACTTCTCATTTGTAATCGTTTTGTCGGTAAAGGTAGTTAAAGTTGTGTAGTTTTTGTTTAGGGGTTTAGCTGTTGAGTTGTTTAGTAAAAAAGAGTAGATGCAATTTATACTTAGTGAGGGAGAATGCTGAGCGTGCGGTGAATGTGGATAAAAAAAGGGGCTGTCTTAAAAGTTGAAAATTCAACACCAAGGCACTAAATCACAAAGTACTCACAAATGTTATAAATAATTGAAAAAACGTGAGTTCGAGATAAGTTATAACTACTTGAAATAGCAATTATCAGATAATTTAGCTTGTATTATCTGTTTATTTAATCCCATTAATTTATAAATTTCATCTATCAAACTGTTTACGATTAAGTTACACTAATTATCCAAAAAAAATAAGTGTAACTAAACCGGGATAACCTGCTTTGGCACAGATCAAACTGTAAATTTATGAATAGGGCAGGTTAAAATGTACCTGTGGTTTTGTCGCATACAATGCTAAATCCTCTGAATAACATGGCAGATGCGACAATTAATAAGAACATGTATTAAAACCTGGTGCGTTGCACCAGGCTGAATCCCCTTTATGGCATTGACTTCGTCGAGCTCTCTAGCCTGATGCGGGTAAACAAATAAAACAAAAGTACTATTCCTTTTTTGGGATCGAAGGTTACTCGCTATGCTCGTGAGAATAGTTCCGCGACAGCCTGCTGCGCGGAGCTTCAATTCATAAAGGCTTTCAGCCTTAACCTGGTATCATTTTGCCTGTAAGGCAAAAATAATTCAGCCCAGGGCATCGCCCTGGGTAATATGAAAAGAAGAATCTGGCGCATTCTGTTTGTTATTTCAAAGAATTTAGTCTGTATGCGCCACAAAGACATTGCATCTGCATGGAAGATTCCCATTTCTTATGTCGTACTAACGTTAAGTTAAGATTGCCTTTCGATTTAATACCTGGATTGAATTACATCCCAGTCAAGGATATTCCAGAATCCATTTACATAATCGGGCCTTCTGTTCTGGTATCCCAAATAATAGGCATGTTCCCAAACATCGCATGTAAGAATAGGAGTAGCGCCATTTTTAAGCGGGTTACCGGCATTGCTTTCCTGAACAATATCGAGTTTTCCATCGTCCTTTTTTATCAGCCATGCCCAGCCTGAGCCGAATAAGGTAGTTGCTGCTTTTGAAAATTTTTCTTTAAGATCAGCAAAGGAACCAAAATCTTTTTGGATCTGTTTTGCAAGATCTCCTGAAGGCTCACCTCCTCCATGCGGTTTAAAAGAAGAGAAATAAAAGGTATGATTCCAAACCTGGGCACCGTTGTTAAAGATCCCTCCATCCGCTTCTTTGATGATGGTTTCAAGCGAGGCGTTTTCAAATTTTGTTCCCTGTACCAGGTTATTCAGATTGTTAACATAAGCCTGATGATGCTTTCCATAATGAAATTCCATGGTCAGTTTATCAATTACAGGTGAAAGAGCATCCATGGAATAAGTCAGTTTAGGGAGTTCAAAAGCCATGATTTTCAATTTTTAGTTTAACAATTTCGAAATGAATTTAAAAAACGGAACAAACTTATCATGAATAATTGCTTGTCCTCAAAATGCATATACAAAAATAAAAAAACCCGTGATATTTTTCACGGGTATCATCTATTAGAACTAATTTCTATCTAAGGTTATTATCTGAATCGCTTGTTTACCTCATCCCAGTTGATTACATTCCAGAAAGCAGCAATGTAATCGGGGCGGCGATTCTGATAATGCAGATAATAGGCATGTTCCCATACATCAAGTGCGAGTATGGGTGTTCCTTTTGTATCGCTTATATCCATTAACGGATTGTCCTGGTTTGGCGTTGAGGTTACTTTTAATCCTGAACCTGTTTTTACCAGCCATGCCCAGCCAGAACCAAACCGGGTTGCCGAAGCATCTGAAAATTTTTTCTTAAAACTGTCAAACGAACCAAAGACTTTCTTGATTGCATTGGCGAGATCTCCCGAAGGCTCGCCTCCACCGGCCGGTCTCATTACTTTCCAGAATAAATTGTGATTGTAATATCCACCACCATTGTTTCGGATGGCAAGAGGTAATGAAGATACTTTTGAAAGAATTTGTTCAATGGACTGATTTTCAAGACCAGTTCCTTTAAGAGCATCATTCAGTTTATCGGTATATCCAGCATGATGTTTTGTGTGGTGTATTTCCATTGTTCGCGCATCAATATAAGGTTCCAGTGCATTGTATGCATAATCCAGTTTTGGTAATTCAAATAACATGGTATTTTGTTTTTAATTTGTTAATCTGTTTATTTAGAATCAATATAAATAATATCTTTAACTGGTAAACCCGAATTTCTGCTAATTGTTCAATAAGGATCAGGTTTATTTATATTCACAGGACTATAAAGCATAATGCCTGATTTGCAGCATCAGTAGTATTTTTTCTGATCCGTTTTTTTAAAGGGATATCTTTGGGAATTACGTTTGTTACTGACACAGCAAGCTTTTCCCGGAATTCGGTGAATTGTGCAAAGAATTTACTTTAAAACTGTTATCTTGGTGCGATTTTTCAAAAGAGGATATCTGATGACAGTATTGTATAACCTGGGGATTAGGATTTTTTACCTGTTGCTGATCATAGCATCATGCTTTAACACAAAAGCCAGAAACTGGCTTCATGGAAGAAAGGGGCTTATGAAGAACCTGACCGGGAAATTATCAGGAAAAGATCCTGTGATTTGGTTTCATGCTTCTTCGCTTGGTGAGTTTGAACAGGGCCGACCGTTGATGGAAGCGCTAAAAAAGAATATGCCGGGTCATAAAATACTGCTCACTTTTTTTTCTCCTTCCGGTTATATGGTCCAGAAGAACTATGAAGGCGCCGACTTCGTGTTTTATCTTCCTCTCGATACAAAGGGAAATGCAAGGAAATTCCTAGAAATTGTTAATCCGGAAATAACATTTTTTATCAAGTATGATTACTGGTATCATTTTTTACATCAACTGAAAAAAAGGAAAGGCAGGGTATATCTGATCTCAGCCATATTCAGGCCGCAACAGTTGTTTTTTAAATCGTACGGGGCATGGTACCGCAATCTTTTACAGTATTTTGATCTGATCTTTGTTCAGGATACTCGTTCTGTCGAGCTGCTTGCTACTATCTCTGTAACGAATGTCAAGCTCAGTGGGGATACACGATTCGACAGGGTGGCACAGATAGCATCGGAATCAAAACGCATTGAAACCGCAGAAAGATTTACCTCGGGTAAGTTTACCTATGTGTGTGGCAGTACATGGGAAAAGGATGAAGATATCATTGCAAAATATATCAATCAGACTTCTCCGGGAAGTAAATTTATTATTGCACCTCATGAAATTTCAGAATCGCATATAGAAACTCTTCAACGTAAAATTGAAAAGAAAACCATACGGTTTTCAAAGGCAGGAGAAAAACGTGAAGAAGCAGATGTATTGCTTATTGATAATATTGGCATGCTGGCAGCAATTTATAAGTACGGGAAGGTGGCATACATCGGTGGCGGATTTGGTGCAGGCATACACAACATACTGGAAGCAGCGGTATATGGAATGCCGGTAATCTTTGGCCCGAATTACAAAAGATTTAATGAGGCTGTTGAATTGATTAAAGACGGAGGGGCATTCTCAATTACTTCTTTTAACGAATGCAAGCAGATATTCGATGAACTGTATTCAAAGAAGTCAGATTACCAGGGTGCTTCGGAAGCAACCAGGGGTTTTGTGACCAGAAACCTCGGAGCAACGGCTACGATTCTGAAATATTTAAAAAAGGGTTAACATAAAATTAATACCTGTTTCTTTTTTAAATTTCACTTTTACATCAGAAAATTCTCCAATACCATCTCTTAGGAGATGTCTCCACATAGAATCAGCATTGTGACGGTTTAAGGTAGCCCCCCCGGTCGGTGCTTTTTTATTACATTGCCTGGAACATAAATTACTTAAATAAGGAATTAATTAACATTTTTTAATTAAACATATTGATAATTAATTTGTTAACTATATGAAATCAAAAAAATGTTCAGGAAATTGTTGCATATTATTCTCGCTATTTTCCTGTTTGCATCAACTGCCCAGGTTACAATTCATGTGCATTATTGTGGAGGGAAGCTTATCTCTGCAACAGTAAATCATAAGACAAAATCTTGTTGCGAAATGAATGAATGCTGCAAAAATAAGAGCATTCATTTTGAGGTGAAAGGCAAATTTGAAAATCTTGCTGCCGCTGAAGAAATCTATGTTGCTAAGGTGAGTGCCCTTTTCCCATTAGTTTGCATTCTAAATTATGTTCCATCCCGCAATAGTGATTCTTCTTTTATAACTTTTACAGATTCATCACCACCATTTCTAATTCAAAAGGGACTTTCATTTTTACAATCATATCTCTTTTAGATATGCTTTGAGAACAATTGTATGCAGGATGATTCAAAACGTATTTGTTCTGATCACTATTCCGTTTTTCAACATTTGATTCCAAGGAATATTTTTAAATAATGAGATATGCTGAACAAAACCATTAAATTTTTTCTGGAGAATAAACTGGTGACGTTTATTATTCTTGTCATCTTTATCTTCCTGGGAATTGTGAATGCTCCCTTTAATTGGAAATCGGGTTGGATCCCAAGAGATCCGGTACCTGTTGATGCAATTCCTGATATAGGAGAAAACCAGCAGATCGTATATACCGAATGGCCCGGAAGATCACCCCAGGATATCGAAGATCAGGTGTCGTACCCATTAACGACGGCACTTTTGGGTATTCCCGGTGTAAAAACAATTCGCAGCAATTCCATATTTGGTTTATCCAGTATCTATATCATATTTGAAGATGGTATTGAGTTCTACTGGAGTCGCACACGAATACTCGAAAAGTTAAACTCACTGCCGGCAGGTACTTTGCCGGAGGCTGTTACTCCTGCGTTGGGGCCGGATGCTACTGCACTTGGTCAGATCTTTTGGTATACCCTCGAAGGCAGAGACAAGGACGGCAATCCTTCCGGAGGATGGGACCCGCAAGAACTACGAACTATCCAGGATTTCTATGTCAGGTATTCACTTACCTCTGCAAAAGGAGTGTCCGAGGTAGCATCCATTGGAGGATTCGTAAAGGAGTACCAGGTTGACATAGACCCCAATGCCATGAAAGCCTATGGAGTGACTGTTGCACAGATTATGCAGGCAGTTAAAAAAAGTAACCTTGACATAGGTGCCCGAACTATCGAATTTAACAGGGCTGAGTACCTTATAAGAGGCCTGGGTTACATCAAAAATCTGAACGACCTTGAAGAAAGTGTTGTTTCGGTGAAAGATAATGTACCTGTGCGGATCAGGGATGTTGCCAAAGTGAATTTTGGTCCGGCAACCCGTCGTGGAGGACTTGATAAAGGAGGCGCCGAGGCGGTTGGAGGTGTGGTGGTTGCCCGCTATGGAGCCAATCCGATGGATGTTATTAATAATGTGAAGAAAAAGATTGATGAGATCTCACCTGGTCTTCCAAGTAAAAAGCTTGACAACGGTACAGTCTCAAAAGTTACCATTGTGCCGTTCTATGATCGCACCGGGCTGATCAAAGAAACTCTTGGAACACTTGAATCAGCGCTGACTGATGAAATACTGATCAGTATTATAGTGATCATCATCCTGGTACTTAATCTCAGAGCTTCAATTCTGATTTCCAGTCTATTGCCTATAGGGGTGTTGATCACATTTATTGTTATGCGCCGCTTTCATGTCGATGCAAACATTGTGGCACTCTCAGGAATTGCCATTGCCATTGGTGTGATGGTTGATGTGGGGATAGTGTTTACGGAAAATATAATCCGGCATCTAGATATGCCGGATAATAAAGATGCGAAGGGCTCAAAGCTAATGAACGTAATCTACAATGCAACAATCGAAGTTGCTTCTGCCATTATGACTGCCCTGGCAACTACCATTGTTAGTTTCCTGCCTGTATTTGCCATGCAGGCTGCAGAAGGCAAGTTGTTCAAACCTCTGGCATTTACCAAAACATTTGCATTGTTGGCATCACTGATGATAGGTATCATCATTCTACCTGCTTTGGCACATATTGTCTTTTCAATTCGTTTTGACAAAAAGCGTATTTCACGTATCTGGAACTATTCACTCATTACAGCAGGTGTAATTTTCATCCTCATGTTCAGGGCATGGATCGCCCTGGCACTTGTGGCTTTTGGTGTGAATAACCTCATGGAATACAGGTGGTCCGAACAAAAACGTAAATTCGTGAATTATATAAACATAGGAATAGCACTGATCGTTGTTATCTATTTTCTCACAGTGGAATGGATGCCTCTTGGGGCCCAAAACAGTACTCTCGCTAACTTCCTTTTTATAGTGGCTATTCTGGCGGTGGTTTTAGGTACTTTGATGACGGTTGTGCATTATTATCCTGTCATCCTGAAATGGTGTCTGGCAAACAAATGGAAATTCTTGTCAATACCCATCTTTGTGGTTCTATTCGGGATTCTTGTCTGGCAGGGTGCAGACAAGCTTTTTGGTTTTCTTCCCCTAAAGTTAAAAGAAACTAATGGATGGCAGACAATTGCCCGCACCTTTCCGGGTGTTGGGAAGGAATTTATGCCGTCACTGGATGAAGGTTCATTCCTGCTTATGCCCACTACCATGCCTCATTCCGGTATCGAGGAAAACATTGAGGATATACGCTTGCTGGATATGAAAGTAAATTCAATTCCTGAAGTAGAATCTACAGTAGGTAAGTGGGGACGTGTAGCTTCAGCCCTCGATCCTGCTCCCATCTCCATGTTTGAAAATCTTGTTAATTATAAACCCGAATATATTCTTGATGAGAATGGCCACCGTATTCGGTTTAAAGTTGATAGAGATGACGCTTTCGTTTTGCAGGATGGCAGTCGGTATAATCCTAATAAGGACAGTTTCAGAGAAATTGCTAAAGAAGAATTGATCCCGGATAATCATGGAGAATACTTCCGTCAATGGAGGAATAATATTTCTTCGCCCGATGATATCTGGCGGGAGATCGTAAAACAATCCAACCTGCCGGGATTGACATCGGCTCCGAAGCTCCAGCCCATTCAGACACGCCTGATCATGTTGCAGACAGGTATGCGCGCACCTATGGGTGTGAAGGTATATGGCCCGGATCTGGAGACAATTGAGAAGACCGGCTACCGGCTGGAGGACCTGTTGAAAAATGTTCCTGGTATTGAACCTGCCTCGGTTTTTGCTGACAGGGTAGTTGGTAAACCTTATCTCGAAATAAAAATCGACCGAAAAGCTATTTCACGCTATGGTCTTACCATTGACGATATGCAGATGTATATCAGCAGTGCCATAGGGGGTATGCAATTGACAACAACAATCGAAGGCAGGGAACGTTTTCCGGTGAGGGTGCGCTATGCCCGGGAATTAAGAGATAATCCCGAAGACCTGAAACAGGTCTTAATTCCCACACCTTCGGGTGTACAGATACCTTTGGGTGAGCTGGCTGAAATAATTTACACACGAGGTCCTCAATTGATTAAAAGTGAGGATACTTTTCTCGTAGGGTATGTAATTTTCGACAAAAAGCCTCAGTATGCAGAAGGGGATGTTGTGGAAAATGCACAGGCTTATTTAAACAAAAAAATAGAAGATGGAGAATTTGTTTTACCTGCCGGAGTCAATTATAAATTTACAGGTAACTATGAGAACCAGATCAGGGCAACAAAAAGACTTATGGTTGTAGTTCCAATATCTCTGATCATTATATTTCTTATTCTGTATTTCCAGTTTAGGTCCGTTACAACCTCAGGCATGGTATTTACAGGAATATTTGTCGCTTTTGCGGGCGGTTTCCTCATGATTTGGCTATATGGTCAGAGCTGGTTTATGAACTTTTCAGTGGACGGAATGAATATGCGTGATATGTTCCAGATGCATACGATCAACCTAAGCGTTGCGGTATGGGTTGGTTTCATAGCCCTGTTTGGCATTGCTACAGACGATGGGGTTATCATGGGAACCTACCTGATGCAGGTATTTGATAAAGAAAAGCCTTCAACAGTGTTTGCGGTGAGGGAATCGATACTCCATGCAGGAATTAAAAGAGTTCGTCCGGCTATGATGACTGCCTCCTGTGCAATAATAGCGCTTATTCCGGTGCTTACTTCCACAGGAAAAGGGGCGGATATTATGGTGCCTATGGCAATACCATCTTTCGGCGGAATGATTCTCCAGGTGATGACCATGTTTGTGGTGCCTGTTCTTTATAGTATGTGGCAGGAAAAGAAGATAAAAAAGTTAACACACATAAAATAATCAGCAATGAATATATTCAATAAAATAAAATATATGCTCACTATCCTCATTCTGGGAGGTGGTCTTTTTGCTCATGCTCAGGATGTTCTCAAGGGGTACCTGGTTGAGGCAGCCGGTAATAACCCAGGCTTAAAAAGTAAATTCAGTGAATATATGGCAGCCCTGGAAAAAGTCCCTCAGGTTGGTGCATTGCCAGATCCACAAATAACATTCGGATATTTTATACAACCTGTTGAAACCAGGGTGGGACCGCAGCAGATACGTATTTCGGCTTCACAGATGTTTCCCTGGTTTGGAACTCTGGGCGCAAGAGAAGATGCTGCGGCCGAAATGGCAAAGTCGAAGTACGAAATATTTGAAGAAGCTAAATCACGTTTGTTCTTTGAGGTAAAATCCAACTGGTACAACCTGTATTTCACACAGAAGACCATTGATATTACGCTCGAAAATATCACCATTCTGAACACATTCCGTAAGCTGGCTTTAATAAAGGTAGAATCAGGATTTGCCTCATCCGTCGATGTCCTTCGTGTTGAAATGGAAATTGCAGACCTGGAAAACCAGCTTGCTTTATTGAGAGATAACTACTTTGTAATGCAGGCAGCCTTCAATAATCTGTTAAATATAGATGAACAAAGGATTGTTTCCATACCGGATTCACTCGAGAACAAGGATCTTAAGCTGACACGC
>Ga0315548_1001712_pt1 | contig 17962 bp, 19 predicted proteins | sample SalMarSW160110MG_2_FD_202540 | JGI IMG/M metagenome (GOLD analysis project Ga0315548, IMG submission 202540) | Salt marsh sediment microbial communities from the Plum Island Ecosystem LTER, Massachusetts, United States - Salt Marsh Sediment SW1601-110 ...
AAGAAGCTTACGTAGGTGGCTGTTCCCTGGGCGGCAATATCGCCCTCAACTTCGGTATCGCCCACCCGGAAATGACCAGGGCCCTGATTATGGTCGCCACCGGCGCCGGTACCACCGGACGGGATACGTTTGTGCCCAGACTGGAAGGCGTGGCGCAGCAGGTCGAAACGGTGGGATGGAAGGTGCTGGCCGAGCAGTATGCCCACGAACCCAACCGTATCCAGTTGAAGTGGAAGGACTCGCGTGGCTGGCAGGAGTTCGTCGATGACCTTGCCGCCCACTCCAATGAAGGCTCGGTTCACCTTATCCGCGAGGTCATCATCAAGCGGCCGCCGATTTCAGAATTCGAGGCAGAGCTCAAAAGGCTGAAAATACCGGCGCTTATCATGATTGGCGATGAAGATGAGATGTGCATCGACCCGGCGCTGATTATGAAAAAGCACCTGCCCGGTGCCGGTCTGCTGGTCTTACCCCAGTCCGGCCATGTCATCAATCTGGAAGAGCCGGCTATCTTCAACCAAGCACTGCTCGACTTTCTCACCGCCGTCGAGTCGGGCAAATGGGTGGTACGCTGAATCCACTCTATTAGTCGGTGAGGTTGGATAATGGAAAGCATGCCTTCTCGTCGGCCGATTGAACGGAACATCGCCATGGAGCTGGTGCGCGCCACCGAGGCGGCATCAATGGCGGCCGCCCGCTATCTGGGCCGGGGCAATAAAAATCTGGTGGACCAGGCAGCAGTGGATGCCATGCGCTTTGTGCTGGGCTATGTCAGCATGGATGGTATCGTGGTCATTGGGGAGGGAGAGAAGGACGAAGCGCCCATGCTGTATATTGGTGAGCGCATTGGCAACGGTTCTGATTTGAAGGTCGACATTGCCGTCGACCCGGTTGACGGCACCACGCTGGTGGCCAATGGCCTTCCCGGAGCCATCTCAGCGGTGGCGCTCTCGGCACGCGGGACCATGCACTGCCCGAGGCAGTTTGTCTACATGGATAAAATCGTCACCGGGCCGGAGGCCAAGGACGTAATCGATATCAATGCGCCGGTCGGGGAGAATTTGAGAAACATCGCCCAGGCCAAGAAACGGAAGGTATCAGACCTGACGGTGGTGGTCCTGGACAGGCCGCGCCACGAGCAGCTGCTTTCCGAAATCAGGAGCGCCGGGGCACGGGTGAAGCTAATCCCGGCCGGCGACCTGGCGGCGGGCATTCAGGCCGCCCTGCCGGAGGCCGGAGTGGACGTTCTTATGGGTGTCGGCGGCACACCCGAGGGTGTGCTCACCGCCGCGGCTTTACAGTGCATCGGCGGTGTAATTCAATGTAAAGCCTGGCCACGTAATGAAAAGGAGCGAGATGCGGCTCTGGCAGCCGGGGTGAACCTTGACAAGGTCTATTTTACCAACGACCTGATAAACAGCGAAGACGTATTTTTCGCCGCCACCGGGGTCAGCACCGGCGAGCTGCTGGAGGGCGTACGTTACTTCAGTGGCGGCGCGGCCACCCAGTCTCTGGCCATGCGCTCCAGTTCCGGCACGGTACGCTGGGTTGAAGCCACGCACAACTTCGACCGACTGGACAAGCTGAAGGCTCTCGAGCTCCCCTGAAGAACGCCTCGCCGAAGCTGTGCCGGATTTGCGGATTACTTAACCACGTGCTTTTTGACCAGCTCCACGGTGTCGACCACATTCAGTTTCTGAAAGAGCTGGCCAAAGCGCTCCTCCAGCGTTTCCCCTATCCCTTTCAGGCTATCCGGCGGGATGCCCCATATCTCCCGCTTGAAATCGCCGAAGGCCTTCTTGCGCGTCTTGTACAGGAACTGGTCATCAGTATCGCCTGACTTTCTCTCGTCGCGATACTGTTCGAGCAGGTGCCTGTTTATTCTCTGCGTCAATTCCTGAGGGAAATAGGGACTGTCGTAAATGATATTCTGAAATCCGGTGGCCAGATGGACCTCCGTCGTGCCGACCTCCGGGAACAGGTGAAAGGCTTCATCGGGGAGCGTGGAGGCACCGTGCTGCACGGCGCCGCCCATGCCGTACTCCTCGCGGGCCACCTTGGAGAGTTCCTTCAAAGTATCGAAATCGAGCTGCACGCTGGCGATGGAACCATCAGGCAGGACCACTCCGCCGTGGGTCGTTCCGGTCTGCACGCTGATTTTGGAGATTCCCTTAACACCCGGCCCCAGCCGGGCGAGATAACCGCCCATAAATGCCTTCAGGTCTGCCACCGTACTGTTCTGTTTGCCGACCTCCCCGATTTCACCACCGACGGATATGGTAACCCCCTCCGGCTCTATGCTGCGGATGAAGCTGGTCATGTCCGCGGTGACACGGCAGTTCTCCTCCTGCTGCTGCTCCAGGCTTTCCTTTTCTATATCAACCAGAGTGGAGGCATCAATATCAATATTATAGAAGCCAGCGCTTACCGCCTCACGTATCAACCCCTTGATGGCCTCCGTTTCCTGTTCTGGGTCGGTGCTGTACCTCCTTCGGTTCATCTGAAAATGGTCGCCCTGTATGAAAACGGGGCCCTGAAACCCCTCTTTAATCGCCGCCGCCAGCAGGCAGACGACATATTCCTCCGGCCTCTGTTTGGTATAGCCCATTTCAGAGCGCGCGATTTCGAAGATAAAGGCACCGACCTTATGTTTCAGCGCGGCACGGAAAACGGCCCGGGCCACCTCATAGGTCAGACCTCGGCTGTTTATCGCCGGAACGGTTTTATTGTGGTAAGCCCCTTTCCCGGCAGCCTCGTACAGGCCCTGGATGCTCGCCGGATAAATGCCCCGGGACTTCGCCAGTTCCCGAATCTGCCTTCGGCTTTCCTCCCTGGCCGGCTCATCGCCAAAGACCGCCTGCTCCACCAGGACATCAATTCTATCACCGGCTATGGATGCGCTCATCTTTACCACCTCACTCTCTATACCTTAAAATACTCCGGCGTCCGTTGTACCGTTCTATATCGTAATGCTTTTCGATGTCCACGTAGCTCGTTCGACCGATGACCCTGTCCATCGGACAGGAGGTGACCTCACCGTTTCGATAACATACCATCTTGCCGAAATCCCCGGTCATGACCAGGTCAACCGCCGCAATGCCAAAATACCGCCCCATCCTCCGGTCATAGGCACAGGGGGCGCCGCCGCGCTGGAGATGGCTCAGCACCACGCTCCTCGTCTCCACGCCGGTACCTTCATAGATTTCCTTGGCCAGGTAATCACCGATTCCGCCCAGCGTCTTGTGGCCGAAGCTGTCCACTCCTTCCTGCCTGGCGAACTCCTGGCATCCAATCGGCTTGGCCCCCTCGGCGACGAGCACAATTTCGTATCGGCTTCCCGCCCTTCTTCCCTCCATGAGCAGCTCATTGACCCTTTCCACGGAGAAATCACTTTCGGGAATGAGAATGATGTAAGCGCCACAGGATTCACCGCCCTCCAGGGCCAGCCAGCCGCTATGCCTCCCCATCGTTTCCACCACAAATATCCTCCGGTGCGACCCCGCCGTGGTCCTCAGCCGGTCTACTTCCTCCGTAATTACGTTCACCGCAGTTTCAAAACCAAGCGTGTAATCCGTCTCCACCAGGTCTTTATCAATGGTCTTGGGAATGCCCACCACGTTAACGCCTTCCTGTGCCAGCTTACAGGCCACGCCGAGCGTATCATCACCACCGATAGCGACCAGGGCCTTCAACTCTAACTTCTCAATGTTTTCCAGTACCAGCTTGGAGCGGTCATCCTTGGGATTGTAAGGATTGGTCCGGGAGGTCCCCAGCATGGTGCCGCCATACCGGTCCCAGGTCCTTACTATCTGCTCGTCCAGGGCGGTGATATAGTCCTCCATTCTGAGACCGGCACTTTCTTCATACATGAGCCCGCCCCAGCCGTTCCTGATGCCGAGCACCTCGTACTGGACCCCTCTTTCCGCTTCCAGCCGCCTGTCCATAGCGGTCTTGACCGCCCATTTTATCGCCGGATTGAGGCCGGCGCAGTCGCCACCGCCGGTTAATATGCCGATCCTCTCTTTTGCCATGATATTAATAGCTTATAAATTCCCTCTCCGTATTGTCAACTGGCACCAGTATCGCGGCAACGTTGACAAGGAAAGGACAGGGAAATAAAATACTCATCAACCGCAATGAGAAGGAGTACGGAATGAAGATTACCAAAGTTGAGGCCATAGAATTACGCCTGCCGGAGAAAGAGGTTTCCGAGGCAAAATACTCATCAGCGCAGGATGCAGTGGTGGTTAAAGTCCATACTGACGAAGGAATCGTCGGCATCGGCGACGCTTATTCCTCGCCGCACGTGGTGAAAGCCATGATTGAGGCCCCTCTGAGCGGGGCCAGTGCCACCGGACTGGCCAGGCTGCTTACCGGCATGAACCCGCTTGACATCAGGCCCATCAACCACCTGCTTCAGGCCCGCAATATCAGGCTGGGGCGCCGCGGCATCGTCTGCCACGCCATCGCCGCCATTGACATCGCCCTCTGGGACATCGCCGGCAAGTACTACAACCAGCCGGTCTACCAGCTCCTGGGCGGGGCCTTCCACAAGAAGCTGCGCGCCTACGCCAGCATCCTTTTCGGCCCCGATGGCAAGGCCACCGCTGAAATCGGCCGGAGATGGGTGAATGAAGGGTTTACCGCGGTGAAATTCGGCTGGACACCGATGGGCCAGAGCGAGAAGCTGGACCTGGAGCTTGTAGAGGGGGGACGGCGGGGTGTTGGCGACGATAACGACCTCATCATCGATGCCGGCTGCTGCTGGGACACCAATACCGCCATCAGGCGGGCGCACCAGTTCCAGGACTACAACGTGCTCTTTTTAGAGGAACCTCTCAACCGCGAGAACGTTGATGGCTACCGGAAACTGACCAGCGTCTCCCCCATCCCCATCGCCGCCGGCGAGGGTGAGGCGGGAAGGTTTTCCCACCAGAGCTTTATTGAGCGCAGCGGCATCAATATCGTCCAGATAGACGTGGAAAACACCGGCCTGACCGAGGCCTGTCGCGTCGCCGATTTCGCTGAAGACCACGGCGTGAGGATAGTTAATCACTTCTACACCAATACCATTGGCTCTGCCGCCGGCCTGCACTTCCTGGCGTCCCGGCAGAGCGCCTTCATCATGGAATACTGCGTGGAAGAGACCCCGATACGCTGGGACCTGACCGGACAGAAGATGCCGGTGGTGGACGGCTATGTCGAGGTGCCGGAGGGACCCGGACTGGGCGTTGACCTGGACGAAGATGCCATAGAGCGGTATAGAGTGGGGTGATTTAAAAGAAGTGAAAAGGAATTCAATTCTTTACCAATAGGCGGAAGGTACAGGCATGACAGACAGGGATGACATCAGGCAGAAAGTATCTCGCTATATAGAAAGCAAGCGCGATGAAATCGTCCGCACCCTGAGCGAGCTGGTCCAGATTCCCAGCGTGACCGGAGGGGAAGCCGAGGCCCAGAAATACATGCACCGTCTCTACTCAGCCCTGGGATTGAAAGTGACATCACTGGAAGCGGATTACGACAAAATTCGCCACCATAAAGCCTTCGTCAGTTCAGGGTTTGCCTATCAGGGACGGCCCAATATCATCGGCGTGATGGAGGGCGAACCATCGGCCCGGTCTCTGCTGCTGAACGGACACATCGACGTGGTCTCCCCGGAGCCGGTTGCGCAGTGGGAGTTTTCGCCCTAGGAGGGGAAGGCGGTGGGGAACAGACTGTATGGTCGGGGTGCCTGTGACATGAAGGCGGGGCTGATGGCCAACTACTACGCGCTGAAAGCCCTGCTGGAAACCGGGCACAAGCCCGAAGGCACGGTAATATTGCAGAGCGTCATCGAGGAAGAATACATGACCGGCGGTGGAACACTCGCCTGCCTGCTTGAGGGATTTACCGCCGACGGCTTTATCGTCACCGAGCCAAACCTGAAGATAATAATTGCCCATCCCGGGGTGCTTTTATTCAAGGTAAAGGTCGTCGGGAAGTCAACCCATGCCGGCGTGGCACACACCGGCGTCAATGCCATCGGCAAGATGAACCGGGTCTATGAGGCACTGATTGAGCTTGGTGAAAAGCGGGCGCAAACGAACCCCTACCCCCTTTTCGAAAAACAATCCGGCCGCTCCTGCCACCTGAATATCGGCACCTACCGGGCCGGCGACTGGATTTCCACCGTAGCCGGATGGGCGGAGATTGAGTGTCGGCTGTCCCACCTGCCCGCCGAAAATGCCGATGAAGTGAAGCAGCAGGTTCAGCAGGCCATAAAAAGAGCAATGGAGGGCGATGAATGGCTGCTCCAGCATCCGCCGCAAGTCATCTGGTACGAAAGACAGGTTATCCCCTGGGAACAAAGCCCAAACGACCCGTTTATTCTGGCGTTCAAATCGGCGGCGGATAGCACTCTGAAATCGGATATCGAGATTGCCGGGGCTACCTGGGGCATGGACACCCGTTTGGCGCCGTATTTCAATATGCCGGCCATCTCCTTCGGGCCAAACGGCGGAAATATTCACGGCGTGGACGAGTATGTGGATATCGACTCCGTGCTCGATTGCACCAAGGTGCTCGCCGCCTTCATCATGGACTGGTGCGGCGTGCAGACAGTTTAAGTAATGGAGACCGGTATGAATAAGTTACAGGTGAATGGCAAAAGGCTGTGGCATACCATCATGGAGACGGCCGATTTCGGTGGTACGGAGAAAGGCGGCGTCTGCCGCCTGACGCTGTCCGATGCTGACCGTCAGGTGCGCGACTGGTTCGTCCGGGAGTGCGAGTCGGCCGGATGCGCCGTCAGCATTGACGAAATGGGCAGCATCTTCGCCCAGCGTCCTGGCAAAGTGGATACTCTGCCGCCGGTTGCCATCGGGAGCCACCTTGACACGCAGCCCTCCGGGGGCAAGTTCGACGGCATTGCCGGTGTCCTCTCCGCCCTTGAGGTGCTGCGCACGCTGAGCGAAGCCGGATACACCACCACCGCCCCTCTGGAACTTATCGACTGGACCAATGAGGAAGGCTCCCGCTTCACACCGCCGATGCTGGCCTCCGGGGTATTCGCCGGTGTGTTCGAGCGCGACTTCGCCTATTCAGTTGCGGACCAGGATGGGAAGAAATTTGTGGCGGAACTGGAGCGCATCGGGTATCGCGGCGAGAAAAAGTGCGCCGACCATAAACTGGGTGCTTATTTTGAACTTCACATCGAGCAGGGGCCGGTCCTGGAGGCGGAAAACAAGACTATCGGCGTGGTCACCGGAATGCAGGGGCAGAAATGGTACGAGGTAGCCCTGACCGGGCAGGATGCCCATGCCGGCAGCACGCCCATGCACCTGCGCCGGGACGCCATGGTGGCCTGCGCCAGAATGGTCGAGGCAATCCAGGGAATCGCCCTGAATCACGTCCCCCTTGCCGTGGCGACGGTCGGCCTGGTTACAGTCAGGCCAAATTCCAGAAACGTTATTCCGGGGTCGGTCTTCTTTACCGTCGACCTCCGCCACCCGGATGACAACGTGCTGCTCCAGATGGACAGTGAACTCAGGGAAAAAGTTGACGCCATTGCCAGAGACACAGGTGTAGGCGCAAAGCTGGTAAACAACTGGAACGTCGCCTCAATGGAGTTTGACCGGGAATGCATCAAGCATGTGCGCGACGCCGCCGATAAGCTGGGCTACCGCCACCGCGACATTATTTCCGGGGCCGGTCATGATGCCGTCTACATCGCCAGGGTGGCACCAACGGGCATGATTTTCATACCCTGCGAACACGGCATCAGCCACAATGAACTGGAAAACACGACGCCTGAATATATAGCCGCTGGCGCCAATGTCCTGCTGCACACCGTCATGACCTACGATGAAGCCAGAAACAAAGCGATGCGCTGATTGACCGCTTCCGGCGCCTCCAGCATCGGGAAATGCCCGCCTGGCATTAACGGAAGATAACGATTCGAGCAAATACCAGGGGCAGAATAAACAGTTCCAATTGAAGGATAAAGAATACCCAGGCCGCAACTATCAAAGAGATTTCATAAGCTATGAAATAGAACATTACCGCCAGAATGGCGAGACAGCCAATAATTATTGACCAGGATAGAAATAACCGACAAGCTTTCATTCTGCTTTCAGACATTCCAATCTTCTTAACAAAGTTCTCATTATCTCGGATTATCTTGGTCAGAAAAATACCGGTAAAACCGACCAGGGCAGTTGACGCAATGAGCAATGACCGCAAGAGGTTGATTTTATGCTCTATTCCCACCCACCAGTCAATGAAAACCGCAATTAAAGCCCAGGCCCCTATTAAGATAAGAACGAGAAATACTTTCATCAATATGTCCATCGTCTTTTTCACTTTAGCCTCCGCTATTTCTTCTTCATCCTGACGCCACATCAGTTAGACATAATATGACAGCCTATCTGGCAGATTAACGAAGAACCATAATCTTGGCAAAGAGCAGCGAGAGAATTAAAAGCAGCAATTGCAGTAAAAATAATATCCAGGCCACATAGATTATATTGATGTCAAACAGTATGAAATAAACCATGATAACCAGAATCGCAGAGCAGCCAAAAGCTATGGAACAGCATAGCTGCACCTTTAGTTTTTTAATTTTGGAATGAGACATCCCCAGCTTTCCGGTCAAGTCCTCATTACCGTGAATCAATTCAATAAGCATAATACTGACAAAACCTACCAGCGCCAATGAAGCAAGAAGCACGGATTTCAACAATTCAATTTTCATCGCTATTTCGGCAGGCCAATCAAAAAAGAATAAAATGTAAGCAAGTAAGCCTGCGGCAACAGCCGCAATTACCGACGGTAAATTACCCGTTATCGACCTTATAATAGCCTTAATATATTTAATTAATATAACCAGAAGAATAATACCTGCCAGCGCAGCTAAGACAATATATATATACCGTAATAGCTCGATTCCTTTTTCAGTCTCTGGAGCCGGACTGGCAAAGAAAAGCAACCCGCCCACCGATATAACTACAATTATCGTCAGTATAATAGATTTAGCTTTTTTCACTATTGACAACAAACCTCATTACGCAGTACGGAACTACCGGAATAGCGGTTATGGCAATAATCGTTAAAAAGGTGTTCAGGCCGGTTATCTTGATATCGAAGAGCAGGTTGATAACGCAAACAGTGAGCGTGACCAGGGCTATGGACAGCCCGAATGACAGCACCACCCTCTCAATCAGTACCACACGTCTGAAAAAGATAAGCGTCCAGGTAAAACCGGGCAGGAAAAAGACCAATATAAACCCCAGAATCGCTCTCAGGAACGGGACCTGGTCAATAAACGGGAGAGCGGAATCAATTATCTGTTTTATCACATGCAGTATATCCATGAGCTTTCACCGTTTTCGCTTCTGTATTGCTCTATTTCCATGCATTATTCCAGATTTTTTACGACATATATATGAGGTCGCAGTTCGATTAAATCCGGATTATTACAATCAACTAACGAATAGACAATTGTTATATCACTTTCCCTGAGAAATTCCGTATCCTTACATCCTTCACGAAGGAATTCCGTAGCTTTTTTATCCGTATCCTTAGGATAACGCTGGATTCTACTGTATACTTTCTTGCCTGTAATAGCAGTAAAGGCGGTAGCTTTCCAGGGGTCCAGAATCGCTTTATTATATTCTTCTCCTATATTTTCTTTTATCCAGACGAATGCCTCATAATCCCGGTCATCTATCATGTCAGTGAAACATATGATATCCCCTTTAGCTATCTCTATGCCAATATTGCGGTTAATCCGGCCCGGTTCTCCGTAAAGAATCCTGTCCACATATGGTCTGGCAATCTCCAGCGTCTCATCCACGCTGCCGGCATCAACAACTATTATCTCGTACTCGTACTTACTGCTGCTTTCCGTGATTGACGTTAGACAGCTTCCAAGCGTCCTCGCGCTGTTTAGCGTCGGTATAACCACTGATACGGCTGCCTGCGACATTTCCTCACCTGATGAGCTTCGTAATCAAGTCTCGCGTCTCCAGTAAAATAAAGGTGACTGACAGAACCCGCTCCTTCACATGCTACAGGAGATAAAGTCTTTTCCGAAATCACTTCAAATTCTAAACAGCCACTGGACAATTGTCAACAATTTATAAGTTTAAGCAGCCACTTGGCATTAAACCTCTGCCGGCGATAGAGACTACTGAAATCAATCTATCGTAAGTTAACCTCGACCATGACGTCTCTCCTTGAGCCGCAGAAGCATCATCGCGCCGATTATCTCCGGTTTATAAACTTTTGGGTCATTAAATAAGCCATATAATATTTTGGCCAGCCAATTACTTATGTCCATCTTCTTAAACCGGAGGCCAAACAACGGCCAAAACAGGGTTTTTGGTTCGCGCCACATTCTATCCAGTAGTAGATGAACGAAGCTGCCAAGTGCCAAAGAAAAGCCCCAGGTCTTACCGCTACTACGATAGAGCAGGGAACCAAAGGCAGCCAATATCGCAGGGAAAAGAAGGGTATGGGCAAAAATCCTGCCGTTGCTGAATGTATTTTTAAAAATGCCGAGCCCGACCGGTTTATCTATGATGTCCGGCAGAAGCGAGCCTAGAATCAGAGATTTCGTATTTTTTCTGCTGGCTAAAGAAGCAGCCCGCAATACCCTGCTCTCCGAAACACTCCTGGCGACCTTTTCATCACTTGATGACGCCGATGCAAGTTCCGTTTTATCAATAGCGTTATTGGAGTTAATTCGCTTCAATACATCCGTCAAAAGTACTACGGCACCTAGAGTGATGCCAACATGCCCGAATAATAACATACGTTTCCTTACCCATGAATGATAATGAATTTAAATTTATTTTACAATCGAGCACTAGTTTACCACAGACGAAAGGATATCCGAAGAGAGGCTTGGAGCTCTTGATACCGTCCACTATGGTGGGGAAGGGGGGACTCGAACCCCCACGTCTTGCGACACCAGATCCTAAGTCTGGCCCGTCTGCCAGTTCCGGCACTTCCCCGGATTATGGTATGGATGCAGTGCCTCTTTGAGGAAAAGGCAACTGTTACGTAATACTATAGCATTTTGAACCTGCACGCTCAAGACAAGCGGCTTGTTATCTGGTCTTTTTGGCTGCTTTTGATTGAGGTCGCCGGCGCTGTGATGTAAAATAGCTATATAGGAGTGTGGAGGAAGATAAAGGAGGTATAAATGAAACTGTGGCAGGCAGTCATATTAATCGCCGTGATGTTAGCCATTGTGCCGCTCTCCGCCTGTGAGTACCTGGGCTGGGGAAACCAGCAGCGAGAATATGAAGAGCAGATAAAAGCCTATCAGGAATACAACCAGAAGATGAAGGAATACCGGGAACAGCAGCAGGAATACCAGCGAGAGGTTATTGAAGCCTACAACAAACAAATGACCGAAGTGTATAAAGAATACAGTGAAGGGTTAACTGATTATTATGAAGAGCGCCAGAAGGCCATAGAAGAGGCCATTACGGGAAGTGCAAATCAGACCCAGTAGCAGTAAAGACAGTCGACCACCGGACAACCCGGGAGCATAATCGTTATGTCAATTAAGCAGAACGTGCAGAAAATATTAGATGAATTGCCGGACGGTGTGCAGCTGGTGGCCGCTTCCAAGACCAGAACCCCGGAAGAAATTCTGGAGGCGGTCAATGCCGGCGTGCAGGTCGTTGGCGAGAACTATGTTCAGGAAGCGGAAAGGGCCTATGCCGTAGTCGGCAGCCGGGCGAAATGGCATTTCATTGGCCATCTGCAGCGAAACAAGGTGAAAAAAGCGGTCCGGATTTTCGATATGATTGAAACCGTTGATTCCTATGAAATCGCCCGGGAAATTGATAAACGGTGTCAGGAGATAGGCAAGGTTATGCCCATACTGCTCGAGGTGAATATAGGCAGGGAACCGCAGAAATCAGGAGTACTTCCGGAAGATACGGAACAACTGTTAAGGGATATCGCAGCGCTGCCCAACGTCAAGGTGATGGGGCTGATGACCATGGGACCGCTCTCGGAAAACCCGGAAGATTCCCGACCCTACTTTGTGGCCATGAAAAAGCTGTTTGCGCACATGAAAGAGTCGAACCTGCCCAATGTTGAGATGAGATACCTGTCAATGGGAATGACCGGCTCATATAAAATTGCCCCCGAGGAAGATGCCAACATCGTCAGGATAGGCACCAAGATATTCGGGGAAAGGAAGTACGAGTGATGTAAAACAACGTCTTGTTTTTTTATAAAAACAGTGCTATACTCTATCGGAAAGCATAATTTTACTTTATCAAGTGGGTTTCATCCCCACTTTTTTAATTATTGGCAATAGTGGAGAGTTGAGTCAGAGATGAAAAGTGATTTCGTACTGGCCATAACTCAGCTTGCGGCGGAAAAGAACCTGCCCAAGGAGACAGTCCTCTCTGCGGTGGAGGCAGCGCTGGCCTCTGCCTACCGTAAGGACAGTTTTGCCCCGAACCAGAACATCTCGGTTAAAATAAATTCCAGCAGCGGTCGTGTTGAAGTGTGGGCGGAAAAAACGGTGGTGGAGCGGCCGGCTGACACGCGGGTTGAAGTATCGCTGGAAGAGGCACACCGGTACAAATCAGATGCCCAGTTAGGCGATATTCTCATGGTGGAGTCAACGCCGTACAATGCGGGGCGCATCGCCGCCCAGACGGCAAAGCAGGTCATCCTGCAGCGACTCCATGAGGCCGAGCACAGCGCCATTCTGGAGGAATACACCGAAAAAGAAGACGAGGTCATTACCGGGCTGGTACAGCGCATTGAGCCCGGCCAGGTTCACATTGACCTGGGGAGAATCGAGGCGATAATGCCCGCCTCGGAACAGATGCGCACCGAGAGGTACCGGGTTGGTCAGCGCCTGAAAGTCTGCATTATCCAGATCCTCAAGACAACCAGGGGACCACGGGTGGTGGTATCACGCTCCCATCCCGACCTGCTGCGCCGCCTTTTTGAACTGGAAGTGCCGGAGGTCTACAACGGCTCCGTGGAGATAAAATCCATCGCCCGTGAAGCCGGATATCGGAGCAAAGTAGCCGTGGCGGCGCGCCAGGAAGGAATAGACCCGGTGGGCTGCTGCGTCGGCCTGCGCGGCATCAGAATACAGAACATCGTCAATGAATTGAACGGCGAGAAGATAGACGTGATTCAGTGGAGTCCCGGTGTCGCCGCATTCATCACCAATGCCCTGAGCCCGGCCCAGATTGTCAAGGTTGACCTGAATGAAGAGGAGAATATCGCCACGGTGGTCGTTCCGGACAAACAGCTCTCCCTCGCCATCGGTAAGGAAGGGCAGAATGCCAGGCTGGCGGCCAAGCTGACTGGCTGGCGGATTGACATCAAGAGCGCCTCCATTGCTGAGGCGGAAAAAGCCGCCGCCAGGCCGGCACCTGCGGTAGAGGAAAAAGAAGAAGAGGTTGTAACCGAGGAAGAACCGGTGGCGGAAATACCGGAACTGCTGGAACCGGCTCCAGTCTCCGCAGAACCGGTTGAGGAGGCAGCCACAGAACAGGCTGAGCCGTTGCCATCGGTGGAAGAGGTACTCGCGGAGCCCCCGGCACTTTTCGAACCCCAGGTAACAGAGGAGAAAACGGAGCTCAGATTTGCCGAGGATATCATGGGACCGAGGCCAGATAAACCGGCAGACAAAGCCAAAAAGAAGAAACGGAAAAGGGCTTCTGCCAAAGAAGGGGCCGAGGACGGCATCAGGATAAAGAGAAAACGGCGAGATACAGATTCCCTTGATGAAGATGAAGAGTACTAGTTCCCATTCCAGGCGCACCAGACATGTACCGCAGCGGACATGCCTTGGCTGTCGGCAGGCGAAGGCAAAAAGTGAACTGATTCGAATCGTAAATACGCCGGAGGGCAAGTTAGAGGTCGATACTACCGGCAAGAAAGCGGGACGCGGCACCTACCTCTGCCCGACCCTGACATGCTGGGAAGCGGGGCTGAAAGGCAACCGATTGGCCTATGCGCTCCGCACCAGCCTCAACCAAGAAAGCCGGCAGCAGCTAATGAACTACGCTGAAGAACACCTGAAAGGAGCGACCAGTGGCCCGGGTGAAAAAATCGGATAATAAGGCCGAGGCGGAAGCTGTCGAAACCGCCAAGCAGCCAGAAGCCGCCAAACAGGGGCAGATAGAGCTTCCACATTCGCTGAGCGTCAGGCAGCTGGCTGACCTCCTTCAGGTCAGTGCTGTTGATATTATCAAACAGCTCATGCGAAAGGGCATCATGGCCAATATCAACCAGATCATTGACTATGATATTGCGTCGGAGATAGCCACCGGCCTGGGCTATAATACGCGCTTGAAGCCGCGGATTGCAGAAGGGGCCGCCAGTGCCATCAGCGAGATAAGAAAGCGCCGCAAGCTACAGGTTGAAGAGGCAGGAAACCTGCAGCTTCGTCCTCCCGTGGTGACGGTTATGGGCCATGTTGACCACGGAAAGACAAGGCTGCTTGATGCCATCCGCCAGACCAATGTCATGGACACCGAGGCCGGGGCCATTACCCAGCACATCGGCGCCTATCAGGTGACGGTAGATGAGCAGAAAATCACCTTTTTGGACACCCCGGGACACGAAGCGTTCACCGCCATGCGAGCCCACGGTGCCCAGATAACCGATATTATCATCCTGGTGGTGGCAGCGGATGACGGGGTAATGCCGCAAACGCTGGAAGCCATTAACCACGCCCGTGCCGCTGAGGTGCCCATCATTGTCGCCATCAATAAAATTGACAAGCCGGAAGCGAATCAGGACCGGGTAAAGCAGCAACTGGCGGAAGCCGGGCTGGTGATTGAGGAATGGGGAGGAGACACTGTCTGCGTGCCCATTTCCGCGAAAGAGAAAATCGGTATCCAGGAACTCCTGGAAAACCTGCTGGTTGTGGCCGAGGTGGAAGAGCTTAAAGCCAATCCATCGGGGCTGGCCTCCGGAGTGGTCGTTGAGGCTGAGATGGACAGAAACCGCGGTCCGCTGGCCACCATACTGGTGAACAATGGTACTTTAAAGCCGGGCGATACCGTGGTCGTGGGCGGCACATGGGGTAGAGTCAGGGCCATGTTGAATGACATAGGCAAACAGGTGAAGAAAGCCGGACCGGCCACCCCGATAGAAATCCTGGGCCTGGACAGCGTGCCGCAGGCTGGAGACATACTGACCGCGGTGACCAATGAACAGCAGGCACAGGCACTGCTGGAAAAAAACCGCCAGGAAACTGAGGAAAAGACCTCGGTCTCTGCGCGCTCGGTGAGTCTGCACAACCTCTATGAAAAAATCAGCAGCGGCCAGGTCAAAGGGCTTAATGTCATCCTGAAGGCAGATGTTCAGGGCAGTATCGAACCAATCATGAGCTCCCTGGAACGCCTGCGCTCCGATGAAGTCCAGGTAAGAATACTCCACAGCGGCACCGGCAATGTGTCCGAGAGTGACGTGATGCTGGCCGCTGCCTCCAACGGCCTTATCATTGGCTTTGGCGTCAGCACCGACGAAGGCGCCCGCCGGCTGGCAGGCACAGAGAGTGTTGACATCCGCCATTACGACGTCATCTACAACGTTGTTGACGATGTGGAAAAAGCGCTCAAGGGCCTGCTGGAGCCCGAATTGGTTGAGGTCACTGAGGGACACGCCGAAGTCCGCGCCGTCTTCTCCGCGGGCAAAGGGGCACAGGTGGCCGGCATCTACGTTTTGGACGGCAAGATCAGCCGCAATTCTTCGGTGCGGGTGCACCGCGGTGAGGCGGTTATCAGTGCTACCGCCGTGAGCAGCCTGCGGCGGTTCAAGGATGATGTCCGTGAAGTAGCCGCCGGCTATGAATGCGGCATCGGCTTCAAGGACTTCGGCGATTTTCAGGTTGGCGACCTGCTGGAATTCTACCGGATAGACAAGGCAGCCTAGGCCGGCGAGCATAAACACCAGGAGCCCGTATTGTGTCTCATCGGATTGAACGTTTAAACCAGCTCATCCGTCAGGAAATCAGCGAGCTTCTGCAGCGCGAAATCAAGGACCCGAGGCTCGGCAGGTTCGTTGCGGTAACCGAGGTTGATACCTCCATCGACCTCAGACACGCCAAGGTTTTCGTCAGCTTCATCAGCAATCAGCAGCAAAAACAGGACGCGCTCGATGCCCTCGCCGGCGCGGCAAACTTTTTTCGCAAAGAAATGGCCCGGAAACTCAGGTTGCGGCGCATTCCGGAATTAAGCTTCCACTGGGATGATTCCATCGAGCGCGGCGCACATATCATGGACCTCATTGACCGGGTCAGCTCTTCCGACCACGAAAAACCCTGACCCTTCCATACATCGGCAAATTGCCAGTGTAACCCAAGGAGGCAACATCATGAAAAGATGGATACTTATCGCCCTTCTGGCCGGTGCATCTCTTTTCTTATACCTGCTCTTCTCCACCACCAGCACCAACCTGCATCTGGCTGAGGCCGCGTTATCCTCCTACATACAGCAACTGGACACGACCAAAACAGAACTAAGAGCAGCCAAAGGGGAGCTGGCGGACACGAAAACAGAGCTGGAATCGACCGTGGCTGAATTAGCCAGCACCGAGACGGAACTGCAAGCAACAAAAGACAGCTCGCTGTCAGCAGAAACGGAGCTGGCCTCCGCGTTAGATAGCCTCAGCACAACACGGGCTGAACTGGATGAGAAGGAAACCGAGCTAACTGAATTACAGGTTAACTATGAAGGGCTGATGAGCGGGCATGGTTATACCATCGAAGACCCCACTTATAGCGAGATGATGCGGTTTTTAGAAGATGATGATACGGATAAAGCGGAATACGTAAAGGGCGAATACGAATGCACCGAGTTTTCTACCGATTTGTGCAACCGTGCCGAGGAAACAGGTATTCGATGTGCCTATGTCTCCATCCGGTTTCCAGGCGGGAGGGGACACGCGATTGTCGCCTTCAACACCATGGACAAAGGTTTAATCTATATTGAACCGCAATATGATGACCTGGTCGAAATTGAAATGGGCGAGCCTTTCTACAAATGCGTTGTGCCGTCAGGTGACTACACATATGAAAAACCGGCCCAAGATGATACCATTGAAAAAGTGCTGGTTGCCTGGTAAAAAGAGGCGATTTCAGTATAAGGGCTGACTGTGGACGGCATTCTGAATATAGACAAGCCCCAGGGTATCACCTCTTACCGCGTGGTAGCACTGGTGAAGCGGCTCAGCGGCGAGCGCCGCGTGGGGCATGCCGGAACCCTCGACCCGCTCGCCACCGGTGTGCTGCCGGTCTGCCTCGGGCAGGCGACACGCATCGTCGAATTCCTGGCCGATGCCACCAAGACGTACCGGGCCGAGATTGAACTGGGGGTAACCACCGATACCTACGATGCCAGCGGCAGGGTCATCCGCAGAGAAAGTCCTTCCGGCATTGGCCGGGAGCAGGTAGAAAGCGCGCTGGCTTCCTTCCGCGGCCTTATCCGGCAGACCCCGCCAATGTACAGCGCCATCAGGCACCAGGGGAAGAAACTGTACCAACTGGCCCGCGCCGGAATAACCGTCGAGCGGAAAAGCCGGCCGGTGAGCATACACAGGCTGGTTTTGGCTGACTTTCAGCCACCTCTCGTCACCATCGAAGTGGAATGCGGCAAGGGCACCTACATCCGCTCGCTGGCCCATGACCTGGGGCAGATTCTGGGCTGCGGTGCCAGCCTTAACAGCCTCGTCCGCCGGCGCTACGGCCCGTTTGATATCTCAAATGCGGTGACTGTACCCCAGCTTGAAGACGCTTTCCGCTGCGGCCGCTGGGAGCGTTTCCTTCACCCCATGGATTTCGTGCTCTCGACATGGCCGGCGGCGGCCGTCGATGAGGCCACGGAACAGGCCATCAGAAACGGAGCGCCGGTGGCCTTGCCGCTGGAACCATCAGGCGGGAGCCGCTGCCGAATCTATACTGCTGACGGGCGTTTTCTGGGCG
>Ga0315548_1001715_pt1 | contig 17940 bp, 17 predicted proteins | sample SalMarSW160110MG_2_FD_202540 | JGI IMG/M metagenome (GOLD analysis project Ga0315548, IMG submission 202540) | Salt marsh sediment microbial communities from the Plum Island Ecosystem LTER, Massachusetts, United States - Salt Marsh Sediment SW1601-110 ...
TGAGCCGCCGGCAGTGAGTTGATAGCAAGAAAGGTACATCAATGTAGAAATTCAAGAAAGTAAATTATAACCATTGACAGATGGCCTCATAGCAGTCCCATAGACATGAATAAAATGTTCGATAAGCTTCTTAAAAAGAAGAAATGGAAAGAAAGCCGGGTTAGCTATTGGGTAACAAAAAGCGAAAAACTCATACGAAAAACCCTGACTATGCAACCTGAGGAACAAAAGCGAGAGATAGAAGAAGCTGGTGAAGTCCCAATTTACAGCTATAATCAAACCGATTTTGTTAAAGACCGTGTAGCAATAGAAGTTCAATTTGGAAAATATTCTTTCGTTGCATATGATCTTTTCGTTAAACATCTGGCTTTTTACGTTGGAGATCATATTGATTTAGGTATTGAAATCCTTCCCATGAAATCACTCCAAGCCCAAATGAGTTCCGGTGTACCTTATTATGAAGGTGAATTCTACAATGTCGTCAGACAAGGGCGAGGTGTTCCTGCTGTTCCTTTGGTGATCATTGGGATTACACCCTAACAAAATAACTAAAACAAGGGGAATACTAGGGACAGCCAAAGATAAACATCAGTTTTTAGTGTTGAGTTCAAAGTAAAAACGGCGGGGAATGGAAACGAGGGAAGACAGACGAGGGACGCATGGAATCTGCTGTAATTAAGTATGGAGTTACCTGAATTTTCTGCCATACCTTCTGACTTACTTTTGTGTGATTTTTTCTTTGCCGTTCATATATGGTCGAAGGACTTGCGGCACAGTTATTGAGCCGTCGGCGTTCTGATATAGTTCGAGTATCGGTATCAGGATTCTCGGTGATGCGACGACAGTGTTATTTAATGTATGGCAGAACAGATTCTTTTTGGTTGACGATTCTTTATAGCGAAGGTTCATTCGCCTTGCCTGGAATTCGTAGAATTTGCTCGCACTATGCGTTTCGCAGTAGTTGCCTCGCGAGGGCATCCATGCTTCTATATCGAATTTTTTCGCCTGGCCTCGACCGAGGTCACCCGTGCAGACGTTCGCAATACGGTAGGGCAGTTCCAGCGCCTGCATTACAGCTTCGGCGTTGGCTAAAATCTCATTATGGTATTTGTTGCTTTCTTCGATGCTGTTTTTGCAGATAACGACCTGCTCGACCTTATCGAATTGATGAATTCTATAGAGGCCGTAAGTGTCCTTGCCGGCGGCGCCGGCTTCGCGTCTGAAACAGCTTGAAAGGGCAACGTATTTTAACGGCAGCTCTTCGTCGTTTAGAATCTCACCCATATGATAAGCGGTCAGAGGCACCTCGGCGGTTCCGACGAGATTGAGCTGGTCTTTTTCCATGCGGTAGGTCTGCTCTTCAGAGCCGGGATAGTAACCGGTTCCCTGCATTGCCTGGTCTTTCATAAGAAGCGGGACCGACATCGGGACATATCCTTTGGAGACCATAACATCCATTGCGAAACGCAGAACGGCCCAGTGCAGCAGGGCGCCATCGCCTTTCAAGAAGTAGTTTCTCTTGCCTGCTAATTTTACACCTCGCTCGACGTCAATTATGCCAAGGTCAAGGCCGAGACTTAGGTGGTCTTTAAGCTCGAAATCGAATTGTGGTATTTGCCCTTCTTTTCTGATTTCGATATTCTCGGTGTCGTCTTTGCCTAAGGGGACATCATCATCCGCCGGTTGTGGCACCTGCTGCATAAGTTCATCGAACTGAGGTTGAAGTTCTTTGAGTTCTTCGTTGTATTTTGATTCCTGCTTTTTGAGTTCCGCCAATTGAGATAGAGCGGGTTGCTTTTGCTCCGATGATAGCTTTGGGATTGATTTGCCGATACGATTCTTGTCTGTGGATATGTCCTGTAGTTGCTGCTTTATATTTTTCAGGTTGGCCTCTAATTCGAGCAGTCTGTCGATATCAGCTTCGAACTTTTTTGCCCGGCAGGCGGCCTTGAACTTTTCCGGTTCTTCTCGTATTTGCTTTATGTCTATCATAGTTTTGTTTATCAGAATATCAGGTTATCAGGTAATGGGTATCAGAAAATCAGGATACCAGGTTGTCACATTGACTTTACCTTTTCGATCCCTTTTTTTCTTTGATATAACGTATATAGCCATTAATGCCTCTAATAATTTCTTCGTACTGTTCTACCCATTTTTGTGATTGCGGTATTTCCAGATAAGACTTACCCGCCAGTTTGCGTATATGATTCTGTGTTTCACCTGCTTCCTTTCGTGCAATATTAAATCTCTTTATTTTATCATTATAATAATACGTTGTGTATCCTTCAGCGATATTATCACAAACCGATGAAGAACTACGCTCAATCTGGTCTCTCAGTCTAAATTTCTCATCTCTCGGCAGACTCCTGCAAAATTTATGAATTTCCTGCATAAGCTTATGAGCTTTTTGCCAAATCCACAGCTTCTCAAAACCCGCAACCGGTTTTTCCTGATCCCCTGATTTTCTGGTATCCTCCATCCTGATTTCCTGTTAACCTGATGCCCATCTTTTAATAATAACCACGTTATTTTGCCCGCCGAATCCGAAAGATTCGTTGATAACAATATCAACCGGCATCTTCCTCGGTTTGTTAGGTATATAATCCAGGTCGAGTTCAGGTTCACGATCTATCAGGTTCATTGTCGGCGGCAGTATATTATCCCGGATAGCGCAAACGCACGTAATTAGTTCCGCTGCACCGGCGGCCCCGATTAAATGACCCAGCATACTTTTAACACTACTGACGGGAGTATTTTTCGCCCGTTCCTTGAAGACCGCCTTGATCGCCTTAGTCTCGATGGAATCATTTTCCATTGTACTTGTGCCGTGGGTGTTAATGTAGTCCACGTCTTTATAGCTGATGCCGGCGTCGGCAAGCGCTGCGGTAATCGCCTGTATTGCTCCTCTGCCCTCTTCGTGCATATCAGTAACTCGAAATGCATCGGAGCTGCTTCCATAACCGATGACCTCGGCCAATATTTCCACGCCTCTTTTTTTTGCCGAACTGAGAGATTCGAGAATGGCAATCGCGGCGCCTTCGCCTAAGATAAAGCCGTCCCGGGTGGCGGAAAACGGACGAGACGCCGTTTCAGGGCTGTCGTTTCTTGTCGATAGGGCGGTCAGACGATTGAAGCCCGTCAAACCGAGCGGGTGTATCATCGAATGTGCGCCGCCTGCTATGATTATGTCCGCATCGCCTTTGCGAATCAACATCATAGCTTCGCCGACCGCCTGAGTGCTGGCCGCACAGGCTGTTAGGCAGCTTCTTGTCGGCCCGCGAGCACTGGTAAGCATTGCGATATGGGTGGCAGGCATGTTCGGCTCCTGCTCGAGCTCACGCATGGAATCCATCTTCTCGAAGGCAACTTGTGCCCACCGGCCCCAGTCCATCTCGTTTTTCTCTGAGTCCCATCCGTTGACGATTGCTGCAAAAAAAACATCGTTATCGACGGAGCCTTCACCCGCTCCCAAGTAGATTCCCAATCTGGTGCGGTCTATTCCATCGGTTGGCTCGGCGGTTTCTATATTAATTTGTGCCTGTTTGCAGGCCTGGGCTGTTGCGCCGACTACGAACGCGGAGCCTCGGTTGCTGTTTTTGTGCAATTGCGGATTCTTTGTATATTTTGTAAGGTCGTAATCTTTGACCTCGGCGTCGAATGTCGTAGGAAATGTGGATGCGTCGAAAATTGTGTTTTTTGCCACTCCGCTCTTGCCTGAAAGCAGCGCCTGCCAGAGAGTATCTACATCATGCCCCAGCGGACTAACGATACCCATTCCGGTTATTACGACTCGTTCAGTCATTTCCTTTGTCATTCTTTTTTCGATAATATAGATTTAATCAAATCGTTTCAGTATTACGGCGGCGGTTTGCCCACCGTATGTGTAACTGCAACACAATATGTAACGAATATCTTTCTTTTTAGTTTGATTGACGATATTTAAGTTGCAGCCTTCAGCTTTTTTATCACAGTTTACAGCAGCGGGAATTTTGCTGTCGTTCATCGCACAAACGGCGGCTATAACATCTACCGCACCGCCCGCCGCACCTGTATTACTTAACATACTCTTGGTCGGCCAGACAGGGATTTTTTTTGCAGCTTCACCAAGAGCGCTGAAAATTGCTCGTGCTTCAGCCAAATCGTCGGCGGGAATGCCCGTTCCGTGCGGTACAATCAAATCCAGTTGTTCCGGTTCTATATGTGCTTGAGCCATTGCTTTTTCGATTGCTATTTGAAGTCCGTAGCCGTCCGGCTCGATGTGTTCATATTCAGGATTAATACTATTGCTGTGCCCGAGACCGATTAGTTCGGCGTAGATTTTTGCACCTCGCTTTTTTGCATTTTCGAGGTTCTCAAGTATTATTACCCCGGCGGCTTCACCGAAAACAGAGCCTTTTGCATCGGCATCGAAAGGCCTGCATGCAAAAGCGGGTTCATCGTTGTTTTGACTGGTGGCTCTTTTAAGCAGGCACTGGCGAATCATCACTATCGGATTGACTTTTGCCTCCGCACCGCCGGCCAGAGCGTAATCGCTGTTGCCGCGAGCAAGAACCTGATACGCTTCAGCTATCGCCAGATGCCCAGCCACTTCGGCACATGTTATTGTGTTGCTTGGTCCCTGTATGTCGTGAATAATTCCGATATGGCAGGCCAGCATGTTGGGAAGATATTTCAACAACCATAGCGGAGTCACTAATTCAAGGCCGTCTTTACCCCATTTGTGAATATCGAACTTCCCGTTAGTAACACTTGCCGCAACCGCAGGCGCCAGTTCGACCAGGTCACAACTTATAAGACCGGCGCCGATATTAATAGCCATGCGTTCTGGATTAACATTGATATTATCCGGGTCAATCCCTTTTGTGACCAGACCGCTGCTAAGAAAGGCTTCGTGTGCCGCTATTATCGATAGTTCGATATCTCTGGACATGAGCTTTACGGACTTACGAAGACTCTTGGGTACGAATTGTCTTATGTTATAATCGGGGACCTGCCCCGCTATTTTGCATGTGAAGCCGACCGGGTCGAATGCCGTAATCTTATCGATTCCGACTTTGCCGTCACAAAGTCCCGCCCACGTATCGCTGACGTTTAGTCCGAGTGGAGTTATTGCGCCGAGGCCGGTTATTACTACGCGAGCTGGGCTCACAATTGTGCCTCCGTCTTCTGTTTATTTTTTGAGAGTATATCTCGAAGGAGTGATTCGAATACCGATGTTCCGGTCCCGAAAACGAAGTTCTCAGCCGGAAATTCTTTACCGGCCAGATTCCGGTCGATATGGCTGAACATTAAATCAATCTCTGCAATCAATTTCTTTGAGCGTGTGATTGTGCCCTTTGTGCTTGCTGCTTCAGAGACTATGGATTCGATAATTGCTTCCAGCTCAATCGTGTCGCCCGGCTTGACATAATCGAAAAAGACGGCTTTTTTTATCTTTGCGAGAATGACCTTTTCCTGAAAATTTTTCGCTTCACCGACGAGTATTCCCGCGGTCTGGGCCATCGCCTCAATCATCAAGCATTCCGGCATAACGGGAAAGCCGGGAAAATGGTCGTGTAAATGTTCTTCGGCGAGCGTGACATTTTTCAGTGCAACGGCACGTCGCCCGCTTTCAAACTCAACAAATTTATCTATCCAAATCCAACGCATCTTTTTACCGGGGCGTATTTTCAATTTACTAACGAGTTTTTCACCAACGAGTTTTGCTCTCTTTATTAAATATGGCGACAGAAAATCCTCTGACCAATAAACCGCTGAGGTTCTTAATGACTTTTATACCTTACAGGATTAAGCAGCGTTGAGCTTGCCTTCAACGTAGTTCACAATGGCGTTGACGGTAAACAGGTCGCCTAATTTGTTAATGTCGGGGTCGCTTTCAAAATCCGTCAGGTCCGTATGCGGCATTTTGTCTCGTAATTCGGCCAGTCCTTTTTCCGTTAGTTTGCCGTTGTGGACATAATCGGAATTGTTCATCAGGCTTTCAGCCGGAAATAGCTCTTCCCGGGGTATCTTGATGCCAAAAGATTTTTCCAGGCGGAAAACTATATCCAGAAAATCAATACTTTCTGCCCCCAGGTCTCCCATTAAGGTCGCCTCGGTGGTTACCTCGTCATCATCAACACCTAACGCCTCGACAAGCACTTCCTGTACTTTTGTGAAAATTTCGTCCCTACTCATTGCCATACTTTATTACCTCAGTAGTTTCCATATTTTTTTCATATTTTCGATTATATTAGCGTCCACCGCAGCCATCGCGGAATTTTCATCGGCCAGGTTAAAGTGCCTTAGCCCGAATCGTGCTTCTACGATTTTTTCGCCTTGCGATACGCCAAATCCGCTAAAGCTGCTTACATTTTCTTCGATAGTTTTAGCCTCAACCGTATATTCTATCCGGGCTCCGGGCGCCAGAAAACTTTTATATTTAACATTTCTTGCCTGTTCAAGCAATATCATACTGTGAGCGAAGTTTTCGCTCTGGCGTACCAGCCACGATGCCGACTCAATCAGCCCTTCCAGCAGCAGCACCCCGGGTAATACCGGAAATGTCGGAAAATGGTCGGCCAGGTATTCTTCGGCAAGAGAAAGATTCTTGATGGATTTTATTTCTCTGCCGGTTTCAATCGAAACTATCTTGTCAATTAATATAAATCGCATAAAATTAGGTTACCGTTCATTTTCTGCAGGCCGTTATTAGAATTAAGCTGCCTGCGATATAGAATCCGCAATACGATATACCAGAGGCGGCCCTTTTTCCAGCCTTTTTTGATTTTTTATACCATTCGCTTTCACTTTCATTTGAATTTGGATTGATACTGGAAGTTCTTAATAGGATTAGTTAGAATCTTTTATCTGAGAACAAATATAGTATTAAAATCATATTTGCAATAAAAATAGCGTTAGATGTACCTGGTCTCTTGGGACTATTTAAAGAGGATTTGCCGATGGAATATATAAGAAAATGCCTTGTTCTCGTTAGTTTCTTGTTTCTATCGGTGACGACTGCTACTGCCCAGGATGTCGAGATGATAAAGCTTTCTGATAAGGTTATTGTCCTGAACATATTAGGCCTGGACTGTCGCACGAATATTGTGGTCATTTCCTCGCAGAAGGGATTAGTAATTATTGACACCGAGATATCGCCGTATGTGATGGAGATATTGAAACAGGCAGCCGAAAAGCACTTCAATCGTAACGACTGGGCCTATGCGATTAATACCCACGGCCATATTCATCATGTCTTTGGTAATGTGTTGTTCAAAGATGTTAAAATCATTGGCCATGAGAGAATTTTAGAGGGTTATCCGGAAAACGGTATCTTCAGCCGGCCTAAACCGGGGCAGAGACGGCGCATTTCTTATAGTGAACTAATTTCTAATTTGCGACAAATGTTGCGTGCTGCTACTGATCCTGCCCAGGTTCAGGTTCTTCAAAAACGAATTCGTTTCCTTATTATTGTTAACCGTCAATGGCGGGATGGTTTTGAATTGGTTCCGCCTAATATGACTTTTCAAGATCGTCTTGAATTGGACCTTGGTGACGTTCATCTTCGGTTAATCGACTGGGGGCCGGGGATCAACCATAGTTCCATTATGATACATATTGTGGAAGAAAATATACTTGTTAGTGTCGGTGGAAAATGGCTGCCGGATATCAGTAATGCAGCGGGCTTAAGCGGTATTAAGCGATATGTTTCGCTGTTGAAAGAGATTGCCGATGACAAAGTTGGCATCGAAACTGTTATTCCGTGTCATACTGATTTTGCGACCAGGCAGGATTTGCAGGCAAAATATGACTACGTAAGCGACATGTTGGAAGGTATCACTCGGGCAAAACAAAAGCAACTTTCTTTTGAGCAGGTAAAGCAGCAGTTCTCTCTGGAGCGATATGCACGTCTAAAAGGATTATGGGCGGGGAGTGTCCCCGAGAGAGTCGAAGAGAATCACCAAAAAAATATTCAGAGAATATGGGATTGCCTTGAGCAGGCCGATTAGATTCGTTTTTTATGAATGCTATTTTAAGCCAAACGATATGCAGATTTTCTTTGTTTCCTTGTGTATTGGAAGTTATACTCCTGACCTATGAATATACGTAATGCAAAAATATCGGATGCCAAGGCGATTCAGGTTCTAATCGGTTCTTATGCCGAGCGGGACAGGATGTTGTTTCGTTCTTTGGCTGATGTATACGAGAACTTGCAGACTTTTATTGTGGCCGAACACGACGGCGATGTTGTGGGGTGCTGCTCGCTGGAGATTATCTGGGCGGATTTGGCGGAAATAAAGTCCCTGGCTGTCAACGGACCAAACAAACAAAAAGGTTTTGGCAAGGCGCTGGTTATCGCCGCTCTTGAACGGGCGGCTGAGATTGGTGTTCCAAAAGTGTTTGCCCTGACAATGGAGCCGGATTTTTTTGTTAAACTGGGCTTTGGTGTAGTTGAGAAAGACGAGCTGCCGATGAAGGTCTGGAGCGATTGTGCCAGGTGTCCGAAGCAGCAGAATTGCGATGAAATCGCGGTCATAAAAAGCGTTTTGCATAGTTAGTGATGCGCTTTATCATAGCAAATCCAGATATACAATATATCTTATTGGTGAAATGTTAGAATCTCTGAGTACTCAGGTAAATAGTTGAGGAAAAGGCTAATGGCTGGAAGAGTGTGTCCGGTATGGATTGGGTATTTTCTTTCATGTCCCGTAAGAAAATTATTCCAGCACCCCCAGAAGATACTTTCACCTTATATCAAAGAAGGTATGAAAGTTTTGGATGTAGGTTGTGCGATGGGATTTTTTAGTTTACCTCTTGCACGGATGGTCGGTCCGAAGGGTAAAGTCGTTTGTGTTGATGTGCAGGAGGAGATGATTGAATCCCTCGAAAAACGTGCGCAGAAAGCGCATTTATTCGATAGAATCGAAACACGTATCTGTAATGGTGATTCTCTCGGTTTGTCTGATCTAAGGGAAGAATTTGATTTTGTTCTTGCCTCTGCCGTCGTACACGAAATTCCTGATGTTTCCGGTTTTTTCACGGAGGTATATGATACAGTAAAACCATCTGGAAAAGTTTTAGTACTGGAACCGAAGGGGCATGTATCGGAGGAGGATTTTGCGAAAACCATTTCCATTGCCCGTAAAAATGGCTTTGAGACAGCCGGCTCTCCGGAGATAAATGGCAGTCGTGCTATATTATTGAAAAAGGAGCTATCCCGGAAGTAAATGAATATTGGTCTGGTGAGAAAAGCACTATATGCCGGTCCGTTGAGTTTTTTTAACTTATCTGGCGACGTTGGAACAGAGCAATGGCTAAGGCGAGTATTGCTATTGTATAGCACAGGGCATAAGAGGCACTTATTGCAATGTATTTAAGCGGAACTTCGCTACCCTCATAAATGGCGTCACTTATCCAGAAAACCTGCAAATTGGGCACAAGATATTTCCCGATCTTTGCCCAGAGGTGTGTGTCGGCGAACCTGCCGAATGCATAATCGCTGACAAGCCCTAAGAAAAATATTCCCAGGCAGGCTGAGAGGGTCACTACTATGTTAAACCTGGATGATAATGCTACCGCCAGAGCCACAATTATTAGTGCAGCGAACAACAGAAGGACGGAGCCATATATATCCACAGCGTTAATACCGTTTTCGGCGGGTTTAAATTGCCAGTTGCGGTTAATAAAAGTCAGGAATACGATCCCGAATGTGGCTAATATGCTTAACAAAATCATAGCTGTCGATGGGAATTTCCAGTCGTAAACGTAGTTGAAAAAAGCACTTAGTAGAAATGTCGCGCCGATAATCACACCAGCCGAGCCAAGGACCGTCCAATCATGAGTATCATTAACTGTTTCGAGAACGCCGTGTCTGATAGACATAAGCAGGGCAATCGTGCAGATATAATGTGCCAGGACAACCGCAGCAGCAACACCGAGAAATTTGGCTATAATAAATATCGGACGTTGTATGGGTTTGCTCAGAACGGTTGTAACAGTCTTGTTTTCTATCTCTTCGGCTACAGCGCCTGAGGCTGAAAAAATTGCTATGAACAAGCTGGTCATGAATAACGTAGATAAGCCTATCTCGCGTAAGAGCTTATTATCGTCGCTCATTGTGTACATCGTCAGCGATGGGCTAATGAAAAATAAAAGTAAAGCTGCAACAATAATAATAGCATAGACCGGTTGTCTTAGAATTTCTATGAAAGTATTTTTTGCTATAGTAAATAATTTATCCATTTTATAATGCTTTTATATCAAACCGCTATGCTCTGTTGTAACTTATAAATCGTTTTTTGTAAAAGGGTCGGTTTTTTCTTAATTGTCCCTATACTAAAGTAGCATTAAACGTTATATTACGCAACTTATAATCGAGTTTTTTATATTGTAAAGGTAGTGCATACTTTGAACAAGTACTGTGTTTAGAATGTATTTGTTCAAAAAATAGGATTGGAAAAGAAAATGACAGACTCATCCAAACGACCTGAACACGTATCTTTGGTTTCTTTGATTTTGAGCGTTATCTTTTTTGGCATTACCTTTTTCTTAGGCCGATGGAGCGGTATTTTTGCAATTTCCGCAGTTAGCTGGTTTTACCTTTCGGTTGCTTTGATTTGGTTTGTTCTGAGCATACAGTTTCATCAGCGTTCATTGGCTGAGCGGGAAAAGCTCGATATGAGCTTATTAACCAGAGATGAGAAGGATTCAACAATATTTCAGGCTAAAAGTGAGCGGGCCACTCTTTTTTTCGTGGCCCAGCGTCGTCTTGAAGTAATTGAGAAATGGTTCATCCCTATATTCTCAGCTTTCATTGCCCTCTATCAGATTATTGTCGGTTTGTTTCTGCTTAATGCTCTTCGCTCGGGAATAGAGGGGCAGTTGAAACAGCCTTTGCTGTGTGCAATTTTCATGATGGCAATGGCGTTTGTAAGCTTTCTTCTCTCGCGTTACGCCACGGGTATGTCGGCTCAGATGCAATGGAAACCTTTAAGGGCCGGCGGCAGCTCCATGCTGGGTGCGGCCCTGTTGAGTTTTGCTCTGGCTGTAATATTGGCGCTTGTGCATCTGTTCGGTTTCGAGTTTCTCCTGAAAATAATGGGAGCGGTGATTCTGGCCCTGCTTATAATCCTCGGAACAGAAACTGCATTGAACCTCGTTTTGGATATATATCGTCCGAGGCTTAAAGGCCAATACAACAGAAGCGCCTTTGACAGTAGGCTGCTGGGTGTAATAAATGAGCCGGGCGGTATATTACGCAGTGCCGCAGATGCCATTGACTATCAGTTTGGTTTTAAGGTTTCTCAAACCTGGTTTTACAAACTCCTCGAACAGGCGATTGTACCTTTGGTATTATTTGGAGTGGTTACGCTTTATTTATTAAGTTGTGTTGTTGTAGTAGGGCCTGATGAAGAAGCGATAATAGAGCATTTTGGTAATCCCGTCAGCGATACCAACGATATCAGACTCATCGGTCCCGGATTAACTTTAAAGTGGCCCTGGCCGATCGAAATTGCTTATAAGTATCCGACACAGAGGATTTCGGAAATAGGAATCGGCTATGTTGTTGAAGATGACCCGGAAGCCAGAGAAAAACCTAAACCGAAATTATGGGGCAGTAAGCATTACAAAGAAGAATATCATTTACTTGTAGCCAGCGAACAGAGTAATACGGCTTCGGGAGCCGGAACAGTGCCTGTGAGTTTAGTCATTGCCGCCGTTCCTGTTCAGTACAGAATAAAGGATTTGTACTCTTATATCTACAATCATAATGAACCGGAGAAAGTGCTCGAATCTATTTGTTATCGCGAACTCACGAAATTTGCATCGAGTGCAAAAATAGAAGTTGAAAATGAAAGTGATACCGAACAAAGCCTGATTGGTGCGGGCAGAGCCGATGCAGCGCAAACTTTAACCGATAGAATTCAGGCAGCGGCCGATGAAGTGGGGCTGGGGATTGAAATTGTGTTCCTCGGTTTGCAGGGTGTTCACCCACCGGTCGAAGTTGCAGCCGATTATCAAAAGGTGATCGGTGCCGTTCAACAGAAGCAGAAACTTATTCTTGATGCTCAGGCAAAACGAAACAAAATATTAAGTACACGTGTCGGTTCCGTTGATAAGGCTGAAGATCTCTATGAGCTTGCATTAAAATATGAGCAGGTCCAGGATGTAAATTCACCGGAAGATATTGAAAAATACGGCAGACAGTTGGATGAAGCTTTCGAACAAGCCAAGGGTGAAATTTTTAAGACCTTAAGAGAATCGAGGACTTATGCCTTTGAAAAAGCAACACTTGCCGAGGCGACAGGTCAGCGTTTTGCAGGCCAGCTTAAGGCCTTCAGAGAAGCTCCTGAAATTTACATACGTGAACAGTGGTTGGCAATGCACGAGGAGGCTCTGAAGAATATTAGAAAATATGTAGTTGTGGCCGACCAGAATGATACACAAATAACCATAATCGATCTTACGCAGAGTCAGACGCCCGGTATATATCAGGGGCTGGGAGACTTTGAGGAGAGCAGCGAAAAATGAAAAATTTTGCAATTACAATCTTTATCCTGTTGATTGTTGCGACTTTGGGGCTCTATCTTATTTCGTTTCAGGTAAGAGAAACAGAATGTTGTATGGTGACAACTTTCGGTAAACCTACAGGTCAAATCATCGAACCGGGATGGTACTTCAAGTGGCCTTTTCCAATACAGCAGGTTCATAAGTTTGATTCCCGCATGAGGGTTTTTACTCCGGAAGTTGAAGAGACGCGGACGGCCGGGGGTGAGCCGATAATCGTCAACACTTATGTTGTCTGGAAAATTGCCGAACCGCTGAAATTTTTCAATTCCGTCAAGACGGTAAAAAATGCGGAAGATGAATTGTTGCGCAGCAGGATTCGTAACACGCAGAATAATGTGATAGGTCGCCATTATTTTTCCGAATTTGTCAACAGTGACCCGACAAAGATTAAGTTTGAAGATATCCAGAGAGATATGTTGACCGAACTTAAAGCGGCCGTCGCGGATGCTGAGTACGGCATTGAAATTGAAACTCTCGGTATTAAACAACTCAAAGTAAGCGAAGATGTGAGCAAAGAAGTTTTTGAGCGAATGAGGGCTGAAAGGAATCAAAGAGCTGAAGCGATAACGGCGCAGGGAGAAGCTGAGAAAATTAAGATTGAAACCCAGGCAAATTCAATCAGTGACGAATTAACTGCCGCTGCTGAAGCCAGAGCGAAAATCATACGCGGCAAGGGTGACGCTCAGGCGGCGAAATATTACAAGATGCTTGAAGCTGATCCGAAACTTGCGGCTTTTCTGCGCGACCTTGAAGCACTGCAAAAAATGCTTGAAAAAAGGACTACTTATGTAGTACCAACCGATAAAGAACCGTTCTCGCTGTTAAAAGGGATGCCCGACCTTAAACCCGCAGGGACAAATGACTCGGAATAAAACTTAGAACTCTCGATATTATGACAGAACAAAATAACAAAAAAAACATGGATTTGCACTCGCATAAGTCGTCTGGAACCTTACCTGATGAGTTTGATGCCGCCGGTAAGAGTCTTTCGGAGGCGTTGAGAATCAGCTTCATTATCCTGAAAATCATCATGATTGTCCTTGTTGTTGCTTTTTTAGCTTCAGGATTTAAGACGGTTGGCCCTGAAGAGCAGGCGCTCGTTTTGCGATTCGGCAAGATTCAGGGTGTAGGGGAAGAAAGACTTCTCGGTCCCGGTCTGCACTGGATATTTCCATATCCGATAGATGAAATTGTGAAGATTCCCGTTGAAACAAAAGTCAGTCTGGTCGTTGACTCATTTTGGTACCATGAATCCGCGAACGAAAAGCTTTCCGGGCAAAGTCGAATCCGTCCGACCGATCCGTTAAAGCCTCTGGTTGATGGTTATTGCTTAACCCGAAGCGAGCAGCGAATTAATCCGGTTTTAATAAATGAGATACAGGATGAGAATCTTTATCAGGCACAGGCGGAAAATAACAACCGGCAACAGGCACAACCTGATTCGGATGGAAGTGATTACAACATCGTTCATACGAAATGGCAGTTAGTCTATCAGATTGATAATCCCGAACAGTTTTATACGAACGTTCTGATTTCGGACGTTAGACCGGGCCAGACATATTTGAATGTAATCAAAGAAGGGATAGCTCCGCTTTTAAAAAGCATGTTTGAAGACGCCGTCGTAAGTGTGATGGTTAATTATACGATTGATGAAGCGATTTCCAGCCGGGACAGAATCCCCAGGGATGTAAGGACATATTTACAGGATAAGCTGGAGGAAATAGAAAGTGGTATCAAAGTTGTATCGGTGCAACTGACTCAGAGTGTATGTCCTCCCCAGGTCAAAGCCGCATTTGAAGCTTCCACTTTGGCCAGCCAAAATAGTTCCAGGGCGATAACAGAAGCAAGAACTTATGCTTATAACACCGTCAGTAAAGCCGCCGGTCCTGTAGCCGAGCAATTGTTTGCTGCTTTGCATGATGAAACAGTAAGTGAGCAGGCCGGAGAACTTTTATGGTCACAGGTGGCAGGTTCTGCTCAGGAGCAGCTCTCAGACGCTCGGGTATATGCGACAAAGGTGGAGAAGGATGCCGAAGCTAACGCAGATTATCTTAAAAGCCTGCTGCCGGAATATAGACAGCGTCCGGAGCTGGTTGTCCAAAAACTATACCTCGATGCAATTGAACAAATTCTCGCTAATGCCGATGAGAAATTTTTTATTCAAACAACCGAAGCTGCCAAGGACAAGGAAATTCGGATACAGTTGAATACGGACCCGTTAATAAAGTCGGAAAAGATCAGAGAGCAATCGACACAGGAAAATCGATAATTTACATTTAGCTTTATCTTATAAGTAAGGAAGCAGATATCGCAGACAAGAGACGAAATTATGGCTCATCAACACCTACATCTTCAGGAAAATATTGCCGTTGAGCATACTCATGGCAAGCAGTTTCGCGTAAGCATGGCTCTGCTTGGCACTCTGGCCGGCGGTATGTTATTGATAAACAGTGGTCTGGCCAGGTTTATTTACGGCGTCGATCATTTTAACACGGTGATTTTGGCAATGGTCGGCGCAATTTTACTCGGCGCTCCCATTGTTTGGAACGCGATAAAAAGTCTCATCAAGAGACATGCGCATATGGATGAGCTGGTGGCGCTGGCTATTCTTGCGGCTTTTGTGATCGGTGATTATGTCACCGCAGGTGTCGTTGCATTTTTTATGCTCCTGAGCGAACTGATAGAAACGCGCACCGCTCTTGGTGCTCGTGCATCGATCGAGTCGCTGATAAAGCTGACACCTACCAAAGCGAATCTTATCGAGGGTAATAATGAAAGGGAGGTAAAAGTCAGCGGCCTCAAACCAGGCAACCGCATTCGTGTCCGTCCCGGGGATAATATCCCTGCCGACGGCGAGGTCGTGGAGGGATTGAGTTCGGTGAATGAGGCTACGATAACGGGGGAATCTCTGCCTGTTGACAAAGTGCCGGGGATGCAGGTCTTTGCCGGAACAAGTAACCTTACCGGTGTTCTGGATGTCACCGTGACCAAAGCCGGTAAAGATACGACTCTTGGCAAGGTCCAGTCGCTTATTATACAGGCCGAGCAGACAAAAATTCCGATAATGCGGATTATTGACCGTTATGTTAAATGGTACACACCGACAATTATAATGATTGCCTTGATAGTGTTGTTTTTTACCCGTGATATCAACAGGGCAATTACGATTCTTGTTGTTTCATGTCCCTGTGCGTTGATTCTGGCGACACCTACGGCAATGGTTGCTGCGATTTCCGCATCGGCCCGTCTTGGAGTTCTGATTAAGAATGTTGCCGACCTTGAAGTTGCCGGAAGAATAACGGCGATGGTCTTCGACAAGACCGGGACGGTAACTACCGGCAGACTTTATGTGACAAAACTTACACCTGCAGAAGGCATCGAGCCTGCCGAATTATTGGCCGGCGCCGCTTCAGCCGAGCAGATGAGTAAACACCCCGCTGCAAGGGCGTTGCATGAAGTGGCAAAAGAGGCGAACCTTTCGCTTCCTGCACCCAAGAATTTCCGTGAAACACCGGGAAAAGGCGTTACCGCTGATGTTAATTCGTCGAGAATTATGGTCGGCAGAGATACCTTTCTTAAAGAAAATAATATTGAAATCAGCAATGTATCCGATCCGGCCCTGCACGAAGAGCAGGGTTTTAGCACTCTTTATGTGGCGAAGGATTCGAAGTGCATTGGCTGGATCGGCCTGCAGGACAAAACCAGGCCCGAAGCCGGGAAGGCCATAAAGGAGCTGCTGGATCTCGGCGTCAAGAGGGTCACCATGCTTACGGGTGACCGTGAAGAGGTGGCCCGCCGTGTCGCTGCGGAGCTGGCTTGCACCGATTTCAAGGCCCATTGTTTACCTCAGGACAAGTTGGCGATTGTCGAGCAGATAAAAAGGGACGGCCATACTGTGGTGGTTGTCGGGGACGGCATAAACGATGCACCGGCTTTGGCCGCGGGTGATTTGGGTATCGCCATGGGGGCTGCCGGCAGTGATGTGGCAATAAATTCCGCTTCGATTGCGTTGATGAGTGATGACCTGGGGCGACTTCCTTTTCTTATCAGGCTCTCGCAAAAAACCGGAAAAGTCATTTATCAAAATCTCGGTTTCGGGATTTTCTTTATTTTTCTCGGGATTGCCGCCGGTGGCGGAGGATGGCTGCCGGCGATATACGCTGCGATTTTGCACTTCGTAGGCTCACTGGTTGTCGTCTTTAATAGTGCTCGACTTGTCCGCTATGGCGAAGAGCTCGAACACTAAATACGCCCATATAAATCTAAAGAGCGGGGAGCAAATACGAGTAACAGAACGATGGAATATGCTATTGAAACTTTTTCACTTACCAAGATATTTTCCGATTGGTGGGGTCGAACCAAGGTATATGCTGTTGACGATCTTAATTTGCAGGTTCGACAAAATGAAGTGTTCGGGCTTTTAGGTCCCAACGGCTCAGGTAAAACAACCACGATGAAAATGTTACTGGGCCTGCTTCACCCTACTAAGGGTAAAGCCCTTATTCTGGGTGGGGACGGAGCGAATCCCAAGATCAATTCCAGGATAGGTTTTCTGCCGGAGGAGTCCTATCTCTACAAATATCTCAACGCGCGTGAAACACTGGATTTTTACGGCAGGTTATTTGGATTGCCCGCCAAATTGAGGAAAATGCGTATAGAAGCTCTCCTGGATATGGTCGGATTAAAGGCTGTTGCAAACAGGTCCGTTGGGACATACTCGAAAGGAATGGCGCGAAGGATTGGTTTGGCTCAGGCTCTAATCAACGATCCGGAGTTGTTAATACTGGATGAGCCGACTACAGGACTCGATCCGATTGGAACCAGGCAGATAAAAGATTTGATTCTGAAGCTTGCTCAGCGGGGGAAAACAGTCCTGCTTTGCAGTCACCTGCTTGCAGACGTTGAAGATGTATGCGATAGAATCGCCATTCTCTATGGCGGTAAAATCCAGACTCAGGGCCGGGTCAGAGAGCTTTTACAACAGAGTCATAAAATACAAATAACCACCGATGCCATAAGCGATTCGACACTCTCAAAAATTGAACAGCTTATTAAGGATGAAAAAGCTGAATATGAAGTCACTTCTCCTATGGATAAACTTGAAACGTTTTTCATCAATACCGTTGCTCAGGCGCAACGGCTGGCACAACCGACGAGTGGGGCGGTCAGTACTACGAAAATTGGTGGTTTTCTTGTACAGGATGTCCCTCTTGAGAACATTCTTGATAAGCTTGTTTCCTCGCCGGTGTCTAAGGAGACTTCACAGGAAGCCCCAACAACCGAGAAGGTTCCGGTCGATGAAGATTCCGGAACCGAACCTGATAAACAGTTGCTGACTGAATTGACCGGCACGGCTGAAACATCGCAATCCGAATCTGATGCCGGAGA
>Ga0315548_1001717_pt1 | contig 17929 bp, 13 predicted proteins | sample SalMarSW160110MG_2_FD_202540 | JGI IMG/M metagenome (GOLD analysis project Ga0315548, IMG submission 202540) | Salt marsh sediment microbial communities from the Plum Island Ecosystem LTER, Massachusetts, United States - Salt Marsh Sediment SW1601-110 ...
GCCGGAGCTGTTCCATTTTTTCATTCACTTTTTGCTGGACAGCGTTAATATCTCTCAGTTCTCGAACTTGGATACCACAGCGGCTTGCCTTATCGGCATAGCAGGGACCAATACCGCGTTTGGTTGTGCCAATAGCAGCCGATCCCAGTGCCAATTCTGTTTTGGCATCCAGATGTTTATGAATCGGGGTAACAATTTGAGCCTGCAGAGAGATATGCACCCGCTCATCTATCTGGAATCCCTGATTTTGCAGATTGTTCATTTCCCGCCACAATTCCGGCGGATCAATTACCATCCCATTTCCCAGGACGCACTCGACTTTTTCATGCAGTATCCCGCTGGGTAGTTGATGAAGTATGGTCTCCTTGCCGTTGACATACAGAGTATGACCAGCATTAGCACCGCCTTGAAAACGGGCTACAACATCGGCATGTTCGCAGAGGCTGTCAACAATTTTCCCTTTCCCTTCGTCTCCCCATTGAGCTCCTAATACTGCTGTGACTGGCATCTAATTCCTCCAAAACTTAAAATGCTCCCCAAAGGGAGCATTCGTTTAATACTATCTATTTACTAAAATGCTTATTGTTTTTTGGCATGTCTTGTACTTTGCAAGCTGATGACAATTGGTCCGGCAATATAGATCGAGGAATAGGTCCCAACAATTACCCCGATCATCATTGCAATTGCGAAAACCTGGATCTCTCCAGAGGTAAAAGAAAGAACAAGGACTACGATGAAAGTTGTGAATGCGGTAATAATCGTCCGGCTTAAGGTCTCGTTGATGCTGCGGTTTACAATGGTTGTAATATTCTCAGAGCGCATAATCTTCATGTTTTCTCGGACACGATCATAGATAACAATAGTATCGTTTAGCGAATAACCGACGATTGTCAGAAAAGCTGCAATGGTAGTGAGTGAGATTTCCAGGTGGGTGATTGAAAAAACTCCCAGGGTAAAGAGCACATCGTGGATTAATGCCACGACGGCACCAATTGCGAAACGAAACTGGAAACGGATAGAAATATAAATTCCGATTACCACTAAAGCCCAGATGATTGCCCAAACTGTCGCCGTGCGCAGTTCTTTACCAATCTTAGGGCCAACCTGCTCGGTACGGCGGATCTCATATGTGGTCTCTTTCAGGGTATTCAATCCGGTACTGATTTGAGCAGGAATATTTTCCGTCGAATTATCCTGAGCTATCCGGATGATATATTCATTCATACCGACCGACTTCTGAATCATACTGTTTTCCAGATTTACAGTTGCTAGGGCATTGCGGATTTCGGCAGTGGTAACATTGTGGTCGAATTGGACCTGAATTAAAGTACCTCCGGTAAAATCTATTCCATAATTTAGGCCTCGGAAAAAGACCATAGAGATTATGCCAATTAAAATGCAGATGGTTGAAATGGAGATAGCCATTTTGATGTATTTGACAAACTGGATGTTGGTTTCTTTAAAGATTTTCATTGTGGATAGTCCTGAAATTTAGATACTCAATGATTGTAATATTTTGTGTTCGGTGCGGTAGTTAAAGATAGTTCGAGTTACGAAGACTGCAGTGAACATGCTTGAGAGAATACCCCAGAAAAGGGTTATAGCAAAACCCTTGACCGGTCCAGTGCCGAATTGCATTAGGATTAGCGCTGTCAGCATGGTAGTCACGTTAGAGTCTAAAATTGTTCGAAACGCCCTGCTATAGCCGGCGTCTATTGCTGCCCGGACGGTCTTGCCTTTTGTCAGTTCGTCCCGAATGCGTTCAAAAACAAGTACATTAGCATCAACAGCCATACCAATAGTGAGTATCAGACCAGCGATTCCGGGCAGGGTCAGGGTGGCACCTAAGGTGGCCAGGATAGCCATAACGAAGACGATATTCAACAGCACAGCCATATCGGCTAATAAGCCCGCACCTTTATAGTAAATTATCATGAATATGATCACCGCGATAAAAGCGATGATTCCCAGCCGGACACTGGAAGTGATCGAGTCGCGACCCAATGAAGGTCCGATTGTTCGCTCCTCGATAATATCCACCGGCGCAGGCAAAGCGCCAGCCCGTAAGACGATGGCAATATTTTTAGCCTCATCCATATTATCTAAACCCTCGATGTAAGCCTGTCCATTAGGGATTTTAACCCGAATTGAGGGTGACATATAGACCTTGTCATCAAGTACAATTGCCAGGAATTTACCAATATTGGAGCCGGTCAGACGCGAAAAGATTTTTGCACCTTCATTGTTCATGCTGAGATTGACGATTGGCTGGCCTGCGGCGTTTGTCTGGGTGCTGCCGTAGCGGGCATCGGCTTTGGTAATGTATTTACCCTGTATGCCAGCTTCCCGATTCAGATGGTATAAAAGATAATAATTTTCGGTCTTACCATCGGGAGTGGTAACCCTTTCGGGTTTGGCTGACCAGAGAAATTTAGAGTCGTAGGGGATTAGTTTCTGAACCCCGGGATTGTTGAGAATTTTTTTAACGGCATAAACATTGCGCTCCGGTACGCCAATGAAGTTATGGACATTGCGCAGTAATGAAGAAAAAGGTTTTTCGGAGAAGAGCCGTTCATCCACTAACAGGGTGGTATCAGCAGGAGTACTCTCAAGACCAGTTTCGGCTTCGGTGATACCTAATAATTCATTGACACTGACGGCTTTATCCTTAGATTCTTTTAAGGTTACCAAGGTGTCTTCGGGGACGGGTTTGGTGTCTTTGGTGGCGAGCTGCCGGCCAGTTTTTAAGTAATTATCAACCGCAGCAATAAAAGACTGGGTTACCTGAGCGTCCTTTAGGAGAATGAATTCCAACAGGGCGGTACTCTGAATTAAATTGCGGGCTTGCGCCGGATCTTTGATACCTGCCAGTTCAACAATAATGCGGTATTGACCGGCTTTCTGAATGGTCGGTTCGGAAACGCCAAATTGGTCAACGCGGTTGCGAATAATCTGCAGTGCTCGTTGGACAGCGTCTTTCGCTTCATCACGAAGATAGGCAATGATTTCATCATTCTTGAATTTATTCAGTCCGGAGAAATGCCGGACTAATCTAAAATCTTCGGCTGCTACCTTGCGACTGAGAATATTAAAAAAATCTTCATCGGTAGACTTATACTCGTTCCCAGCTGCCTCCAGGATTGAGTTTAATTGAGGGGTAGGATTAGAAGCGAGAGTCTCAACCAGTTTGGGCAGATTGAGTTCCAGAACCACATGAACTCCACCTTGCAGATCCAGCCCCAAGCGGACAATCCGATTTTCGTATTGGTCAAGACTACCATCGGTGCGCATTTCCTCGACTTTTTCTGGGGGAAAAGTGTGGTAGGCGATCGTCCAGTACACCATGTAGGCAGCCAGGGTCAATGTAATAGCAATAATTATGAACCGAATGTTTGTCTTTTTAAACATCTATAGGCACCTCTGTAAAAGCAATTTTCAGTATCGTAAAAAGCGGTTGAATTTAACTGAGAGCCGGTCTAATGTCAACCAAAAAGCCATGCCCTGGAAGAAAAGTAAATTGAGACAAGAACGATGCTATTATTCGATAGCCAGATAAATGCGGGAGATCTCTTGGTTGTTTTTGACTACGACGATAGGATAAATTTTTCCTTCATTATTTATCGAGTATTTCTTCCATTGCAGAGTGCTGACATCAACGAGATAGTGGCGATCCTCACCGATGTTGATTTCGACTGGAGGGACAAAGCCTTTTAAGTTGACTTTGTATGAATTCGTTCCCATTTTTTCGTGCAGGACATTCAGGATTTTAATCTGATCGGTGCGTTTGACCGAGACTGTTTCGCCGTCCATAAAGGCGCGCTTCACGCCGTTGACTTCTATTAAATAGGTAAACAATTTGGCATCAATTTCTTCGATGTTGAGGATGACCTCGCCAATCTCTCGGCTGTCTTTGCGGACGATGATTTTAGTGGGTTGGGAAATAATAAAACCTTTCTGGAAATCCTGGTCGCTACCAATTCCAAGAATATCGCAGCTCAGACCGCGATTATAATTGGATTCGATGTGTGTGATTGTTACAATGTCTCCTTTGAAAATTGGTATAGTGTTCTGATCTTCGGCGACTATCGGCAGTGTATTGTTGACCGAAATCAGCAGGTAGATCAATCGTGGTGGTTCATAGATAATTGCGGGATGTTCCGGCTCAACCTCAAATAGTTCTAAAAATTCATTAATTGCGTAGTTATGGTAGCGGATTTTAAGTTCCAGCTCGTTGAGGTCTTTGGAGGTCTCAATCCCGAATGCAGGTATTCCAAATTGAGTGAGTGCAAAATAGGTGGCCGATTTTTTCATTTCCGGAAATTTTGTCTGGGGATTGAAAGTATTAGTATTCATGAAATGCAGGTAATGGTCAGGATTGTCGATCCTTTGATTCACTTTCTCCAGGACTTTGCGGGCCAAGGCTTCAAGTTGGATGGTGTCTTTAGCAGTGACGTAGGCTGCTGCGTCGGCAATTATGGACTGTCCAAAGCGATATGGATTGCGATCTTCACTGATATAGGTATCACTAAAGAAGCCGTAGCCGTCGTGCAAGTTGAGAAAGAGATCGGATTCGGCCATCAGGGATTTGATAATTTCGACAATCTGATCGTCAATACTGGTGTAATTTTGGCTGCTGAAACGGCGGTTCATATCGCCGTTTATACCCCGTTGGTTATTAATGATCGAGTGAAAGTTTGCCCGGGGGATAACAATCAGGTTGCCACGCTCCAGAACCAGGTTGGGGTAGAGGTCGGCGGACATGAAGCCCCCTGGTTCATCACCCTGAATGCCGCCCAAAATAAAAACAGTATTCCCGTCAGTTCGACCATAGAGCCGATAGACGTTCAATTGATTGGGTGTGTTCTCGAAGTAGGTCAGGCATTCGGTATAGGGTCTGGTTTTATTTGGAGCGGCCAATAATGCCGGAATTGGGATTATTACCAATAATAAACAGATCAATCGAGAAGTTATTTTCAATTTACCTAACTGCATCCCACGTTTCTTTTTGGATTTTAAATGATTTTGGGTCCTTTGGATGACCGTTGAGAAGCAATGTTTTTTTGCCGTGGTCGTGATAATTAGTAGCGGTATAATCCTGTGTGAATGTGACAAGCCATTCAAGCGGCTTGGAACTGCTAATATTGATGTCAAAGATTTTGACCTCGATCTCTGGGGTCTTATCAAAAATGTTTTTCTTGTACTGGTAATAATCGGCTAAGCGCGCGTGATCCGGGGCTGAAAAGGTGGAGTCGTAATGCAGGATGAACCGGTCAATATCGCCGGTTTCCCAATCCCTTTTCCAGGAGTCCAGAAATGCTCTGATGCTAGTTTCGACCGAGTAGCGGGGGGTGGCAACAGTGAAATTTTCAGTCGCAATTTTCCAGGTAGAGTCCGTCCAAATAAAAATCAACTGCTTAGTACCCTCAGTGTAAAAAACGGGACAGAGATAATTTTGCTGAAAGTTGACATGGGCTTCGGAATCCGACTGCATCAGCCAGATTTTTTCAGCCCCGATCTTTTTCCAGGTGTAAGAGTTATCCAATTGTTTTTTATATCGTAGATAGTCAATCAATCGCTGCCATGATTGGGTTGTAAATTGAGTTGCATAGAGGCTGGCATAAGTTTCCGAATTACCCCCCTCCCAGGCTTTTAACCAGCGGTGAAAAAGCGAGTCAATCGTGCCAAACTTTTCTTTGTCGGCGCGGCAATCTTGGTGATTCAAACTGTCAACAATAATTACTTGAGTACTATGTAGCTGTATGTATTGACTTAGCCGGAGTAAACTACCGTTTTCAAGAGAAATGCAGCCTTTGGTCTGGCGGTCAGTAATCTCTTCGTCTCGGCCATGAATCCAGATGTTAGATCCGTTTCTTCCCTTTAATCTGTCGACGAAATTCGGATAATTCAGAGTGAAGGCCATGGGACCGTACTTAGTGCTCAGTTGTTGACCCTGAATCATGGAGCTGATTTCATAGATACCCTCGGGAGTCTTAAAATCCCCCTCCTTCTCTTTATCTCCATCTAGCTTGCCGGTAGTTATTCGGAAGGTATCAAGCACCTGAATCGTTCCCGGAGAGTTGCTGTTGAGGACGAATAAGGTCTGGCTTGCCTTGTCGACCAGGAAGACATCGTCGGTAGAATCAGCGGAGAGGTTGGCAAAATAGTAGCTCAGTTGACCGGCGACGAGTAACTGGAAGATGCCGAAATATATTAACAATATTGTTAGCACTATTGCGGGTCTTGTTTTCTTTTGCTGATGCATTACACGTTGATTGTTAGTCCGGGGTGAAATTAAGTATTTATAAAAAAATTTGAAAGGATTACTCGATGCTAATCATCAGTGTTTCTATTTCGCTGAGATAATCCTTTGAAAAGCGCTGAGGCAATTAACATTCTGACCAATTGATTTGAAACTGGATAAGGTACTATGTAGTACAAGAACCGCAGAAAATGCCGAACCGGGTTGGCGCCAAACAGGTCACAAATTGTATTTTGAAAATAATGTTTACCATATGAGAGGCATTTCTTACAGATATTGCCGAAGAGATTGCCAAGCTCAGGATTCTTCTTGATCAAATAGGGGACGACATTTTTACCAAATGATTCGATGTTCTGGAGAGCCTGCCCAATCGAACGGCAGTGATGATGAACCACCCGGACTGCCGGGGCATAATATAATCCATGGGGAAACGCCTGCCAGAGCCGGTAGGCATAATCGGTGTCCTCGCCACCATAATGGGTGATGTTTTCATCAAAGAATCCTACCGAATCTAGGGCACTCTTTTTAACCGAGGTACAATTGAATAAAAAGACATGGTAAGGCAGCGGTTTGGCGAGTGGATATTTGAGTGCCCCGCGTCGGCTTTCGTAAAGATAGCGCTGATATTTATCGTATACACAGTCCGGGGCAGGAATAATAGCCGAAAGGACGCCAATGACTTGCTCACGTTGGTGGAATTTTAGATGCTCTTGAATAAAATTGGGTGGGATTTCCATATCGGCATCTAAAAATATCAGAAGGTCGCCCTTGGCGTGCCGGATACCGGTATTACGGGCAGCGGCCAAACCCCGGTTATCTGGGTGGGTGTATATTTGAATGTTATTTGGTAATGCGAGCCGCTGCAAAACTTCTGATGTTTTATCGGTTGATCCGTCATTGATAGTTAGAACTTCCAGGTCATGACTTGGATAATTCTGCTGAATCACGCTTCTCAGGCAGGTAGCCAGGGTATGGGCAGCGTTGTACGCTGGGACGATAAAAGATACTTTCATTTGGAGCTATTCTCGATTTTTTGGGCGATGATTATAGTATTCAGGTATAAATCATAGTTCCGGGGTAAGATTTTGGATAGGAGCAAACCACATAGATTGGTTGGAAAGATCAGAAAGGGAATTAGGAGGACTGCTATTATTTTATGCTTAACGAGTTTTTTATAGAGATACAGATTCCAGAGTTGGAAAACCGTTTCGACGAGGCTGCTGCTTTTATCGAGACTTATTATCCTGAATCCGTGAGATGCCAGAAGGTGGGATATGCCGAAGAAGGTATAGCGGGCATAGTCATCAGGCACCTCATGCTCTTCCCAGGCAAATGGAATAGTCATGAGAAGATGACCTCCGGATTTTAGCACGCGATTCAATTCGGTCAAAATCGCTGTCGGATGGAAAACGTGTTCAAAGACCTCGATACAAAGTATGCTGTCAAAGGAGACACTTCGAAATGGGATGCGTTGACCATCATAAAACACGTCAATTGGTTCGGTGTCGTGCAAATGACCGCTTTGCATAACCTCCAGACCAATCATCGAGTCGGTACTGAATATGGAGCTGTACGAGCGCTTGCCACAGCCAAAATCCAGGGTTTTGCCTTTGATATAGGTTGATCCTTGACGAAGGCCCCTGATTAATCCTTTTTTAATAAAATAGTAGGGATTGATGAGTAAGGAGAGAGGACCAGGATCAAGGATTTCTTTATTTAACCAATTTTTTATATTACGAATCATGCTAACTGTTTAAAGACCTGTTGATGCTACTTGGTTATTAGATATCAGGGCCACAAAGTTCTCTACGATCTTATCCCAGGAGTAATTTTTAACTGTCTCCAAGCCCTCACTGGTGAGGCTATTTCTTAGTTCCTCATCCGTCAGGAGATTTTGGGCAAGTTGAGTTAAGGCGTCGTTGTCCCCCACATGACAGAGAAGCGCATTTTGCCGATCCTGAACAAATTCGCGAACTCCCTCACTAGCGTAAGCTGCAACTGCGCAGCCGCAAGCCATGGCTTCCATTACCGGCAGCCCCCATCCCTCACTGTGGCTGGTGTGCAGGAAAACCTTTGCAGAGTTGTAAATTTCGCGCAGCGATTCGTTCGAAGAACGGACGATTACCTTGATCCAGCGCGGAATATGATGTACTGGTCGCCGGGAAGCGATTAGAACTGCAGTGATATTTTGGCGCTGTTTTAAGGCGCATAAGGTTTGGATGAGGTCTTTTGGTCCTTTGACTTTCAGATGATGATAGATACCGATAATATCAATGGGGCGATCTGAAAGCTTTTTATTAAGAAAAAACTCAGTGTGATTGATGGAATTCCCCAATGGTCCCAGAGCATTTTCACCAATTGCCTTCAATTTATCAATAATCCACTGGGCGATTGCAACCTTAATCAGTGGCAGGTGATAAGTTGCCAAGACTGCTTGCTTTTGCCGAAAATAGGTTTCGAAATGCTGCAGGAGATATATTTTGCAGCCATGTTCCGCAGGTAAGTTGGCTACCCAGTAAGCAGTTTGCCAGCCGGTTGCGACAATAAAGTCTGCTTTAGGAAGGTATCTGGGAGCTGCTTTTTTCACTACTAAAACAGTTACCCGGCTGTCAGGCGTGTAGTATAAGTCCTCCATTACTCCTGTGATGCGATTATATAACGTTCTCAGGTTTATTTTAAAAATCCCGGTTAGCCGATTCTGATCGGTAATAAGAGGATAGACAAGGGTAATCCGGTGTCCCATCTGCGTCAGCCGATTGGCATACTCGTGGATGACCTTAACGCCCCCCATCGGAGTAACGATAAAACCGGGCAAGATAAAGGTTATTTGCATTAATCAGACCTTGACACCGATTTGGCGATAGTAGTTGTAAAGATGCTGAATGACATTACGGTAGTCATGATACTTTTCGACCCAATTTCTTCCTTCCTGACCCTTTTTTAAAATTAATTCCGGATGTTCGATATAGTGAATTAGAGTCTGCTTAAGATTGTCAGGTCGGACATTGATGAAAGGATGATCAGGAATGAATTGTTCGTAAGTCTCATTTAGGTAAGTGGCAGTAGCAATACCCATTGAGAGAGATTCGATGGAGTTCATACCGTAGCCCCAGGTCAATTCTCCGATGTGGTCAATGAAGATGTCGGCTTGGCTTTTCAATTGAATTACTTTTTCGTGTGGTTGATTTTCGATCAAGAGGAAGCGAATTCTGTGGCTCCTTTCCAGATCCCGGCAGGTACTGATAATAAGATCGGAACCCTTGATAATCCGGCTGGTAGTGGCATGGCAAATGGTAATTGGATCCTCGATCTTCTTCTTAGTCTCAAAAGCCCGTACGTCATAGGGCAGGAACAGATATTTCAGGTTGGGGTGCATGTAAGTCAGGTCGAGTTCGTTGGTCAGATTCAGGTCACTCAACTCATCCATCTCCGGAATGATGCCGCGATTACGCATATCCTGTCCGTGGTAGTGGCAGATGATCTTTTTGCCCTGGACTTTCATTTGCCTGGCAAAACGGGCATCGCGGTGGAAGTCGAGTCCCCACTCGAAGTGGTAAACATCAAAATTATCAAGTTCATATTCACGGATTGCTCGGTTGATTTTAGGTTGCCAGAAAATTTCCCGCAAAGCCATCACCTTTTTTTGCCAGGCTGGTGGATTCCATACTGGCGGATAGCCTTTCAGATTGACATGAATCTCGCGACCTTCCACAAACCGAGATAGTGCCTTTCGACCTTTGAGGTACCAGGGGCGGGAAGCAATTAGCGGCAGATTAAGTAATATGTCATTTTCGAAACCGGCAATTGTTTTGAAAAAGGTAACATAACGACAATAATGCCCGTTTAACTCATGGGCTTTTTTCCAATAGGAAAGAGTTCCCACAGTATTTTCTGGTGAGATATAGAGAATTTTTAGCATCTTAAAACCTGGCGGTAAATTCGATCTAGGGGCTCTTCCATTTTTGACCAGTTATACTGTTCGCGGACTGCCAGTTTGCCATTTGCCCCCATCTTTTGCCGTAATTCCGGTTTGCTGAGGAGAAGCATGATAATTTCAGCCAGTTTTTCGGGGGTAGGTGGATCTACCAGCATGCCACTGCCGGTCTGTTCAATATAAATTTCAGTTGAAGGTACCCGACAGCCGAGCACCGAAATTCCGGCACTCATAAATTCAAAAGGCTTGATCTGAATCGAGCGTTTAAATGATTCATTTGGACACATCGAAGAGAGACCGATTGTGGCGGTGCTGATTAACTGCGGCACCTCGGTATAGGGGATCAAGGGTCGGAATTCAACCACATCTTCCAGATTATACATTTTTACGATTTGATCGAGTTGCTCCCTATAATGCGGCATAATGCTCCCGACGATCACAAGTCTGGCGATCGGAAAGCTGATCTTAACATGGCGCATAGCCTCAACCATGACGTGAATGTTACGCGCAGGTACCAGTTGACCATGATAGAGAATTATCAGTCTGGTGTGGTCAGTCGGTTTCGCTGCCGGTTGATCGAACATAGGTACGATCGGGTAATTATAGATCAGGGTTATTTTCTTGTGAAACGGCTTAAACCCCTTTGCTACCCAGGGTGTTACTGCAATTACGTAATCGGTAAAAAGGGAGCAACCCCATTCCAGCGCTTGGGCGATGACGGCGGGGATGAAAGTAAACCATTTGGAGTGCCGACTGAATTCGGTGAAAAAGAAGTAGACTGTTTCATGAGCGTCATAAATGATTTTTTTGCCATATTTGTATTTCAAGACCAGAGCGAAAGGCAGAAATTCGAATTCATGGATATGATATAAATCTGCCCGCACTTTCTTTGACAGCTGGTAGGCGCGAAATAGGTTTCTAAGAATCCTGTCGTCAGTAAATAAGTGGAAAGAGACCCCTGCAGCTGGTTTTGGGCAACCACGATTGGGGGCAATCAGCGATATATGCTGATACCACTTCGATAAAGTGAGAACCTCTTTATAATATATTCGGTCATCCGTTGGTGAGTGACCAATGGTAACATGACAGATACTTAAAGAGCGCTTGGTCATCTTATCTGAATAGAAGTAGTATTTTTAGCGAGTTGATTTCCTCTTTTTTGAAAAAGCCGGAGATACGCAGGATTAGTGGAAACGTCAGGATAATAATGATCTTAATTACTACCGGCAGGCTAAAAATGTAGGCGGAGAATCCGGCAACGAAGGAGATTAGGAATAATATAGCTACCCGACGTTTTTCGTAGGGAACCCGAAATAATCGCTGCGAGACAAAGAAGGTCGAACAGGCAAGGACAAAGTAGCCGATGAATGAGGCCATTGCCGAACCAACCAAGCCAAGCAGAGGAATCAACAGAAAATTAAACAGGATATTGACTCCTGAAGCAAAAACAGTAATATAAGCCAGATAACGTGTTTTTTTCTCGAAGTAGATGCCGGGTAAAAATACCTGATTGATGCCAAAGAATACATATCCCAGCAGGATGAAAGGTACCATCGGCCCGCAGCTTTGATATTCCGGACCGATCAGAAAAATCCTGCCAATATGGAAATTGATAATCTCAGGGATGAATACAGTTAGGATGACCCAGATACACATTTCGACCAGTACAAAATAGGTTAGGACCCGGGCAAACAGGGGGCGGGAAGATTCATTGGGCCCGGCTTTAATGAAGAATGGTTGCCAGGCATAATAGAATGCGGTTGTGATTAGGAGCATGAATATGCCCAACTTATAGCCAGCACTGAATATACCAACAGCATCAAGACCCAAATAGTGCTGTACAATGTAACGGTTGAGCATCTCCATCGCAGCTGTCGCCAGACCAGTCGGGATAAAAGGTATCCCAAAAAACACCAGGACCCGGGCAATATTACGCGAAAAGGTAAACTGAATTTTTGCGACCATAGTTACTAGTAACAGCAGTGTGGTCAAACCGGAAGCAATAATGTTGCTTTGAAAGATGCCAATAATTCCCGTCCTTTGATAAACTACGAAGTAGATATTTAGTGCCAGGGTAACCACAACATTCAAAAGCCGGATACCGATAAAGAGTAGTGGCTTCTCCTGGAGCCGTAAAAAGGCCATGGGTACTCGCTGAAGGCAATCGAAGAATAAGATTACTGCCGCATATTTAATCAAAATGCTATTCTCGGTTGAGGCCAGTAAAATCCGGCTTAGGGGACTGTTCAGTAAATAAATAGTACCACTTAGCAAAATGCTGCTACTGATTGCCATCCAGATTGCGGTTGATAATACAATTGCTCTTTGCTGGGGATTAGGATCTTCGTCATAGTGACGCATTACCGCCGAGTCGAGACCATAATTGTAGATGTGGTTCAAAAAGGCAGTGAAGACAAATACCAGAACCGCTAACCCATATTCTGCCGGCGCAAGAATATTGGTATAGACCGGTAACAACAAGAAGGTGACGAGTCGCGAGACGACCGTACCAAAGCCGTAGACTAAAGTCTGTTTGGTAAGCGAGCGAATGTTTGAGGACATATTACCGATTTATCCGGAGTTTGAATATCAATTAAAAGGATTTTTCCATGGCTTTGCGAATCATATTACGGCTGCCAAAATGCTCTTTGAACAGGATCAAGGTTTTGCTGGGGGTGAGTGGATTGGCAGCCAGGGGCAATTGGGAAACCCCAAAATCAAGGTAGCGGAAACCGGACTGGTAAGCCCAGCGCATGGTTTCCCAGATTTGGAGTGAGGCGGGCTGTAGTGCCTGAAATTCGTCATCCATCATGTTATAAAAAATGATCACAACCCGTGAGTTCGCGGTGAAATTCAAGGTACCGCCAATTGGTTTGTCTTTGTGGTAGCACATCAGCAGATTTAATTGCCCGGGAAAGAGCTGGTCTAGTTTTTCAAGCTCTAGCAGAGAGTGAGTCGGTTTAACCCCGTGCTTGGCTTTATTCTTGACTAAGATCGGATAATATTCGGCAAAATTCTTATTCCATTCCAGACGGATTGCGGGATTGGTTTTCAGATTGCGGACATAGCGTCGTTTGCGTTTATCCATCCGATTGAAAATTTCCTCCTCGCTGCCGCTGAGATCGATGAAGCTGGAGATGTAATTTTCGATGGTATTGTACTTCCGCCAACCTAGGGCATATTCCATGGTTTCATCATAGTTCTCGAAATACAGCGCAGGAGTCGGGATAAAAAATGTTTTATGAAATCCCTGACTGCGGCAGTAATCTTCAAATAGTTCGATGATTTCGTCCGCCTCATTGTAACTGAGTTTACCAAAGATAAAACCACCATAGCTGGCACCGGGGTGAGAGTGGAGTGTTTTTTTACCGTCATTGGCAACCTCGGCAGCCGGGAAAAGGGCAACGATGGAGCCTTTTTTCTGAAAGATAAGTGAGTGATCTATAAAAGTCCTGCCGATATGATAAGTCAGAAAATTTCGATAATGAAACAGATTGCCATTATTAGATTCTTTGACAAACCGATCCCACTGCTCCTGTTGGTTAGTCTGATATCTGGATATATTCACGCCCTGCGACTCCTTTAATTGCTGCGGAAGTTAGTCTAAATCGTCCTCAAAAGCAACAAGGTGAGTTTTGCCAAATGCCTCCCACAAACGCCGGCTGGATTTTTTGCATTCATCGAGTATCAGCTCTTCATCTAGGGTCAAAAATGACCTATCATTATAGATAAATTTTCCGTTGACCATTACCATATTTACGCTTGTGGCAGACATTCCGAAAAGCAAATGGTCCAGATAATTGTTTTTATTAATGGGTGTCACGGGGATATAATCAAAGATCACGATATCAGCATTGGCGCCGCGCTCAAGGATTCCGGGTTTGCCAGCGAAGTAGAATCCGGCAAATGTGCGGTTGGCAAGCAGCAAAGTTTCGATATGTTTCATAATTGTATCGTGGCCAAATCCCTGTTGGCGGTAAATTAGATACACCTGGCGTAAGGCAGGGAGAATATCCTGGTGATAACCGGCTGTTCCGATTCCTTGCCGCAGTTTTGCCGGAGCGGGTAAAGAGGGCAGTTTAAATTGATTTGGGGCAAGCGCTGTAGGTACATTGACCAGGGTGGCACCCTTTTGGATAATTAGCTCCAATTCCGTGGAACTCGGGAAAACACAACTGACTAATAGCGCGCTCTCATTAATCAGATCGAATTCATTTAAGCGTGAGATCGGTCCCTGGTAACCAAGTTTTTTACAATGTTCAATCTCAGCGGTGTCTCCTAGATGAATGTGGATACTAGGTTTGCTGCCGATTTTTTCGGCTATCGATCCGAGCGATTTTTCTGATAATGAGCGATTAACCTGCAATCCGAACATTCCTCGGATCCGTTTATTGTCACGATATTGCTGGATGAAAGTATGATTTTTCTCGATGCTTTGGATGAATTTAGCGGTCCCATTGGTAGCGGATGCTTCATAGCTAAGCACAAACCTGACCCCGCTCTGTTCAATAACACTTGCCATATTCTTAAGTACATTGCCAGTATCTGGTGGTGATGAATGAAGTTCAAAAGTGGTGGTAACACCGGCGCGAATTGATTGCATAATACTAAGCAGTAGTGACAGTTGAATAGATTCAGCGTCCAGACATTGACTAAAATCTGGCCAACAAGATTGTTTGGTATGCCAATCTTGACCGCAATGATAAAATTCTGGTAAACCGACTGCTAAACTGTAGCATGAATGCTGATGAAGATTAATTAATCCGGGAGCGATAAGCCGTCCTAAGGTATCATAGGCTTCCGGATTATCCTCTTTGGGAATCTGATTAAAGACTGTTTTCTCATCACCGACTGCGGCAACTTTACCTCCGGTAATATAAATAGCTCCGTCATCAAATACATTGCCTCGACCATCGATCAACGGACCGCCGTAGATAATGACGGGTTTTGAGCCTGATTTGGGCCAACTTTGATCTTGATTAGGTGAAATGGAATTGCTCATCTTTCGGTCCCGTTTATTTTATGAAAGGAATAAAAATATAAAAGATATTGCCTCTTACTAACTGTTGATCTTAAAAATTATTGGATGGTTTCGATGAGGTATTAGGCCAGTAGTTTTTTAGGGCTTAACAAGTAGATCCGAATATTATCCTTTATTGCTAAAAAATTACCCGGTCAACTTCTCGCTTTTCATCAATGTCGGTGTGAATCTGACAATGCTCGATAGGTTCAGTCCCTTTGATGAATATCTCGGTTTCAACCGGACAGTATTTCGAGGGCAGTAATTTGGTTTCTTTACAGATTTGGACCTCAATAATGCCTTCAGGTCGAATAAAGGGCTTACTCTTCCAGCCCATGATCTTGTGAGTTTCGCGCATAAATCTTGCCCAGATCGGAAGTGCCGCAACGGCCCCAGTTTGTTCCCGCCCTTTTTCTTTTCCCAGTGAAACTGTCGGATTATCAACACCGACATAGACGCCAGCGACTAAGTAAGGAGTGTAGCCAACGAACCAGGCGTCAGTATTATCATTGGTTGTTCCGGTCTTCCCTCCGGCGATGTGGTTGAAGCCGAAACGCCAGCGGGCACTGGCACCGGTACCTTCATTGATATTCGTTTCCAGTAAGCTGGTGACAACGTAAGCAGTTTCCTCACTGAACACGTATTCCTGCTGGGGCGAATAGCTGGCGATTGTATTTCCATAGCGATCTTCAATCCGGGTGACGGCAATCGGTTTAACCCAGACGCCGTGGTTAGCGAAAATACCATAGGCTGAAGTAATTTCGATTGGAATAACAGATGCCGAGCCCAGAGCAATTGCGTCAACGGCAGGCATAGGAGTTGTTATGTGCATTCTGCGGGCGGTTTCGACTACTGACTTTGGTGAAATTAGTTCCTGAACCAATCGTGCGGCAACCAGATTCAGGGAGCGTTTGATCCCTTCACGGAAGGTAGTTAATCCTCCGGTCGAGAGATCGAAGTTGTTCGGGACCCAGCGCTTGCCATCTTCCATGTAGACAACGATTGGTTGATTAAGTAATTGGGTTGTTACCGGGAAACCATTATCAATTGCGGTGGCATAGACAATCGGTTTGAAAACTGACCCTGGTTGGCGCTTAGCCTGGGTTGCGCGATTAAACTCCGATTCATTAAAATCACGGCCGCCAATCATTGCCAGAATTTTTCCAGTAGTCGGATCAATGGCAATCAAAGCACCCTGAACAATCAGCGAATAACCTAAAGCCGGGTCCATCGGTGTTTCACCCCGAATCATTGCTATTACCTGTTCTACAGTTAATGAGGAGTCAGGAATGATTGCATTAATCTCGTCTGGATGCTGTAGCAGCCGATTGTTTAAAATTTGTTGTTGAACCTTGAGGTGATTTTGGAAAGCCGAGTCTGCAGCAGCCTGGATTTCGGTATTGAGAGTCGTGTATATGGATAAGCCATCACGGTATATATCAACCTGTAAGTTTTCCTGCTCTTTCTGTAGCCACTGGCGGACATACTCAACGAAGTAGGGAGCAATTGTTGGGGGCAATTCAGGACGATTGACTTGTAAGGGTGCATTGCAGTAAAGGGCAAACTCTTCGTTGGTTAAATAACCTTTCTCCAGCATGCGGTATAAAACCAGATTGCGCCGTTGATAGGCACTGATGGGTCGGTTAATTGGTGAATATCGGCCGGCATTCTGAATCACACCGGCTAATAGAGCGCACTCGTCAACTGTCAGTTGATCAGCGGTCTTATTGAAATAGCGTTTCGCAGCAGCTTGGATACCATATGCTCCACTGCCCAGCCAGCTGGAGTTAAGATACATTTCGACGATCTCATCCTTGCTGTACATCCGTTCGATCTGGAGGGCGGTGAGCAACTCCTTGATTTTGCGGGTAATGGTCTTCTCAAATCCGATTGATTCATAGAGAATCCGGGCTAATTGTTGAGTCAGGGTGCTTGCTCCCTGTCTTTTACTAAAGGTTAGGATATCCATTACTATTGCCCGGGAAAAGTCCCGCAAACTGAGACCCCAATGATTATAAAAACGCGAATCCTCAATTGCAATCACGGCATTAACCATGGCCTGAGGAATTTTATCAATCGTCACATATATTCTACGTTGAGTATATAATTCCTGTAGAACCTTGCCATCTTCGGAGTAGATCCGTGTGATTAGCTGCGGTTCGATGTTTTGCAATTGATCAATAGAAGGTAAATCCTTGGAGCAGTAGGATAGAATGCCGATTACTATTAATGAGCCGAAAATATAGAAAACCATAACGTACAGCAATGCTGCGGACCAACTGATAACCTTTTTATTGCGATCGGCGCGTCCCATCTGTAATCGAAGTTTACATTTTTTCCAGGTTTTTTACAATGTCCAATCTATAGACTAGCCAACTGTTTGGGTATTAAACGGTCACTTAAGATGCTTTGTTTCTGAGGCAATAATGTTAAGAGCCAGTGCTGACATGAATTTTGAGTAAGGTTTTTTAATCTTTGCAGCTGCAGCTTGAACCTCGTAGTGACTCAGGGGCGTTGTACTTATTCCGGTAGCCATGTTAGTTACCAGACTGATCACTAAAACCTGGAGCCCCAGGTGGGCGGCTACTAAAGCCTCTGGTAAGGTTGACATTCCGACTACATCACCGCCGAGAGCCCTGATTATTCGGACTTCGGCATTGGTTTCATAACTGGGTCCGGTTGTCCAGCAATAGGTCCCTTCGAATAGGCGAATTCC
>Ga0315548_1001718_pt1 | contig 17913 bp, 24 predicted proteins | sample SalMarSW160110MG_2_FD_202540 | JGI IMG/M metagenome (GOLD analysis project Ga0315548, IMG submission 202540) | Salt marsh sediment microbial communities from the Plum Island Ecosystem LTER, Massachusetts, United States - Salt Marsh Sediment SW1601-110 ...
CCCTTGAAAACCCATTTTCCTGCCCTTACAAGTTCAGCAACGCTTTCTTTTATTGTGGAAGCTATGTTTTTCAAAATTCCTTTTTCTTCAGCCATTATTGTTGCATCATATTTTGCAAAAGAGGAGATAATTTCATCGCTTAGTTTATCAGGCGCATCTTCAACAGGAAGAGCCACAAGATAGGCATACAGCCCCTCTTCCTTGTTTGTTCCCTTTAGTGTATTGACATAAGCAAGATAAATTAATTTCTTTCCATTTTCTTTAGTATACAAATAATCACCAATTCCTGCTTCTATTTGCTCTCCGTCAATTGTCAGATTTATTTTAGGGGATTTTATCAAATTAAAATTAGTTCTCTCTTCATCTTCCTTGCAGGTAATAAGAACTTTCTCATTAATTCCCTGCTTTTTTATTCCGTTATTATTAATCCAGCATCTGTTTTCAAGGAAGGTTTCTTTTTCTGCAACTTCAACAAGATCTCCGCCAACATAGAGTTTTGCACGTGTGTCTGGATTTTCCACACTATCTAATTTTACCTGAAAAGTTGCAAGGCAATAATCAAATCCAGGAATATAAATTTCCCCTGAAGTTTCACCTACATTCAGGTTCACTGTTGAAAGAATTCTCTTATCAGAAGACTGCCCGAGTATTTCTTTTTTATACTCTCCTGTGTAAATGGAAATTGATGCGCCATTTTCATCAACTCCCTGCGCCCTAAGATAACCTCTGCCGTCCCAGAATTCATACTGAACCAGCCTTTCTTTCCATTCAGAATCTGTAAGTTCAGGAAGATAAAAAGTTGCTTTTCCGACTCCAAATGCATTGCTTATGTCATATCTTATTCTTGCTGTCAGATTCCCTATCACAACATCGGGCATTGCAGATTCATTTTTCTGCTTTTTCAGAACTATAACAGCATAACCGATATTGTTAAGAACAGGAGCATCTGTCTCTGCTTTTGTTCCAAGTGCTGCCTGTGCAGGATAAAACCCGACAGTCGCAACTTCTTTTGGATAATCCCCTGTGATAGTAATATAATCAATCATCTCGACATCTATAAGAGGATTCATATTTGTAGCAGCCAACTGGCAAAAAACAGGAACATTCTGCTCTTCCAATAAATCACTCCTGACAGGTGCAGGCTCACAGCCAAACGGAGCAATCTGAATAATAAAATCCTGTCCAGCCTCGCACTGCGCTTTATCAAAATATCCAAAACTTCCCTGAGTAGCATACGGGCCATACTGGACATAATTTGCACGGTAATCTGAATAAGCCATAGCGAAATTTGCAATTAGCAGAACTCCGACTGCAAAAAAGAGTGCAAGCATAATTAGTTTATTTTTATTCATATTAAATTTATTTCAAGTCCTTTTGTTTCAAACAGGGCGTAATTTTCCTGAAGTTGTTCAAGAGAATCAGGCACCTCCAGATTTCCTGCATTTATTTCAATACTATCTGAATTTTTCAGCTCATTCTCTGAAATATAATAAACTTCTTTTCCTCCTCCAGCCAGAACATCAGAAATAATCTGCCCAGGAATTTCCATTTCAAAGCACTCTTCCTGCGTCAAGCCAAACAAGCCCCCAAATCCTGTTCGCGGAACCTGTATGCACTGCTCTGTTGAAGTTGCTTCAAAAGTCAGTGACGAATTTTTGTAAATATAAACCTGAATTTCATATTCTCCCTCGCTGAGAGCAACTTCTTTCTGCTGAGGATATACAACTGTCTTTGAAGCAGAATCAGAAACAAAGGTGATTATTGCATTCCCTGAATATTTTGCGCTGTCAAGATTCAGTTCAACATTCAAATCATAGAGTTTCTTCATAACAACGCTGACTGTATCCTCATTTACAACAGAATACAGATATCTTGTCTTTTCAAATCCTCCTGCTTCAGCAACAATATAGCCATTAATACACTGGGGGAATTCCTCATTGAGAGCATTTGAAGTTGAAGTTTTGCCGATAGTGCAGACAGAACCAAAGCACTCGTAAGAGATGTCTGCCCCTATTCTGTTCAGTTCTGAATCATAAGTATTTACCTTGAGCAGGGTGTTTTTATAACTGCACAATTCCGAAGTTTCTATTCCTGCCCCTTCTCCAACAAGCGCCTCCCGCGGTTTGTTTCCCTGAATTATAATAGCAACAGGAAACTGGAAAATTTCCTCCCCGTCATAAATCTGTACTAAAACAGGATATTTTATATTATAAACAAAATGATAAGGAACATAGCAAAAGCCCAGAATTCCAAGCCCCTGCTGATTTCCCACAGGAGTTGCCAGCAATAAATTCTCCTCAGAAGGAACAACCTCCAAGCCATATGCCCAGTTCTTTGAATTCAAAAATCTGACATCTTTGCCGACATCCAAATCAACAACAAAATATTCCTCTTCTTTGCTGTTCAGAGTATAATCTCCCCCCTGCACTTTCAGAGACAATGTATTTGCTTCTATTGCTTCTCTAAGCTCACTGAAAATCTCATCTGCATTCCAGATTTTCGGAGAGCAGGTAATCTCAACCCCGTCAACAGGAGCATAAAGCCGAAGAACATCCACCCCGTAATGCTCAAGGAATAAATCTTTCTGTTCCTTTTCATAAATCTTCAGTGCAGAATCATACAAAGAACCAAGTTTTGTCTTAACATTTACTTCATGCTCGCTGACAAGCACATGCTCTTCTCCTTTTTCTATGGACAAATCCATATCCAAAACAACCCTTATGTTATTTTCTCCGATAATTACTTTTGAGTTTGGCTCTCCCTGCATAATTCCGTAGCCTTCTTCATAATATTTTTCAAGAGCACACCCTCTTATCTGGCTGTCTATAAAATTTCCAAGTTCTTCTTCCATGTTTCCTCTCAAGGGAACCTTTTCTTTTTGGATATTATTTCCTGAAACATAATACCAATATGGAACCGGATTTCCAAGAAAATTCAGCTGCGATGAAAAAGGCATATATGCAGAACCTGGCTCAAAATCAGGAAGAGATATATAACCTGCCTGGCTTTCCAGAACATTCACTCCGGTCAAAGCATCTTCTTCAAGACATGACAAAAAATCATTATAAATTGGCTGCATATCTGCAGGAATTTTTTTGCCGGCAATTACTTCCTTATACAAAAAAAAGACTGCAAATGCAGCAACAAGTATTATTGCGATGATAATGAAAATGGTCACCTGTCCAGCCTTATTTTTCATCTTTTGCCTCCATCCCAACTTTTTTCTTTATTAATTCTATGAGCTCTGTGTTAATGTCTTTTTTAATAATCTCTTTAAATTTCTTCCAGATTTTCTCGTCCTCTATAAGAAGCAGGTATTTTTTCATAATCCCTCTCTTATATCTTAAGAAAATTTCTATATATAAATGTTTCTTAATAAGTTATTTAGTTACTAAGTAAGTTAGTAAGTATTTTATCTCAGGAAAGGGCGTTGCGAGGCTTGATATTGAAATTTATTCCTGGTTCTTAGATAATTAATCCCTCCGATAACAATCAAAACCCCCCCAATAAGAATTATCCACTTGTCTATTTTAGATAGGAAATCAGGAAAAGTGACAAGATTAAGGGAAGATGTTATAAAATATAATCCAAAAACCAGATATATCAAAAAGACTATGAATGCCCCTCCTTTTTTCATAATTAAGATTAACAAACATTATATTTAAATATTTCTAAAGACGTTTTTATAAGACAGAACAGAATTATAAAGAAGGGGCCTCGTAAGCTAGTGGCAAACTACATCCTTGACGTGGATGATTCGGCAGTTCGATTCTGCTCGGGGCCATTTTAAATTAATTACCAGAAGTCTTTTGCTCTAATTTAGACCGCCAAGTATGAAGATATTTGTTTGTTTGTTTTTCATTAGCAAGTTGCCGATAATATTCTATGGTAGATAATCCAAAATCAGAATTAAGTGTTCCAAGTTGTTCGTGTATTCTAATCATCTCCATAACTTCTTTTTCTCTTTCTTCGGTATTTGGCTGACTCATTTTATTTTATAAAAATCATTTCTTTTAAAGATTTATTTAATTTGAAGTATATAATCATTAATCTACATTATGCAGTAAATTGAAAGTAAGGAAACTTTAAAAACTCAATTTATCTTTTCAAATCATAAAATGAAAATCCCAAAGACAACAAAGAGATATTGTCCTTATTGTAAGAAAAAAACAGAACACAAAATAAAATTAGTGTCAACAGGAGGAAAAAGGAGTGCTCTAAAGCGAGGAACAAAACCAAGAGCAAGATTGAGAGGGTTAAATAGAGGAATTGGAAACAAAGGAAGATACTCAAAACCAGCAGTATCAAAATTCAAAAGAAAATCAAAGACAACTAAAAAAACAAATATAATGTACACATGTCAGGAATGCAAAAAATCAAAATACCAAAAAAAAGGGAAGAGGGCGGGAAAACAAACGCAGGAATAAAATGGATAAAAGGTGTTGCAAAGAAAAAAGCATAGATGAACAGATTAACCAATTAGCTGGAGAAGGAAATATCTTAGAAGCCCAAAGATTATATTTTAACAAAACAAATCAAGAACACAAGATTTTAGAATTTCAAGAAAACTATTTTCTAAACATAAACAGAACACGAGAGGGATTAATAAGATTATAAAATGGCTATAGCAAAAAGAAAAAAGAAATTTTTTGACGTCGACATACCCCTTATAAAAAAAGAAATTCAGCTGCTGGCTTATGAACTGAAAGAGTTGAATGGAAAACTGATTAAATATGATTTAACCAGAATTCTGAAGGGAAAGAGCATACTCCTCCAGATGAAAGTTAAAGTGGAAGGAGATAATGCAGTTGCATATCCAAGGGAGATTAAATTAATGCCTTATTTTCTGAGAAGAATGATAAGAAAAGGAACCAACTATGTTGAAGACTCTTTCTCAACAAACTGCAGGGATGCTCAAATTAAAATAAAGCCTTTTCTTATAACAAGAAGAAAAGTTTCCAGAGCTATCAGGAAAGCTTTGAGAGAAAAAGCAAAAGAGGAATTAATCTCTTATGCAAAGAACAAAGACAGCCAGAGCATATTTGATGACATTCTCAAGAACCAACTGCAGAAAAATCTAAGCCTGATTCTCAAGAAGATTTATCCTCTTTCTCTTTGTGAAATAAGGATTTTAAAGGTTGAAAAGAAATTGGAAAAGAACGAATAAGAAATCTTTTAAACTCTTTTCTTTTATTTATTTCAAGCCTGCATAGCTCAGTGGTAGAGCATTTGCCTTGTAGTTAAAAAAATGAATATTAACAAGAGAGCAAAGGGTCGGGAGTTCGAATCTCTCTGCAGGCTTCACATTTTCAAATATCGTTAAGCCTACATACAAAATTAAAAGAATTTTAGTCTGAGGGGTTATTTGAAAATTTAAATAATTCATTATTTCAGCTTCACAGCAGTTCCATAAGCAAGCATTTCAGAAGCTCCCTGCATAACCATTGATGTGGAAAAATTAAATCCTATAACTGCATCAGCACCCATTCGTATAGCATCATTAATCATTCTGTTAAATGCTTCGTCTCTTGATTGTGCGGTCATTTCTGTATAAATCTTTATTTCTCCTCCAACAAGATTCTTAAATCCTGCACCTATATCTCTTCCGATATTTCTCGCCCTGACTGTATTTCCCCTTGCAATTCCAAGAACTTTTGCAATTTTCCTTCCAGGAACCTCAAAAGCAGTTGTAACAATTATCTCTTTAGCCATTTTATTTATTATATACTTTTTCTTTTAAATCCTTTCTTTTTTCAATTTTATCTTCTTTTTTATTTAGCAAGATTACAATTCCTAAAATTAAAAGAGGTATTCCGTAAAAAAGCATCCACCAAAAACTAAAAAAAGTATAAATAATAAAAAACATTCCTGCTACTAAGAAAATTAATCCGATAACTAATCTGCTAATGTTCATGAAATAAACGGGATAAACAGGTTAATAAAAGTTACTTCTCAATAACTTCAGCTTTGCCATCATCAATCAGAATCTTTGCAATCTCTTTAGGGATATTCACTATTTCTCCCTTCGCAAACCCCCCCAGTTTTTCCCCTTCCAAATCCAAAAACTCTCCGACATTTTCCTTAAAGACTATCAGTTCATTTTTCTGCTCTTTCTCTTTTGCCCCATTAAGAGACGCCCCTAATTTTTTATCAGAAGATTCTATGCATTTCATCATTTCTTCAAACAGTTCTCTCTCAAAAAGCATCATGTTTTCAAAATCCTGCTTGGAAATTCCTGTTTCAGCAGCAATCAAAACCAGATTCAGAATTTTTTTTCTTCTTCTTAAAAGGAGTTCCTTGAAAAGAGTTGTGGCGTTTTCAATCTGCTTTTTTGTCTTGATAATCACATCTGAGAAATCATCACTATCCTTGGATGCAATTTGCTTTTTTTCCTTTAAATATCCTGCAAATTCCTCCACAAAATTCTTCGGAAGAAACTGCAGCTGCTCAGAATATCTTTCCTTTCTCGCAGCCTCATAAATGTCATTGTAAGTTATCATCTTCTCAGAAGCAAATAAAGATTTTTAATAATTGCTATGCTCAAAAGTATTACTTCACAAAACCAAGTTTCTGCAGTAACTCGGGCCCTAAAATCCTACCAAGAGCCCCTTTTCTGGCTTCTTTTTCGCAAAATTTTCTCTGTCTTGGAATTGAATCATTATAAAAAAGAACAGGAACAGGATCTGCAGAATGTGCCTTGAGTCTGCACGGAGTTGAATGGTCTGCAGTTACAATAACTTTAATTTTATTCTGGGGGGCAAATCCCCTGAGAAATTTGAAAAAAATTTTATCAATATATTCTATCATCAGTTTCTTTTCCATTGGTTTGTTGTCATGCCCGGGCAAATCTGTCTCTTTAAAATGCACATACATATAATCAAAATCCTTATAATGATTTTTCAGAATTTTTATTGAATGCCCGCATGCTTTTTCCAAAGCATCATGCAAATTCTGATAAGCATCAAAATTCTTTAATTTTGGATACTCAAAAGAATAGACTTCCATTCCAGAAGTTTTTGAAAAACCAATTTCCAAAGGCATATATGCTGTTGAAACCCATTTCCTGTAAACCTTTAATTTAGGAACTTCAATTCCTGCCCCCCTTACCATGAGATAATTTGCAGGCATCAAGCCTTTTGTCCTTCTCGCATCATTGATTGGGTGCTTGTCCAAAATCTCAAATGCTTTTTCTATGAATTCATTTACTATGTTTGCAGTATATTGGGAATTCTCATCTTCATCCAGGGGTTTGCAGAATCCTACTTTATCTGCTGTTTTAAATTGCCCTTGTATATAAGTCAAATCATTTCCAGAAATATTATCTGAAAAACCTCCTTTAAAAACAAGGCATGCTCTGTGCTGAATTGTCGGCTTAAAAATAAATTTGCATGGAAGCTTTATCTTATTCAGCGCCTTTGAAAGAATTTCTGCTTCTGAAGTTGTCAGAGTCCTTCCTGCTCTTCTGTCAATAACATTTTTTGATTTTAAATCATCTATAGTCGCAAAATTAACACGCAGAGCCAAATCCCCTCTTATTAGTTTTAAATCAGTTCCTCTTGCTTCCAGCTGCCCTCTTGTGCTTGAAATTAAATCATTTCCAAAAATAGAAACAATTGCTTCATCTGATTCAGGAATAAAGCCTGGCTTTACAGGATACATATAGCCCATTTCTCCTCTCGAAGCAAAAAAATCCAGATTAGGGGTTTCTGCAGCTTCCAAGGGTGTTTTCCCGTCAAACTGGTTACAGGGCAAATCCCCCGCCCCATCAATAATTACCAGTATTCCCTTCATTTTACGAACCCCTCTTCTTTCATAAGATAATATAACAGCGTTTCTTTATAAAAATTTATGTTGGCTAAAGAGGGATAAAATTAAAATAAACAATGAAAAGTATATCTTTGATGAGAGAAATAATTATAAATCAAAATAAAATAAGAAAATTATGATAAACTTAGATAAATTAATTTTCTATGGAAGTTTAAGCAAAGCTCAGGAAGTAAAAGAAAAATTAGGAGATATGGAAAATTTTCAGATAGAACTATCTAATATGGGTGGAAATTTAATTGCTCGTTATGCCCAAAATGGAGGGTTAGTAATCTATCCTGAAGAAGAAAATCCCATAGTGATTATCTCTCTTCCAGAAAAAGCCTCTAAAGTAGTGATTGGGCAGGAAAAAGGAGTTATTAAGTTTGTGTATAATAAAGAACTTTATTATATCTACAAAGATAGAGACACCTTCCATAAAAACCTCTAGAAACCAAAACCTTAATAACTAATTATTTATTTCTAAAGACATGTTCCATAAATTAAAAGAAAAACTAAAATCCTGGACAAGCAAGATTTCAAAGAAGACAGCAAAAGAGGATTATGTTGAAATTCCAAAGAAATCTGAGATTAAAGAGCAGGAATATGCCCTTGATGCTGAAAAGATAAAAAAAGAGGGTTTCTTCAAAAAAATCACCACCAAAATAGGCAAGGTGAAAATCTCTGAAAAAGAGTTTGAAATTTATTCTGAAGAGCTTGAAATGCTTTTGCTGGAAAATAATGTTGCAGTTGAAGTTGCTGAGAAGATAATTTCAGAACTAAAACTCAGAATAGTCGGAAAAGAATTTCTAAAAAAAGAAATTGAAGAGGTAATAAAAGATTGCTTTAAGGAAATTATAGAAGAGATTCTCATATCTCCCTTTGATGTTGTTGAAAAAGTGAAGGAGAAAGTGGCAGAACAGGCAAAAGAGCCGTATGTGATATTGTTCTGCGGAATAAACGGCTCTGGAAAAACAACCACAATTGCAAAAATTGCACGTTTTCTTAAGGAGAATAAATTCTCATGTGTCTTTGCAGCAGCAGACACTTTCAGGGCAGCTTCAATTGAACAGCTGAGAAAGCACGGGGACAAACTCGGAATCAAGGTAATTTCACAGGGTTATGGAGCAGATCCGGCAGCAGTCTGTTTTGATGCAATACAATATGCAAAAAAGAATTTTATAAATTGTGTTCTTATTGACACTGCAGGAAGAATGCACACTGCAAAAAATCTTCTGAAAGAAATGGAAAAGATTGTGAAAGTATGCAAACCTGACTTGAAGATTTTTGTTGGAGAGTCTATCACAGGAAATGATGCAATAGAACAGGCAAGGAGCTTTGACTGGGCAATAGGAATAGACGGAATTGTTCTGACAAAGGCAGACATAGATGAAAAAGGCGGAACTGCACTCAGTGTCGGATATGTAACAAAAAAGCCGATTCTCTACCTTGGCACAGGGCAGGAATATAACAGGATAATTGTTTTTGACAAACAAAAATTCATAAAAGATTTGGGGCTGGATGAATAAATTTCCACAACAATAATCTTTAAAAATCAAAAAACCAATTTTTTATAATGGATGAAGAGAATTCTGATTCCTATCATAAAAAGAATTCTAAGTTAAAATGTTAAAACCTCCAAAACCTTTTGAAAGAAGAATAATAGCAAGCCCTGAAGATTATATTCCCTTATCAAAAGAATGTAAGGTAATAGGAGCATTTAATCCCGGCGTGGCGCAAATTAAAACAGAAAAAGGGCTGGAGACTATATTAATGGTAAGAGTTGCTGAATCCCCCAGTTATAATCATCCTTTTTGGCTGCCTTTTTTTGATATTCCCAATCAATATAATTATTCAAAATTTAAAATGGATTTTGACAAACCTTCTAAACAAGAAATTTTAGAAGAATTTGAAGAATCTGTAAGATTAAAAAATAATCCACATAAAAGATTAAAACACATATCTCTCCCACGATTGATGAGACTTGATAAGCAAGGGAATGTAATAGAAAGAAGACAAGAACCTTGCTTGTATCCATTATGGGAAGATGAAAGATTCGGAATAGAAGATGTAAGAATAACAAGCATGATAGACGGAAGATATGCAATTACCTATGTCTGTCCGCATAGATCAGGAATTTTAACAGAGATTTTAATAACAAAAAATTTTAAAGAATTTGAAAGTGTGGTAAAAGGGAATACACCAAGAGCCGTATTTATAGGAAAAGATGTTGCAATATTCCCTGAAAAAATTCCAAGCCCTTATGAAACCGAAATTATTAAAATAGGTGATAAGGTATATACTGCACTTATAAGACCTGATGCCCATTCAGATTACAGCAAACCAGGAATTTGGGTGTCTTATTCCCCTGACTTAGCTTGTTGGGGGCTTCCGCACAGATTAACAATTCCTAAAAAAGGAGAGGTAGCAGGAACAGGAAGTTCATTAATAAAATTAAATGGAAGGTGGATGGGGCCATATCATGAAATAACAGAAACAAAAAATGGAAAGAGATATGATACAAAACTAATAAGTCTGGATAAAAAAAACCCTTGGAAGGACTGCAAAACTTCAGGAGTATTATTGAAAAGAGAGGATTATCAGGATATTCTGCCAGAAAAGGGGTATACGTCTAATGTAGTTTATACTACAGGAATCATCAATAATAATGGAATAACAACATTGTTCTCAGGAATAGATGACACTTGGACAGTTATGGACAAATTCTATACAGGGGATTTAACTAAATTTTTAGAAAGGTGATTTAGTTTTTAATGCTCCTTCAGTAATTTCAGAAATATAATTGAAACAACTGCAACAACAGAAAGATATCCAAACATTACACTAGAACCCACATTCCACAAAAATCCTGCTATAACACCTCCAAGAATACTTACTAATCCTATTGAAACATAATAAAATCCATAAGCAGTCCCCCCTCTTCTATCCGGTGATAAATCAGAAATCATCGCCCTCTGGTTTGATTCTATAATTGCATAAACCAAGCCGTAAAGAGCAAACAAAACAAGCAAGAACCAGACATTTGCAAAAAAGATAAATCCAAGTGTAACTAATAAAAACAAAGCATAACCCATAAGAAGAACTTTTTTTCTTCCTATTTTATCTGACAGGTTTCCGAAAGGAATTGCAAAAGAAGCATAAATTATATTAAACACTGCATAAAGGGCAAGAGGCACAACAACGCTTCCTGTAATTTCCTTTGCCCTCAAAAGCAGGAACATATACAATCCAAAGTTACCAAGGCTGAAAACAGAGGCAACAAAAACAAAATATTTTAACTTTCTGCTTAGTTTTTTGATTCCTGCAAATATGCTGTCTTTGGATTTCCCTCTATTCTTCTGCTCCTTTACAAAAAGTAATGGAATCAGTGCAAGCGCAGAGATGCCCGCAGCAATGAAAATGATGGGCTTAAAGCCAATGTTAAATTTCCAAAATAAAAACAGCACCAGCAAAACTCCGAGCAATGCCCCGAAACTTTCTATCATTCTGTGAATTGCAAATCCTTTTCCGCGTTTTTTTGTTGAAAGGGAAATAACTGCATCCCGCGGAGCATCTCTCAGTTTCCCAAATCTTTCCAGAGAAATTACTGCAGTTAGCTGCTGCCAAGAACCTGCAACACCCATTAAAAATTTAAAGATTACAGAAAACAGATATCCAAAGAAAATTATGGGATTTCTTTTCCCCCACTTGTCTGAAAGCCAGCCTCCGAAAAAAGTAAACAAACTCGAGAAACCCTCTCTCAGTCCGCTCAATAAACCAACAGCAACACCTCCTCCACCAAGAGAGGTAATATAAAACGGCAAAATCGGAGCCACCATCTCGCTTCCGACATCATTAAAAAAACTCGAGCCCCCAAGAAGTTTTACATTTCTGAACTGATGGTTTTTCCTCTTTTTCATGAGAGGAATAAGGAATTTCTGTCTTATAATTCTTGCGAAATATATATTCTAGAGAGAATAAATGATTATAAATAAAAGATTGTCTCAAAGGCGTATGAGAAGTTTAAATTGGATACTAATTGAAGCAGAAGCTGATAGAAAAGAAGAGATTAAGAAAATAATTGACCCTCTTTTTAATTATAAATTTCCAAACTCTAAAAGAAAGTTTATGAATCTTAGTGAACATGAAAACCAGATTAAAATCAGTGAAAATAAAAGAGATAATACAATAGAAATTTGTTGTCTTAATTTATATCATAACCCAATAGTCTTTAATATTCCTGATAAAGCAAAAAATGTGGATTATCGTGCATCTGTTCATTCATCTGTAAGTTTTGAGTTCAATTCTCAAAAGTATAATATTATATACTTAGGATATGAAATAAAATAAACTTAATTCTTACTAAACCACAAATTTATTAACTCCTTATTTGCTATCTCTATCATGCTGGAAAAACTCGGAGAAGTAATAAGAAAAGCAACAAACAGAATCACAAATGCAATTTTTCTCGACAAAGGACTGGTAGATTCAATAGTGAAAGAACTGCAGAGAGCCCTGATTGAAGCAGATGTAAGTGTGGTTCTTGTCAAGGAGCTAAGCGACAGAATAAAGAAAGAGGCTCTGGATGAAAGAGTAAAAGGAATTGAAAAAAAAGAGCACATGATTAAACTTCTGCACGATGAACTTTCAAATATTCTTGGAAAATACAAACCTCTGAAACTCCACAAAAAACAAAACAGAATTTTATTTTTAGGATTATATGGAGCAGGAAAGACAACCACAATTGCAAAAATTGGAAATTATTTTGCAAAACGCGGAAACAAGGTTGCACTTGTCGGACTTGATGTTCATCGTCCTGCTGCAAAAGAACAGCTGAAGCAGCTTGCAGAAAAAAATAAATTAAATTATTTTGTTGATTTCGAGGAAAAAAATGCTCTTAAAACCTGGAAAAAATTTGAAAAACAACTAAAAGAATATGATTTGATTCTTATTGACACTGCAGGAAGGCACACTCTTGACAAAGAACTTATTAAAGAAATCAAAGAGCTTAGCAAAGTAATTTTTCCAACAGAATCAATTTTAGTCATGCCTGCTGATATCGGACAGGCAGCAAAAAAACAGGCAAAAGAATTTCAGGAAGCTGTAAAAATTTCAGGAGTCATAATCACAAGAATGGATTCAACTGCAAAAGGAGGAGGAGCACTCACAGCATGCGCAGAAACAAAAGCCCCTGTCTATTTCATAACAAACGGGGAAAAAATTAATGATATTGAAGAATTCAATCCAAAAACATTCTTATCAAGACTTCTGGGCATGGGCGACTTACAGGCGCTTTTGGAAAAAATACGCTCTGCTACAGATGAAGGAAAACAAAAAAAGATTCAGGAAAAATTAGAAGAAGGAAAGCTGACTCTTGAAGATGTTATTGAGCAGGTAAAAGCCATGGGTTCTATGGGTGGATTTGAGAAAATAAAAAGTATGATTCCCGGATTAGGAAGTGCAAAGATTCCTGAAAACATGCTTGAAAACCAGCAGGAAAAAATTGCAAAATGGGAGCATATTCTGAAATCCATGACTCCTGAAGAAAAAGAAAATCCTGAACTGCTGAAAAAGCAGACATCAAGAATCACAAGGATTGCAAAGGGCTCTGGTGTTGCAGGCAGTGATGTCCGTTCCCTGCTCAAGCAGTATGACATGCTTCAGGACATGATTAAGGGCGGCATGAGCGACATGGACATGTCGCAGGGGCTTTCGCAAAAGCAGATGATGAAATTAGCGAAGAAGTTCGGCAAAAAGAAGATAAGGAGATTTGGATGAAGTTTAATTAAAAGGACATTCCCTAAATTCTTTCTGTATTTTATCTAAATCAGCACCAAGATTATTGTATCTCTTTCTAATTAAACATTTTTTCATTTTAAATTCCTTTTCAATATTATTTATCCCCCCTGGTTTATCTTTTGTTCTTTGCTCATAATCTCGAATATGAATAAAAAAAAGTAAAATTAAACAAATATTTAATAAAACAAAATGAATTCCATCAAGAAAATGTAGATAAGTTACAACCAATAAATTTACTGAAGCTAAAACACCTATAAAAAGCACTAATTTTATAGCAACATTTTGCAAAAGAGCGTTATATTCTCCTGCATGAGCATGTTTATCTGTTTCCATAGAAAATTTTATCCAATCTATTTCTCTCTGCAAAATTTCTTTTTTGGTTGAATTAGGCATAAAAAAACGAAGGAGGCAACAATTAAAAAAGATTATTATACTGAAATATTTATTCTTATCGAGCGCTTTTCATCTCCCCGCAACCCAAAACCCTTAAATATTCCATTTTTTAATTAATCCAATGTCCAAAACAAAATATGTTGTCCTCATTGCAATATTTTTTATCTCCTTTGCAATCTCTGCAATACTGTCTTTTATTCCTGCTGAACAGGCATGCGGAGGAACCCAGACAACCTGTTATGCTGTCCAGATTTCGCAATATGAAAGAACTCTTGGAGTAAATAATAATTACTTCGGGCTTATTGCCTTTCCGATTCTGACAATTCTTGCATTATCCTATATCCATAAACCAAAAAAATACAAAAAGCAAATCCTGACTCTCGGATTGTTTCTCGGCTCAGCCTTAGCAGTTTATTTTTTGTATCTCCAGTTCTTTGTTCTGGATGCCCTGTGCAGATACTGCCTGGTTGTTGATATCGGAACTCTGCTGAGCCTCGGAATAATATTTGCATGGAAGGAAAAATAAATCCGTTAATCTTTTTCCTCTCTTAATTTTCCATTAATGGGGATTTTCTTCCCATTCTTGACTCTTAACAATTCTGTGGAAAATCCTATTGGAACAAACTTTCCGTCTTTCTCTATTGCATAAACTTCAATAGGATACGGGCAGATAATAATATCCCCAGGCTCTCTTTTAATAATATCTTCAAGACTGGACGAATAAATTATGCTGTCCTGATTTTCTCTTCTTTTAATTTTAACAGAATAAGGCATGCCATTAACAATAAAATGAAGGCTATCTCCATTCTCCAAACGCCCTTCTTCAAAATCTTTAAACAATTCAGGAAGAGACAGATATTTTTTGTCAAATCTCCTCTCCACTAATGCCTTTTTTTCCTCTCTTGGTTTTCCTCTAACCGCAGAATAACTGAGAAGAGTGTAACATGAATCTTTGGAATAATCAAAAAATTCATCTTTTGCCTGCCAAAGAAAATTATTTCTGACAATTTCTCTGTAAGTTGAATCAGTGAGTTTTTGAAATTCCATAGAATAAATATCAAATAAAAAAGAAAAATCTATTTGCTCTGAATTTATCCTAAGTGAACTGCTGTTTAATAATTTAAGAAGTCCTTCCTCCCTGCTGTAAACATCAAATTTGAGTTTATTTTGGGACAAAGCAGCACTGCTCGATAAAAGAAGTGCACCTGCGAGGACAATTTCCTTTAGTTTCATAGGAAAAAAATACAAAAATTGAATATAAAAGGTTTTAGATACTTAGGGTAAACCTTAAAATATCTGGTAAACTGAACCTTTTATGAAAATAATAGTTATCGGAAGCATGGAATTTCACCAAAAATTCTTGGAATTGGAAAAGCAGTTAAAAGAAAAAGGGCATGAAGTTATAGCACAATTTTCAGCTGAATTTTATAATCAGGCTAATAAAACTAAAAAAGATGCAATGAATGATTTTAATAAATCACTTGAAAAAGTTGATGCTGTTTTAGTTGCAAATTATTCTAAAAATAATATTGATAATTATATTGGAATTAATACATTAATGGAAATTGGAATGGCTTTTAACAAAAAAAAGAAAATATTTATTCTGAAAAATATCCCTCAAAACTGCGGGGAGGAATTTAGAGCAATAGGAGTAAAAGAGATTAATGAAAATCTGGACAATATAAAATGACATCAAACCTCAAGCTAATCCAGCAGGGAGCAGAAGCAAAGATTTTTCTCGATGAAAAAAACAACTTGATTAGCAAAGACAGAATTTCAAAATCATATCGAATTCCAGAATTAGACAAAAAAATAATAAAACCAAGAACAAAAGCAGAGAAAAAACTTCTTGAGAAAGCTTCTAAGATAATTAATGCTCCAAACCCTCTTCCATTAAAAGAACCAAATATAATAAAAATGCCTTTTATTGATGGAGAAAAACTCTCAGACTACCTCAATGATTTTCCTTTTGAAAAACAAAAACAAATCATGACAAAAATCGGGGAATCTGTAGCAAAACTCCACAAAGCAGACATAATCCACGGAGACTTAACCACAAGCAATATGATTTTGGTAAAAAATCTCGGAGAAAATTTAGTTAATGATAAATCTCATAATGTATCTAAGGATAAATCCGCTGATAGATTGAATATTGATAAAAAAAGAGGTGATAACAAACTTAATGATTTAAGAGGACGGGAGGACGGGAATGGCTTCAAAATCTTCTTCATTGATTTCGGACTTGGTTATATCTCAAAAAAAATTGAAGACAAGGCAGTTGACATTCACTTATTCAAACAAGCATTAGAAGCAAAGCACTTTCAGCACTGGGAGAAACTGTTTGAGGAATTTCAAAAATCCTATTCAAAGAATAATTCTGAAGCAAAGCAGATATTTGAAAGAATGACTGCTGTTGAAAGACGAGGAAGATACAGGCATTAAGGAACTAAAAAAGTAAATCTTTATCTAATTAATCAAAATAAAAGGAGAGGACCTATTAAGTGCACGGATTTCTTTTTTCATAATTGGTTCATCAATTAAATATCCTTTTTGTAATCTTGATTTATCATATTTTTGGCCAACATGCCTATTTAATCTAATTCTTTCTTCTTTACTAAGTTTTTCAAGGGGTTTTTGGAACATATAGTTAGATATTTCTTGATAAAGCACATCTTCCAACTTTACTGCCTGCAATTTCTTATCTTTAATTTGAATGATTTTCTCGGGACCAATGCGCATTGATTTTCTAATTGCTTTTTTGAGAAAGCCAACGTCTTTAACTATTTGCTCTAGAGTATAAATATTCCCTTTTTGACTTCCCTCTCTTTTATCTACAAAAACCCAAGTCCTCCAAGGAGCCCAATAAAGTTTTACCAATGCACTATGATAAATATTAACTTTTTGTGCCTGCAAATTTGAATTAAGACCTGTAACAATAAAATCCATTACAGGACTAATCATCTTTTGGTTATCCAAACTAATTTCTTCAAATAAATTATACTGAAATAAAAACCTATCTTTTTTTATTCCCATAAAATTCAAACTTAAATTTTCTTTAAAACAATTTATTTATAATAAGATATATATTGAAAAGAGTGGGAGAGATAGGGATTAGACAATATATTTATTCAAACATATAAAAACTTTTTAAGAATATCTTTCTTGTTTAAGGATGTCTTTAAAGAAATTATTATTAATGGGCACTCTCTTTCTGCTTTTTCCTTCAGATATTAATTTTAAAGAAGAAAATATTAACCTAAAATTTGCAGAGCGGAAAAGTTCATTTAATTTTATACCTGAAAATACAGAAACAAAAAAAACAAATCAGATTCCCTGGAAAAATGTTGCTGAATACGATGAATTTGTTCGTTCAACAGTAAATAAACATTATGCTTCAGATATAGGGGAAATATATACTTTTTACAATATAAAAAGAGAACTTCCAAAATACGGATTTAAAGCAAGGAAAAATGAAATTACTTGCTTTGACTGTGAAGGAGCAGTAGATATCTAAAGTATTCAAAAAAGACTAAAGAAAATATTAAAGAGGAATTGATAAACAGACTTCATTATTATATAAAACATGAAGGAGCACATGCTTTCTATTACGAACTTGGAAAAGAACTAGGAGAAGTATATCTGTTCAAAATAAAACATGAAAATACTTCTGTATTGTATGATATACAGCACAACCTTATAGAAGAGGGGGTGGCTGATTATATTTCCTATAAAGGGGAACTAACATGGTCTGCGAAAAGATTAAACGATGAAGATTTTAAAGAGATGATTGAAAATAAAACAGATATTTACCTCTATGAATTAGGATTTATTTTAGTAAAACCAATACTTGACAAAAATTTTGAAAAAGGGATTATAGAACTTATAAAAAATCCGTTAAATAAAAGGGATTTGGATGAT
>Ga0315548_1001719_pt1 | contig 17910 bp, 12 predicted proteins | sample SalMarSW160110MG_2_FD_202540 | JGI IMG/M metagenome (GOLD analysis project Ga0315548, IMG submission 202540) | Salt marsh sediment microbial communities from the Plum Island Ecosystem LTER, Massachusetts, United States - Salt Marsh Sediment SW1601-110 ...
TTGTCCCTTCTCCCTTTCCTTGGGCTGGCTTGACCAACCACTGGTGGCCAGGGTGCTCTCAGAACACTTCCAGAGGATCACAATAAACACAGCTCCAAGTGGTACAACTTTTTGGGGGAACCCCCGCTATACCACAGTACTGGATCGAGGAAGCCAAGCGCACGCTGCACATTGGGTATGGGCACACTTCTCACGGCAGCCAGTTGACGAGTGGTATGAGCGGCTTGGTCGGCTTTGCCAACGGCGGGGGATTGGGCCTATCCCTGCCGGACGACATTTTTCAATACAGCCACACCGGGAACTATGGAGGAGACTATCTGCACCTTTTCGAGGGGGACGGCTATGGGTCGGGCGATCTGGACCACGACTGCGGCTATTATCCCAACTGGGTGGATGAGACGCGGGCTTACCTCGGCACCCCCGATCCGGTGACGGGGCGGGGGACGAATCACTCGGAGATGAACGTCATCATCTGGTCCTGGTGTGGGCAGGCGTCGGGCCGGACCGAGGCGACGATGCTGAGCATGTATCTGACGCCGATGTCCCAGTTGGAGGCAGAGTATCCGGGCGTGACGTTTGTCTACATGACCGGTCATGCCGATGGAACGGGCGAAGGGGGGAATCTGCACGCACGCAACCAGCAGATCCGCGAGTACTGCGTGGCGAACAACAAGGTCCTGTACGATTTCTACGATATCGAGCTTTACGATCCGGATGGGAATTACTATGGGGATAGGTATGCTACGGATGGATGCAATTACGACTACAATAATAGCGGGGAGACCACGCAGACCGGTGATCCTGCGCTGCCCACAAACGGAGATAGGAACTGGGCCATTGATTGGCAGAACATGCACACCCAGAACGCGGATTGGTATAGTTGTGGTTGTGCACACAGCCAAGCCCTGAACTGTAATCAAAAGGCCTACGCAGCCTGGTGGCTGTGGGCCCGGCTGGCGGGCTGGAGCGGGCCTGGCGAATCGCAAAAGGTTGCCTCTCCTGTCACGGCGACGTATGGCCAGGCCATTACCTACACCATCGTCGTGCAGAATCTCGCGGCGCCACTCACGGCCACCGTCTATGTGACCGATGTGGTGCCCACGGGTCTTTCTTACGTTTCGGGCACGCTCACCGCCGTCGGAGGTACGGGTACCCCCAACGAGGGCGGCGCTCCCACGTTGGCTTGGTCCGGCGTGCTCAGCCCTACCCCCGCTGTGACGATCACCTACGTTACCACCGTCACTGTTGCCGGCACCGGGTCTATCGACAACATAGTCACCATCGCTGTGCCTGGCTATCAGACCATCACGCGCACCGTGACCATCATCGCCAACCCGCTCGAGATCTTCCTGCCGTTGGCGCTGAGAGAGGCTCCCCCTTGAGATTGAGGGGAGCATCCGCTTTCGTCATTCTGTTCCTCATCGTGCTGGGTAGCGGCGACCCGCCAACCGCTGCCCGCACTGTGCGCCTTGAAGAGCTCCAGCCTCCGGTGCTCAAGTGGCAACACGGTGGCTGCTCTGCCTCCTGGTGCGAGACGGGCTGGTACTCCTCGCCCGCTGCGGCCGATCTGGACGGAGACGGCACGATGGAGGTCCTTGCTGGCGCATACACGCTCTTTGCTCTCAATGGCGAGAATGGCTCTGTGCAGTGGTCTATCGACACTCCCGGCGGCCGGATCTGGCCCGGCGTTGTCGTTGCTGACATCGACGACAATGCCGATCTGGAGGTCATCATAGCGCAGGGCGGTGGCTACTTGTACGTTTTCGATCATGCGGGCAACACTGTCTGGTCACGCCGCCCCACCCCCAGCGAGCTGCGCGGGCTCTCGGTGTACGATCTGGACGACGACGGCACGCTGGAACTCGTCGTCACCGGTGCGGTCGGCAGCCGCACCAATACCTGGGTCTACGAGCACGACGGTAGCCTGTGCCCAGGATGGCCGCAATTGAGCGACGACAGCGGCCACGCCTGGGGTGTTTTCAACGACAACGCCGCCATCGGGGACATCGACGGCGACGGGATTGGGGAGATCGTCGTGCCTTCCGACGTGCACTACATCTGCGCCTACGAGGCAGACGGTGCGCACATTCAGGCCAACGCGATCTATGGCGACAAGAAGTGGGGCGGGGTGGGCGTGCACGTGGATCATTGGGTGGACCTGCGTGGCTACGCGCACTGTGGCAGCGAGCATCGCCCCAACTTTGCCCACACGCCCGCCAACATCGTGGACGTCAACGGCGACGGTGTGCTGGAAGTCGTCGCCATGGGCAATGTCTACAACTGCGGGACCGATTCCTACACCAGTCTCTACGAGATGCCCTTCATATTCAACGCCGATCGCTCCCGCTGGAGCGGCGGTGGTTTCGACTGGACGGTCATTCCCGTGCCCGATGGCAGCGCCGCTCCGTTGAGCGAGGATTGGAACGTCATTGAGAGCAATATGTCCAACCCTGTGACCGTCGATCTGGACGGCGATGGTTATCTGGAGATCCTGTTCTCCTCCTACGACGGCCGCGTCCACGCCTATTGGCTGGACAAGAGCGAGCACCACAACTGGCCCTACGATGTCCATGCTGGCGGCCCCTATCGTTTTGCCTCCGAGCCCGCTGTGGCTGATCTGGACGACGATGGTACTGCCGAGGTCATCTTTGCCTCCTGGGTGCGAAAGGGCTTCCACCAGACTGGCAAGCTGCACGTTCTGGACTACCAAGGGAACGTGCTGCACGAGATCTCTTTGCCCGCTGCCTACAGCAGCGGCGATACCTGGAACGGTGCGCTGGCCGCGCCCACGCTGGCGGACATCGATGCCGACGCGGATCTGGAGATAGTCCTGAACACGGCCCATTCCGGCTTTGTGGCCTACGATCTGCCGGGAACTGAGAACGCACGTGTGCTGTGGGGGACGGGGCGGGGAAACTATCAGCGCACGGGGTCGATCTTGCCAGGGACGCTGCGCTACTCGCAGGTGAGCGTGCGGCCCGCCACGCCCGATCCCGGCGACACGCTGACCTACACGATCCGGCTGGAGAACCCCGGCCCGACCCTGCCGTCCGTTCAAGTCACCAGCACCCTACCTGCCAACGTGGTCTATCTGGGCAACCTGTGGGCCTCATCCGGCGGCTACGGCGAGGCGGCTGGGGTGATCACCTGGACAGGGGCTGTGACGGGTGGCGTGCCTATCACTATCACCTATGGCGCAACTGTCGATGGGGGTCTCACCGATCCTACAGCCATCGTCAACCCCGTGGTGTTGGACGACGGCCTGGGTAACGTGTGGGGGAAATCGGCAGTGGCTATCGTTCACGCCGTCCCGATCTATTTGCCGATGATGTTGAGGGAGTAGGTGTAAGGTAGACAATTCGCTGTCAGGGCAGGTCAGTTGCTGATTTGCTGTGCGCTATTGGTCGGGCTCTGGTCGAGATCACTGACTCAGGCTCAGGCAACCCGGCGGGTGAACGCGCCGCGCTTTGAAGGCGACGTGCCGTCTTCTGAGATGGCCGTTTTCTGGTTTGGGCGGGTGGGACCCACCGACAACTACGCCGACGTGCGGGTGGGCTATGACGATCAACTTGGCCGTGTTTTGAAAGAGTGATTTTGATTGATGTGGATGAATCTGGTTGAGACGCCCGTTGTACTGATGGGATCCCTGTCCTTTGGCAACATGGTTGCCCTCTACGACGAAATGCGCACCTTATGGAGCTTTATTGGTGAGCACCAGGACGCCGTAAGGGGTCATTCTTAGCTCCCCCTCGAGCGATAACCCCATCAGGTGCTCGTGTGCGGGCCATGGCAATGTGACGCTCCGCTCCTCCGTTGTGTGGTTGATGAGGATGATGATGTCCTCGCCCTCTGCGCTCACGCGCCGACATGCCTCGACTCCCACGGGCGTCTCCATCACAGGCCTGACGCGGGCGTCCTTTACGACGTGATCCATAAACGCCTGCTGGGTTTCGTCGTCGAGGTACGCGCCGACGTAGTACACGAAACCTTTCTCGGGCATATTCCCGGTGATGGCAAGCTGGTCGTTGAGCCAGCCGTTGGACGGGCCGTAGCGAGCGATGGGGATCGCGTACGCTCCCTCGCGAACCTTCAGCCGCTCGGCCCACATCCGTGAAACGCCAGAGAACCGGTTTCCCTTTACGGGGATATCGTGCTGGAGTGCGTAATACTCCTCTACCTCGACACCGGCTATCTCGGCTAGCGGGCCCGGCTGGCGCGTTGGCAGTAGGGCGTTGTAGTCGTCTTTCATCGCGCAGCGCAGGGTAAGTACGAGCCGATTGCCTCGCGCAACCGACTTTTTCAGGCGCTCGGCGCGCTCGTCGTTCAGGAACAGCAGGGCTGGTGCGATCACCAGCCAGTATTGATCGAGCGGCGCGTCGGCGGAGACGATGTCCACGGGGATGTTGCGCGCGGCCAGGGGACGATAGTAGTGGAGCAAGTGCTGCACGTAGTCAAAGTCTTGGTGATGGCGCTGCCACTGGATGGCCCACCGGCTATTGTAGTCGTTGAGGATGGCGACGCGGGCGGGGTCCAGAGTCGAGCCTGCCAGGATGGGGGCGGTGTTTTCAAAGTCGCGGCCCAGTTGCTGGATCTCCTTGTAGAGTGGCCGTGGCTGGCCCGATGAGTCGATCAGTGTGCCGTGGTACTGCTCCTGCCCGTTCAGCGCTGCACGCCACTGCCAGTAGAGCACCGCGTCCGCCCCGTGGCCTATCGCGTGCCAGGCCATCACCCGCATCTCGCCCCAGTTCAGTGCGCTGTTGACCGGGCGCCAGTCGGCGTTGCCCGGCTGCGTCTCCATGAGCCAGAAACTCGGCTGCTTGAAGCCCCTCACAAGGTCGTGGGCCGCGCCGGCGCTCAGGTAGTCATGGTGTCCCGTGCCCACGTACCAATCCCAGGAGGCCAGGTCGAGATCCTCGCACATCGCATAGTGGTCGAAGCCGTCGAACCAACCCATAAAGTTGTGCGTGACCCACACGCCGGCTTGCAGGTGCGGGCGCAGGATGTCGAGCTGCAGCCGCTGGAATTGGCGGTAGCTGGCGGTGACGAACTGCTGGAAGGCCAGCCTGAGCCCTGGATTGTGTCTGCCTTCGATAGGGATCGGAATCTGTTCCCACGCCGAATAGGTCTGGCTCCAGTAGGCGGTTGTCCAGCGCGCGTTGAGCGTGTCCAGAGAGCCGAATCGTTCGGCCAGGTACGTCTGGAAACGCGCGCGGCAGTGGTCGCAATAGCAGGTGCGGTTGAACTCGTTGTCAATCTGCCAGCCGATGACGTTGGGATTGGGGCCAAAGTGCTCGGCCAGTGCGCCGACGATGCGGCGCGTAGCCTCGTGGAACTCGGGTGAGTTGACGCAATAGTGGCAGCGGTTGCCGTGTTGGGCGCGGCGGCCGTACTCGTCCACGGCCAGCGCGTCGGGATGGGCGTGCGTCAGCCAGGCGGGTGGGGCGGCGGTGGGCGTGCCGAGCACGGAGGCGATGCCCGCCTCGGCCAGCATGGCGATGGCGCGGTCGAGCCAGTCAAAGTGGAACTCGCCCTCGGCCGGCTCAAAGGTCGACCAGGCGAACTCGCCCATGCGCACGACCGTGAACCCGGCCTCCTGCATCAGGCGGATATCCTCGGGCCAGCGCTCCTCCGGCCAGTGCTCGGGGTAGTATGCCGCGCCAAGGTGCAGGCGGGCGGTGGGGGATGTGTTTTCTGTCATCGAATTTTCCTCCTGGGATGTCTTGGTAATTCTATGCGGTTTGGCCCGCGTGTCAATGTCAGTCTATGCCCGTTTGACCTATGGCTCGCGGTGGGTATAATCAGAGCATAGTCAGGGTAATGGGAGGTGCAGGGTGAAGCATCGAGTGCTTGGCAAGACGGGATTTGAGGTATCGGAGGTTTCCCTGGGCACGTGGCAGGTGGGCGGGCGGTGGGGCGATCCCTTCAGCGATGAGAACGCGGAGGCGATCGTCAACCGCGCCATCGACCTGGGCGTCAACTTCATCGACACTGCCGACGTGTACGGCGACGGCCACAGCGAGGCGGCGGTCGGGCGCGTGGTCAGGGTGCGCTCGGAGGGGGTTTACGTCGCCACCAAGTGTGGGCGGCGTATCAGCCCCCACGTGGCTGAGGGGTATACGGTGGGGGTGTTGGAGGGGTTCGTGGACGACAGCCTGAGGAACATGGGGCTTGAGACGATCGACCTGATCCAGCTCCACTGCCCGCCGACAGAGGTGTATTACCGGCCCGAGATTTTCGCGCTGTTCGACCGGCTGAAGCAGGCGGGCAAGATTCGCAACCTGGGTGTCAGCGTCGAAAAGGTCGAGGAGGCGATCAAGGCGATCGAGTATCCCAACGTCACGACTGTGCAGATCATCTTTAACATGTTCCGCCATCGCCCCTCGGAGCTTTTCTTCTCCCTTGCGCAGCAGAGGAACGTCGGCGTCATCGTGCGCGTACCGCTGGCCAGCGGGTTGCTGAGTGGCAAGATGACGCGCCAGACGACGTTTGGTCCCGACGATCACCGCACGTTCAACCGCGACGGATCGTCCTTTGACAAGGGCGAGACCTTTTCCGGGGTTGATTTCGAGACTGGGCTGGAGGCGGTGGAGGAGCTCAAGAGGCTGTTCCCCGGCGACCCGATCCTGGCCATCTGGGCGCTGCGCTGGGTGCTGATGTTCGACGCGGTAAGCTGCGTGATCCCCGGCGCGTCCAAGCTGGCGCACGTCGAGTCGAACGTGGCGGCCTCAGACCTGCCGCTGCTGACGGACGAGCAGATGGCGGGCGTGCGAGAAGTTTACGAGACGTATATCAAGGAACAGGTCCATCATCTTTGGTAGGCGCAGAGGGTAACGCTGTTGACGGTGTGATGCACGCAAGATAGGACAAAAGGAGGTTGGCGATGGAAGGGATATGGCAGTGGGGTCTCGATCTTATCCGTGCTGTTCAGTCGGTGCACGGGCCGGCGCTAGACGCGGTCTTCAAGGCGATCACGTTCATGGGGGAGGAGGATTTTTACCTCATCCTCCTGCCCCTGCTTCTCTGGTGCGTGGACTTTGCCTTCGGCGCGCGCCTGGCCTTTTTCTTTCTCTTCTCGACCTGCATTAACTCCGGCGCGAAGGGCTTGATCGCCCACCCGCGCCCGTTCGACCTCGATCCGGAGGTAAAGCTGCACGAGGCCGGGGGGTACGGGCTGCCCAGCGGCCATTCGCAGTCAGCCGTCGTGGTGTGGGGCATCATTGCCTCTCACGTCCGCAAGCGGTGGGTTTGGGTCGTCGCGATCCTGCTGATGGTGTTGATCGGCTTCTCGCGCATCTACCTGGGGGTGCATTTCCCCACCGACGTGCTAGGGGGGTGGGCGCTTGGCGGCGTCCTCCTGGTTGGCTACGTACTCCTCGTGCCGCGCGTCGAGGCGTGGCTCAAGCGGGTGGGTCTGGTCGTGCAACTGGTGCTGGCCGTGGCCGTGCCGCTCGTGCTCGTGCTGCTCCACACGTCTGATGACTCCGTCAGCGCGATGGGGGTCTTTCTGGGGGCCGGCGTGGGGATAGCGCTGGCAGGGCGGTGGGTGCCCTTCAGCGCGGCCGGCCCGCTGTGGCAGCGCGCCGTGCGCCTTCTGCTCGGAGCGGCTGTTTTGCTCGCCCTCCGCTTTGGCCTCAAGGCCGTTTTCCCCGATGAGGGAGAGACGCTTTATGCCCTCATGCGCTTCGTGCGCTACGCGCTGGTGGGGCTGTGGGCGGGACTGGGTGCGCCGTGGCTATTCCTCAAACTGCGCCTGGCTTCAAAGCAGGGGTCTGCCGCCTGACAGAAGGCTACTTCTTGACAGACCATGGCTTCAAGGTTATAATCGCTCAAGTTTGCAGCGCCCCGGAATTGCATAGGAACCCCAACAACAGGAGAAAGCATAGGCATGGAAGAAGTTGTGTGGCACGCTCTAGACCCGAAGGAGGCCGTTGAAAAGCTCGGCTCCGACACCGCGAAGGGGTTGACCACGGAGGAAGCGAAGAAGCATCTGGCCAAGTACGGGCCGAATGCGCTGCAGGAGGAAGGTGGGGCAAAGGTCTGGGAACTGATCTTCAATCAGTTCAAGGACGCCTTTGTCATCATGTTGCTGGTCGCCAGCGTCCTGTCCGTCATCGTCGAGATACCACCCTGGGGCGAGGGAGAGTACGGGGACGCGATCCTGATTGCCATCATCGTCATTCTCTCCACCGTCGTCGGGTTCATCCAGGAGTATCGCTCGGAGAAGGCGATGGAGGCCATGCGCAAGCTGACCGCACCCACGGCGCGCGTGTTGCGCGATGGGCACGAGGCGGTCATATCCGCCAAGGAGATCGTCCCCGGCGACATTGTGATCCTGGAGGAAGGAGATCGTGCTCCGGCCGACGCCTTCCTCTTGGAGGTCGCCAGCCTGAAGACAGACGAGGCTCCATTGACCGGGGAATCCACGCCGGTTAACAAGGCCGTAGGCCCCCTGGCCGAAAGAACAGGGGTAGGCGACCGCACAAATTCGGTGTTCATGGGGACGCACCTTGTCTACGGTCACGGAAAGGCCATCATCACGTCTACCGGGATGTCCACCGAGTTCGGCAAGATCGCCGGCGCGGTGCAGGCCATCGAGGAGGAAAGGACCCCCCTCAACACAAAGCTGGACGCTTTGGCCAAACGGCTGGGCATCGTCGTCATAACCCTGTGCGTGATTATCTTTGGTATCGAGTTCTACGAGCTCGATTGGCGGGTTTTGCACAAGATCGACATCAACGTCGTGCTGGAAGCCTTCATGTCCGCCGTTGCCCTGGCCGTCTCGGCTGTACCGGAGGCGCTGCCTGCCTTGGTGACGGTGACCCTGGCCATCGGCGCGCGCATGCTGGCCAAGAACAACGCCCTGGTGCGCAAGCTGGCCTCGGCCGAGACGCTGGGCTCCACCACCGTCATCTGCGCCGACAAGACCGGCACCCTGACCAGGGGCGAGATGACCGTGCGCCGCATTTACGTCGGTGGCCAGATGATCGAGGTCTCGGGGGTCGGCTACGGGGCCGCAGGTGAGTTTCGCCATGCGGATGGCAGTGCGTGCGATCCACAGAAGGACGAGCACCTGGCCCTGGCTTTAAAGATCGGCGCTCTTTCCAGCAATGCCCGTTACGATGGCGATAGAATCCTGGGCGATCCCACCGAGGGTGCGCTCATCGTGGTCGCGGCCAAGGCAGGGATGGCGCTGAGCGACCTGCACGAGCAGCACCCCCGCGTCAACGAGATCCCATTCAGCTCCGAGCGCAAGCGTATGACGACCATCCACAATCCGTCAAACCCCGGGTTGGTTGCTTACGTCAAGGGCGCTCCAGAGATCGTGCTGGCGCGCTGCACGCACGTCCTTGAGGATGGGCGCACGCAGGGGCTTACCGACGGCAAACGGCAGGAGATCTTGCAGACGAACGAGCAGATGGCTGCGGACGCGCTGCGCGTGCTGGGACTGGCCTATCGAGAGCTACCGGAAGGCATGCAGGACTTGACCGAGGACGAGGTGGAGCGAGACCTGGTCTTCGTGGGACTGCAAGGTATGATCGATCCGCCGAGGCAGGAAGTGATCGACGCGCTGAAATTGACCAAGCGAGCCGGGATCACGAACGTGATGATCACGGGCGATCACAGGCTGACGGCTGCCGCCATCGCCAAGGAAATCGGCATGATCGACGAGATCACGGACGAGGTCGTCATGACCGGCGCCCAGTTGGACGATCTGAGCGACGAGGAGTTCGCCAAGATCGTCGATCGGGTGCGGGTCTATGCCCGCGTTTCCCCGATGCACAAGCTCAAGATCGTGGAGGGCTGGAAGGCCAAGGGCGAGATCGTGGCCATGACGGGCGACGGCGTGAACGACGCGCCGGCCCTCAAGCGGGCGGATATCGGCGTGGCCATGGGCATCTCGGGCACCGACGTGAGCAAGGAGGCAGCCGATATGGTGCTGGCCGACGACAACTATGCCACGCTGGTTCATGCCGTTGAAGGCGGCCGGTCGATTTTCGACAACCTGCGCAAGTACATCCGGTTCCTCATTGCCTGCAACTTTGACGAGTTGCTCGTCATCGGCGGGTGGACGTTGGCCGGGTTCAAGCTGCCCATGCTCCCGATCCAGATCCTGTGGATCAACCTGGTCACCGATGGGGCGCCGGCGATCGCCCTGAGTGTGGACCCGGCGGAGAAGGGGCTCATGGACCGGGCGCCGCGCAACCCGCGGGCGGGCATCTTTGACGGGATGCTGGGTTTCATCATCCTCTCCTTCGTGTTCCAGTCGCTGGGCAGCTCGCTGTGTTACGCCTATGGGATATTTCTCGACCAGAATTACGAAAAGGCGGTCACGATGACGTTCTTGCAGGCGGCGCTGTTCGAGCTGTTCGTCATCTGGAACTGCCGCTCGGAGACACACTCGGTCTGGCGGTTGGGCAAGCGCAATTTCAACAACATGTTCTTCGTCCTGGGCACTATCGGCAGTATGCTGCTCACGGTTGGACTGATGGCCTTCGAGGCCACGCGGGATTGGTTCAACCTCGTGCCGCTGAGCTGGCAGGAATGGCTCATGGTGCTCGCGACGGCCAGCACCGGGCTGTGGCTCGTGCTGCCCGAGTGGTTCAGCGTGGTTTGGCCGTGGCTGAAGAGGACGTTTGGGAGGAAGGCTGAGGCAAAAGCCTAGCCGAGGAGATTACCGACGGGAGCCTCGCCAGGACGGCGGGGCTCTTTTCTTGTGCGGCGGGCGCGGCGTGGCAGAACCTGATAGCCATCTGTTAGGTACAGGATAGGCAACGCGGCCAGGGGTGTGGTATCCTCCAAGTGGGTCAGAAAACGATTCCAAGGGGTGTATGATGAAAAGGGGATTCTCGATTCTGGTGGGTGTGGTGTTGATTCTGCTGGGCGGCGTGGCGCTGGCGTTCAACTTTTTCGCGCCCGTTCTGCTGCCCGGGTTCTTGCGCTGGGGAACGTGGCGGCTGTGGCCGTTGATCGTCGTGTGCGCCGGGCTGTTCTTCGTCGTGCCGCCGTTCCTGGTGCACGGGAAGCGCGGCCTGGGCGGGCTCTTTATCGCGGGCGTGCCTGTGCTGGCGACCGGCGGGATCCTGTTCTACACCAGTCTCTTCGAGCGCTGGGGAGACTGGGAGGCCCTCTGGCCGATCGAGGTGAGCGCCCTCGCGCTGGGGTTTCTGTTTGCCGCGATCTACATGCGCGCGATCTGGCTGCTCCTGCCCGCCATTTTCCTCGGCACGAACGGCGCGATCTTTCAGTTCTGCGCGCTCACGAACCTGTGGGAGCTGTGGGCGGTGCTGTGGGCGCTGGAGCTGCTTTCCATCGGCCTGGCGTTCTTGCTGATTAACCTCAAGCAGCGTTCGCCGGGGCTGTTCCTGGCCGGGATGATCCTGTGCGTGATCGGCGCGATGGGGCTGATGGGCATGTCGGCTCTCTTCCCCGGCCTGTGGCTGATCCACCTGATGGGACCGGCGGCTTTCCTCTTCTCCGGTCTGGCGCTGCTGATCTGGGGGTTGACGCGCCGGTCGGTGCAGCCGGAGAGCACCGAGGCGGCTGCGGGGTAGGATCGTCGCGCCGGCTGAGATGGATGCGCCTCTGGGGTTTCCCAGGGGCGTACTCTATTGTATACTGATGGCGAGGCGTCGGCTCACGGGACGAACCCGTAGCGTGTATAGGGTACTGAAGGCAGCTTGTGGCACGTGAGGAGGACGGCCGTGGGAGTGACCTGGCACAAGATCTGGCGGGATTTGGCGCACAACAAGGCGCGCACGATCCTGGTGGTGCTTTCCGTCGCGGTGGGCGTCTTTGCCTTGGGCGTTGTCTTTGGCGCGTACAACGTGATCAGCGGGTATCTCGCCAGACAGAACGAGGCCTGGGGACCTGTCGATCTGTCGCTGTGGGGATCGCCGTGCGACGAGCGGACCGAGGAGACGGTGTTGCGCCAGCCCGGCGTCGCCGACGCGGAGCGCGTGGTCGATACCTCCTTCCGCTGGCGGCTGGAGGGCGAGGCGGGTGCCGACCCCACGGATTGGCGCGACGGGGTGCTGTATGCCCGTGAGGATTACGAGGCGCAGCGCATGGGCCGGGTCGATCTGTGGGAGGGCGACTGGCCGGAGGAGCGCGTGTTGGCCGTCGAGCGCATGACGGCGCGGCACCATGGCATCTCCATCGGCTCGATCATCGTCATCCAGCACGGTCTGCACGAGCGCCGCCTGGAGGTCACTGGCATCGTGCGCGATCCGGCCGCCGAACCGCCCCAGTTCGGCGCCGACCCGATCTTTTACACCACGCCGGAGACTGCCGCCTGGCTGACCGGCTGGGATTTCAATCGGATCGACGTTCGCACAGACATGCACGACGGGACGGGAACCGAGGAGCTATTCGAGGCGCTGCGGGGCCGATTGGAGGGCGCGGGTGTGGCACTCTGGGGATGGTGGTTCAGGGACCCGACGGAGCACTGGTTCCAGGACTCGGTGGATACGGTGACCGTCATCCTGCTCGTCCTGGGCGCGCTGGCGCTGGGATTGAGCGTCTTTTTGATCGTCAATACGACGACCGCCATCGTCTCCCAGCAGGTGTGGCAGATCGGCGTGATGAAGACGGTCGGCGCGACCGGGGGGCGCGTGGTGCGCGTCTATCTGATGGCGGCGCTGATCTATGGCGCGCTGTCGCTGCTGATCGCGGTGCCGCTGGGGGCGGTCGGCGCCTACCTTCTGGCGGGCTGGATCCTGGACCTGGTCAACATCGTGCTGGACACCTTTCCGGTGGATGCGACGGCGGTGGCCTTCCAGGCTGTGCTGGCGGTGGTGGTGCCGCTGCTGGCGGCTGCGGTACCCGTCATCGGCGGCGCGCGCATCACGGCGCACAAGGCGATCGGTACCTACGGCCTGGGCGGCGGATTCGGCCGTGGCTGGCTCGACCGGTTGCTGGGCAGGGTGCGCCGCCTGCCCAGGCCCTTCGCGCTCAGCCTGCGCAACACCTTCCGCCGCAAGGCGCGCGTCGTGCTGACCCTGCTCACCCTGGCGCTGGGCGGGGCGATGTTCATGATGGTGATGAGCGTCCGCGCGTCGTTCGACACGACGCTCGACAGGATGCTGAGCGACTTTGGCGGCGACGCGGTGGTGTGGTTCGAGAAATCGTACCGTACGGCGCGCCTGGTGGAGGTGGCCGAGAAGACGCCCGGCGTGGCCGAGGCCGAGGTGTGGATGCGTTGGTGGGCGCCCCTGCCGACCGATCACGGCGAGCGGTACATCCTGCTGATGGGCGTGCCGCCCGATTCCGCCATCCTCAACCCGCGCATCGCCGCGGGCCGCGGGCTGTTGCCCGGGGACGGGCGCGCCCTGGTGATGAACCAGAAGCTGGCCGTGGAGGAGGGGATCTCTGTCGGGGACGCGATCACGGTCAGGATCGAGGAGTCGGAGGAAGAGGTGACCTGGATGGTCGTGGGGCTGTTCCTCAACGCCGAGGATGGGCAGCGCAACTGCCTGGTGCCCTTTGACGTGCTGGGAGAGGTGACCGGCACCGGCAACCGGGGATGGTGGGCGGCGGTGAAGGGCGAGGCCCACACGCCCGAGGCCCGCCGCGCGCTCGTGCGCGACCTGCGCGAGACGTACAAGGCGCACGGGATCGAGACGTCGTGGCTGCAGACCGCCGACGACATGCGGGAGGAGAATCTGGGTGGGTTCGAGATCGTCCTATCCCTCCTGCTGGGGATGGCGGCGCTGACGGCGGTGGTGGGCGGCATCGGGATGGCGAGCACGATGTCGATCAACGTCGTCGAGCGGCGGCGCGAGATCGGCGTGATGCGCGCGATCGGGGCGGGGTCGGCGGCGATCGCCGGGATATTCGTCGCCGAGGGGGTGCTACTGGGCGTGCTGAGCTGTGTGTTGGCCGTGCCCATCAGCGTGCCCAGCTCGCGGGCCTTCAGCGACGCGGTGGGCGACGCGCTGTTCTCCCTCCCCTTCGACTTTATCTATTCCCTCGGTGGGGTGGGGCTGTGGCTGATCATCGTCGTCGCGCTTTCGGCGCTGGCCAGCCTGTGGCCGGCGCTCCGAGCGACGCGGGTGAGCGTGCGAGAAGCGTTGGCATACGAGTAGGCAGGGGACGAGAGCCTGTTGCCCAGTGCCTGCTAAGGGGTCCGGCGCTCTCCTCCTCAAGAACAGCAGGAGGCTCAACCCCATCAGCGCCGCGCTGAGTGCGACCAGGGCGGTGTGGCCCACGATGGCGTTGAACATCGCCGGCTCTGCCAGCTCTGCGTGCGATCCCGGCCAGCGGTACGTGCCGTTCATAAAGACGGCGTTCCAGCCCAGGTGGATGGCCCAGGCGTAGCCGACGTTCCTGGTGCTCAGGATGCAGTTGTTGCGCGCCACGCCGATGGCGCACAGCGACGCGAGCGTGGCGACCGACAGCGTTCCGTAATTCCACGACCAGGATGGGCGCGCGCGATAGAACGCATAGTGGGCCAGCGAGAACACCAGCGCGACGCCCGCGGACACCGCCAGGGGATGGATGGATCTCAGCCGGCTTCTCACCGCCCGCAGGAGCAGCGCGCCCAGCACCATCTCCTCGTTCAGCGTCTGGCCGACGGTGTGGACGAGCGCCGAGGCCCACGCCCTGCTCTCCCACACCGGCATGAAGGCGATGGTTTCAGCCCTGGCAGTGGCGGCGATGAGACCGGACGCGGCGCCGGCGACGACGCACAGCAGGGCCAGCGAGACCCCGATCTGCCGAGGGGGAATCCTCAACCCGAGGGCTTCGGCCCAGCGGTCGGGCCACGCCAGCCGCGCCAGCAGGACGATCAGCGCCGAGGCGACGGGGGCCGTCCACCACCCTGCGTAGGTTAGGAGTAGGTAGGAGATCGGGATCAGCGCCAGTGCAAGCACCCGGATTCCCCTGCCGACACACCCTGCTCTCTTGCCCGTCACGCCCGACTCCGCATAGAATGCTCCTATCGCGTCCCCGCCCGGCGACGGCTATTGTACGCGCGTTTGATGATTGGGGCAAAGCGGATGACGGTCGAGGAGCCTCTGTGGAGGCATAGTCACAGCCCTTCTTTTTTTGACATCCGGTGAACCTTGCCGTATACTATGATGCGGGGAGGGAGACCGTCACCGACGACAAGATATCCCCGGCACCACAACCTCATATGGCGCATTATCCAGAAATACCTCTGTATAGCAGACATCGTGACGGTAGTATGCAGAAACGAGTTTCAAGAACACGCCATATGTATGGGACAAATGGCAGAACTATTTCTATAGAATAACATGCTGGGCGCGAAGCTGAAAAGCAAGAGCAAAGCGGGGCGTCAAATGTCAAAGGAAATGCAGGAATTGGCAGCGTACTTCTACGAACACGTTTTCCTCGCATATCATCGATACGGGCAGGTAAAGAACGACCACGAGATGGGAAACAACAAAGATCGACGCGAGGCAATAGATGCGGCTATAGCGCTTTATCATCTCCGCGAGCATATCCCTCAACCATTCAGAAAGTCAAGGGCTCAACAGGCTGCTTTGTGTCCAGATTACGGTTTACTTGGAGACATTGTTAATGCAGCGAAACACAAAACGCTAACACGCGGCAAACCACAGGTTGCGGGAGCTGATAATATCCGTGAGGTTCTCGTTTGTACCAGGTTCACAGATCAGGGCGGTGAATACAGCCACGATGAGAAGATCGTTGAGGTTGAGCTTGTCGATGGGTCAAAGAGAGACATATATGAGGTACTGACGAATGTCGTGAATATGTGGTTTGACGAGCTTCATCAAATCGGAGCAATAGACCGGCGGCAGCCAATTCAGTTAAAGGGGCCAAGATTGGTGTCCAGAGAAGATGCCTCCAGCGTAGCCCTGCAAATCACACAAGGAATCCGATGGCAACAGCAAATGCGATTCCAACGATACAACTACGAGTCAAGTGAAATCGAGCCGGTTGATCTGAGCGATGCAGAGGACATTATATTCACAGTGCGTAAACCGCAGACTTTCGAAGTAGAGTTGCACGATGCCTCTGGCGTGAAATTCACAAGTAAAGTTGAGCTTACACCTGAACAAGCTAGAGAACTTAAACAAATCGATGATCCAAGCCAACGCCAACGGTACCTCTTGACAATCGCAGCCAATCAAGGGGTCGTAGACCAGATGATAGCACAGTATCAAAATGCCAAAAACAAAGAGCGGCAATCATAGGCCAGGCACTTCGGCTGTGTTACCTGCAAATACGCGCCTAGCCCGCGCATGAAGCCGACGCCGCTATCGCGGCTTTGTATCGGGGCGCGATTTGGTTATGTGAGGCACTTTGAGAAGAGCAAATATGAAGGAGACTCCTTTCTGAAAGGCTTACTCAAAGTTGTGTCTCTTCCAATAGTATGCATGGTGGTAGCATTGGTAGGTGAAGTAGCCGAGATTCTGATTATGATAGGCCTCACTGTCAAATCGCTCAGAAGTCTGGTTTACAGCGAGTCGGAGACACAAGATACAATAGGCGCAGCGACATGACACGTCCCGATACATCCCTGGAAGACAACATCGCATCCCGGCAGGCAAAGTTTGAGGCGCTGTGCAAGGAGCTGGCCGAGAAGGAGCTGGAGCTCGCTACGCTCGAAAACGAGCTGGCCTTCTTTGAGCGCACGTACGCCCGGCGGGTGGGCAACCTCTTCGCCGAGTTGGACTGGCTGGAGGCCGAAATCGCCCGCGAGCTATATCGCCTGTACCCTGACCCGGAGCACCGGGCGGGATACGAGGCCGCCGAGCAGAAAGCGCGTGCCAACCAACAAGCGGTGGACGAAAAGCTCGCCGGGGAGGAGCAAAAGCTTCCACCTCCCTCTGAAGAGCTGAGAAACCTATTCCGCAAGGTCGCCAAGATCATCCACCCCGACCTCGCCACTGACGAGGAGGACCGCGCCTTTCGCACGCGCCTGATGGCGCGCGCCAACGCCGCCTACAAGCGCAATGACAAAGCCGCCCTGGAGCAAATCCTCGAAGAGTGGGAACGTCGTGGTGAGCAGCCCGCGCCAGAGACTACCCCGCAGATCCACGGCGACCTGCTGGACAGGCAGATCAACCAGGCCCAGGCGCGCATCCGGGAGATTGAGGACCAGATTGAGGCGCTGAAAGCATCCGAGCTCTACCAGCTGATGTGTCGGGTGGAGCAAGCGGAAGAACACGGGCGAGACCTGCTGGGCGATATGGCCAGGAATCTTCAGCATCAAATTCGGGGAGCAAGAGAGCTTCTGGAAAGCCTTAGGTCGAAAGAGAAAGATTAGGTTGAAATGGACGCTGATCATCCGCCATCTGGCCATGGATTGATCCCAGAAGACAAAGACAGACGGTTGTCACTTCCTTCGGAAATGGTTGACAGAGGCCTCGAGCTGGCGATTAGAGTTGAACGACAGCACGGCATTGAGAAGTATAGGAAGCCAATCCTCAAATTCCCCAGCCTTTTAAATAGAAGTTGCGTCAATTTCTCGAAAAATGGTGAATTCGCTGCAATAACCAGCCATGGTAGGCAGAAGGATAATCCAGGGTTAGTGATTTGGAACATGGTCAATAGGGTGCTTTCGATTTTTCCTGAAGCCGGATTTCAGGTAGCCGCTCCCTCCCATTCTTTTGTCGAACGTATTCCTTCTGATGAAGAAATGGGTGTCACGAAAGAATCATCGCCTATTTCAGAGATAAAAATATCGGTAACGGAAAAACCTTATAAACCTATTGGCGATCCAGAATCGAAACTTTGGGACATAAATAGTGTAGTTTTATCCTTTAGTTTCCGCTAATCAGACTGCCGACGGCAGATGATAAGACATAACGATAAGTCCTGGAAGCGGCTGCAAGGCCATCCAGGGTATACAGAACCTTGAAATCTTAGCATCAGATCGTGTTTTCAAGTGCTGGCAGCCGGTTTTGTACGCCGGTGAGCCCG
>Ga0315548_1001725_pt1 | contig 17853 bp, 16 predicted proteins | sample SalMarSW160110MG_2_FD_202540 | JGI IMG/M metagenome (GOLD analysis project Ga0315548, IMG submission 202540) | Salt marsh sediment microbial communities from the Plum Island Ecosystem LTER, Massachusetts, United States - Salt Marsh Sediment SW1601-110 ...
TGAAAGGTGCCCGACTTTGGTGCCCGTTCGGCACCACGGCGAGTTATCCAATCCTGGCGATTAAGAGTTAATAAGGCATAAATCTTGATAATTGCCATGCTGAAGTTGGCAAAAACATAAACCGGAACAAGTTTGATATTGCGTGGGCGCCTTAGTAGGTGGGGTAGAATTCTGAATCCACGACTGAAAAACCACCAGACAAAGAGGGTAGCGGCTGGAATCCACAGTTGGAAAACGATTGAGACTATAAAATACATTAGACTCAAAAGCAAAGCCAGAGGAGATACCAGCCTATCAATCAGGACAAAAGCCAGAAATGGGTGTTTCCAAACCCAGCCCTCCCGCAAGGCCCGCAGGTCTGCCCGCCAGGTGTTTCTTGACCACCGGGTTCGCTGTTTGAAAAGCGTAGATAGCCTCTTAGCTCCCGGCGTATATAAGTGTGCGTTATGCTGATAGCGAGTTCTCCAGCCGGCTGCCTCAATTAGATAGGTAAGTCTTTTATCGTCGCCGCCGATGCATTGCTTGCCCCAGAAGGTCTCATTTACCATGTCATCGACCAGTGGCATAAGGGCTTTTCGGCGATAGAAAGCGGTGCGACCGGAAAGGCAAGTTAGGACATTGCCGGCAACATTGAGACCCATAATCTCGTCAAAGAACCTCATGTCAAGCTGAATATCAAAGATATTCTGGGCTAAGGTCTGCGGATTAATGACATTCTGACGAACCGCAGTTCCGCCAACCTTCGGGTCGGCAAACGGGCGGAGGGCTTCTCTTAACACTAACTTGCTCCAGAAAACATCACTATCAACCAGGGCAATAATTTTGCCCTTAGTTGCCCGGATGCCATCAGCCAGAGCCGGTCTTTTCCCCGGTTTCTCGGTGACAATTAGTTTGGCTTGCTTGAATTGGTAGCTAAACTTCTCAAATTCCTTTATGCATTTTTCATCAGTATGATCAATGACAGCAATTATCTCCAAGGGGTTATTGACTCTCCAAGAAGCCAGAGCCTGGCGAAATACGTCAGGGTCTTCGTTATACACTGGGGTTACTATAGAAACGCTAGCGTGAAAATTTCGTTTACTTGGTTTGTAGAACAGACTTAGTAGCCTTCTTACTAACCAAGTCCCCCACCTCCAGAAGCCAATAATGCCTAAGGGAAAATAGAAGACTAGAAGCGATAGGTAGTCATCCACAGGTCTTGTCCATTTAAGGTTAACTACGGGAGACTTTGCTAGTTACTAACTCTAGACGCTTCTTAACAGTTTCGTTGACCTTAAGCACCGCATCCGTAAGCGGTGTTTCCATACCCTGCTCCTTCGCCCATGACAGGAAGGCAATGGTATCCTTGGGCAAACAGCTACCACCAAACGGGCCTAAGTCTCTGGTTCCATATAAGGGATTCCAAATTGCCTCGGCACTCTGCGCCACAAGGGGGAAAATCTTTTCACAATCTAGTCCTATCCGTTGGCAAACCAGTCTCACCTCATTAAAGAAGGATATTTTAGCAGCATTACATAGATTATGGATGAACTTTTGTATCTCCGCCTCTTTTATCGGTATCCGGTAAACAGGACAATTAACCCACTGATAGACCTCCTCCAGCAAGTCGCCGGACTGTCTATCAAGCTCACCAATGACCACGATCCACGGATTACTAAAATCTTCCTCATCGCAACGCTCGCGAAGGTATTCGGGATTCATACAGACGCCAAAGTCACGCCCGGCATTCTTTCCTGAGTACTCTTCTAAGATTGGTATAACGATTTCTTGCGTTGTCCCTGGCAAAACTGTGCTTCGGACAACGACAAGGCAGTATTTATCTGTCTTAGATAGCCAGCTACCTATGCTGGTGGCAGCTTGTTTAATGAAGTCTAGCCCACTCCTATTCCTATTCTGATTCAGCGAGTACGTCGGCGTAGATAACATGAAGATTTCAGCATCTGGTTTTTTCACCTCCGAAACCTCGAAGGCTTCGTATCCTTGCTGGCGTAGCTGATTAACTATTGCCGTCCTTACGTCAATAAAGGTCACCTTGAACCCTTTAGTCACCAGACCCTTCCCTGTAGCCTGTCCAACTAGCCCCGAACCAACTATAAAAATGCTCTTCGTCACCTATTGCCTCTGGTATTAATTAGTAGTAGAGTTTAACATATATGTGGACAGTTGTCAATATATTTGCCCATCTCTAGTACTAATTTACTATAATACTAATCTACTATAAAGCTTGACATTTGTGAATAATGTCAATATATTGACAAAAAAAGTGACAGATGGTAATATTTAGACAGAATATTGACAATAACTCAAATAGGTTAGGTTACTGCTTATATGGAGGCGACGGAAGATAAGAGGGCAATAGAACACGATGAGAACACTAACAAGTCGAGCAGAAGCTATAAAGACTAACTACAAATCAATATTCGTACTTTCGCAAGTATACAAGAATAAGTACTTTTGGACTGTTATCGCTCTTGTAGCGGTTTTTGGCATCTTTTACTATTCCGCTGATATACCTGCCATGAGCTGGCTATCTCTCCAAGGGCACTTTGGGATAACTCGGCGAGCATTTGAGCGCGCGCTATTCTTAATACCAATAGTTGCTGCTGCCTGGAAGTTTGGCTTCAAAGCCGGGCTAGTTTGCTCCATCATTTCCGGGCTAATCATGACCCCACGAGTCATCGTGAGTCCCTGGAGAGCAGATGCCACTACCGAGACTATGGTTATTGTCATCATTGGTATTATGCTTAGCTGGCTAATCAGCAGCCAAGAAAAGGAACGGATTCGGCAGCAATCCCTTACCACTGAACTTGATACCATTAATGAGAAGCTGGAAAAACAGATTACCAAGCACAAGCGGACGGATGTGGAACTAGCCAGGCACCGCAATCACCTTGAAGAGCTGGTTAATGAGCGTGCCGCCAAGCTGAAGATAGCCAATGAAAAGCTTCAACGGGAAAATGCCGAGCGCAAAAAGGCTGAGGAAGACTTGAAACGAGCGATAGTAGCGCTGGAGCATTCCAATGCCGAACTGCAACAGTTTGCCTATGTTGCCTCGCATGACCTACAGGAACCTCTGCGTATGGTGTCCAGCTTCACCCAGCTATTGGCAAAGCATTACCAGGGTAAGCTGGATAAGGACGCCGACGAGTTCATTGACTATGCTGTGGCTGGTGCTAAGCGGATGCAGGCGCTGATTAATGACCTATTGACTTATTCTCGGGTGGACACGCGTGGTAAGTCCTTTGAGCCGATAGATAGCGAGGCTGCCTTTGACCAGGCGATAGCTAACCTGCGGGTGGCTATTGAAGAAGGTGAGGCGGTAATTACCCATGACCCCTTGCCGCCGCTAATAGCAGATGACTTGCAGATAGTTCAGCTATTTCAGAACCTACTCCATAATGCTATCAAGTTCCATGGCAAAGAGCCGCCGCGCGTTCATGTCTCGGCGAAGCAAGAGAATAATGAGTGGGTCTTCTCCGTCCGGGATAACGGTATTGGCATCGCTCCAGAGTATTTCGACCGTATCTTCGTTATCTTCCGGCGCCTGCACAGTAGGGAAGAGTATCCAGGCACAGGCACCGGGTTGGCGATTTGCAAGAAGATTGTGGAACGCCATGGTGGGCGCATCTGGGTAGAGTCAGAGCCAAGCAAAGGCTCAACTTTCTATTTTACTATACCAACCATCAGGAGATAAACAGCTATGAATAACAGAAAAACTGGTAAACCGGTGGAAATTCTACTAGTGGAGGATAACCCGGGAGATGTGAGGCTGACAGAGGAGGCTTTCAAGGAGGGCAAGGTACTCAACAAGCTACATGTAACCCAGGATGGTGTAGAAACAATGGAGTTCCTACGCCAAAAAGGTAAGTATGCCAAGGCACCTCGTCCCGACCTTATCCTGCTTGACCTGAACCTGCCGGAGAAGGATGGGCGCGAGGTGCTTGCTGAGATAAAGACCGATAAAGACCTAAAACGCATCCCGGTGGTAATCCTAACCGTTTCACAGGCTGAAGAGGACATCCTCAAGAGCTACAACCTCAGCGCTAATTGTTATATCGTCAAGCCGATTGACTTGGAGCAGTTTATCAGGGCCGTCAAGTTAATTGAGGACTTTTGGCTTACTATTGTCACCTTGCCACCGAATGGGAAGAAATGAGCAATAAAGCCGTCAAAGTTCTACTGATTGAGGATAACCCGGCAGATACCCGACTGATTCGGGAGATACTGGCTGAAGCTAAGGGCTCTCCTTTCAAGTTGGAGTGCGCCGACCGGCTGGCGACAGGGTTGACGTGCCTTGCCCGGGGAAGGATAGATGTGGTTCTGCTTGACCTCGGGCTGCCTGATAGTCAGGAGCTTAGCACGCTGGTTAAGGTGCAGGCTGAGGCGTCAACCGTGCCGGTTGTGGTGCTGACCGGTCTGGACGATGAAGAGCTAACCATCAGGGCAGTACAACTCGGTGCTCAGGATTACTTAGTCAAGGGGCAGGTGGATAGCAACCTGCTCAGGCGCTCTATAAACTATGCCATTGAGCGTAAGCATCTCGAGAGAAGAGTGGTTGAATACGAGGAGCTAAATAAACTGAAGAGTAACCTTCTTTCCACAGTCTCACATGAGCTACGCACTCCCTTGACCACGATAAAGGGATACTCTACCATGCTCCTGGACTATGACACGAGACTGAAGCACGATGAGAAACAAGAATACCTGAGTGCCATAGACAGGGCTACCGACCGAATGGTCGAGCTTGTAGACCATCTACTGGATATGTCCCGTCTTGACGCTGGTCTGCTCAAGCTTGATAAGGTGCCGACCGATATCACAGCGTTGCTCCAGACCACTATTGCCGAAGCCAGTCTTAGAACGCCTGGGCATAAGATAGTGTTGAATCTGTCAAAGGCGGTGCTGAGGTTGAACGGCGATGGCAGACGTATTAGGCAGGTAGTGGATAATCTTATTGAAAATGCCATCAAGTACTCTCAAGTGGGCAGTACGGTGACAATAGAGGCTCGAAGTCAAGATTCCGAGCTGGTAATTAGTGTTGCTGACCAAGGAAAAGGTATCCCTTGGGAGAACTTGGGGAAGGTGTTTGACCGGATGTTTAACCTAGAACACAGGTTGGCGCAGGAACCGGGTGGGCTGGGGCTGGGGCTGGCCCTGTGTAAGGCACTGGTAGAAGCACATGGTGGCCGCATTTGGGTGGAGAGCAAACTCGGAAAGGGAAGCGTTTTTCGCTTTGCTCTCCCTCAAGAGGCTATAACGGAAGGAGAGGCTTATGGTGAAAAAGGGCAGTAGAGCAACGGTTCTCATCATAGAGGACGAGGTTAATATCAGAACTTTCGCCTCTCGAGTGCTTGAGCTTGAAGATTATCATGTGCTTCAGGCTAGTGATGGTGATGAAGGTCTGAGGTTGGTGAGAGGTAACCAAGTCGCTCTGGTGCTACTGGATTTAAGGCTACCCGGGCGTGATGGCTGGGTGGTACTTAGCCAGATGAAAAGCGACCCGGAACTCTCGTCAATTCCGGTAGTCGTGTTCACTGCCTCGGCTGCTGCTCAACAGCGAAGCCAGGCGTTGGCTGGAGGTGCTGCTGACTATCTGGTCAAGCCCCTTAGTGCTACCAGCCTGAGGAAGTCTATTGCCCGTATCTTGCGATAGGGAAGGGGGTTATCAGAGTGCCATCAAGAAAAGCATCAGTGCCAGTGGTTGATGACGAGAGGGTCATCGGCGAGCCGTCAAGAAAAGCATCAGTGCTAGTGGTTGATGACGAGGTTCGCATATTGCAAATGATGCAGCGTATCCTAGAGCTAGAGGGTTACCATGTACTCAAAGTCAGCAACGGGGAAGCAGCCCTACAGGTTTTTGATGAGGAAACTCCAGAACTGGTGTTGCTGGACATCATGATGCCCGGTATGGACGGATACACTGTGTGTCAGCGCATTCGTGAATTTTCGCCAGTGCCAATAATTATGGTCACTGCCAAGGGCAATGACGAAGAGAAGGTTAAGGGGCTAGATGTCGGTGCTGACGACTACGTGACCAAGCCCTTTTCCTCCAAGGAGCTGGTAGCGCGAGTAAGAGCCGTGCTGCGCCGGACTACGCTCTGGGATGAGCACCCCGAACTCGCGGCTCATCCCAATGACTTTGTAATAGATGACCTTATAATAGACTTTGCCCGGCACCGAGTCACCGTGCGCGACCGGGAAGTAAAGCTGACCGCTACTGAGTACAGGCTGCTATCTTATTTGGTGCGCAATGCTGGACGGGTAGTAACCCTAGACCAGATACTCCACGCAGTCTGGGGAAAGGAGTACGTCGGTGAGCACCATCTCCTGAGAGTCAACGTCACCAGGCTACAGCAGAAACTGCTAATTATAGGCGGATCCCAAATAGGGGTCACGCTTCTTGGTCTTGCCGCCAAGGGGGGCCTGCAAGCCCTCCTTAGGTAGCTAGCCGTTCTTCCCTCCGGTTATGATTTCTGGCTCCAATATTCATGCCAAACAATGGTTTGATTCCTTAATACCCTCCTGGTGATATTTCTGGGTGCCGTATCCTTCAGTTAAGCTCACCTCTGCGTAGCAAGTGTTCATGCCTTCTACTTTTAACGGTAGAGGGCTTTTTGTTTTTGCCATTTTGCCCGTGGCTGGGGGATTACCGACATATTCTAGCTAGGTTATCAGATATAACAAAAGAGGCTTTTGTGTGACGTTTACTTGTTTTGTTACCTCTTAGGGGATTCGTAGAAGAACCTAACCATCTAACCAGCCTAGAAGCTAGTTTGACCACAAATCCTTGAGTTTACTATTTTCTTCGTTCAAAATGTAGTAGATAGAGTACTAGATCAAGGTAAATTCCCCTATCTTAAAAGAAGGAGGTGATAGCCCGGAAAAAGACCAACTGCTTCGGTGGATTTTGCTCAGGTCTCCGGGTTAAGTTAGCCTCAAAACTACCCAAAAGTCCTGAAAATTGTCCGGCTGCCTTCTAAGCAGCGGGTCGTGGGTTCGAATCCCTCCAGGGACGCTACAAAGCTAAGGTTCTCGTCTTCTTGATTGCAGCCAGGCGAGGACTTTTACCTTAACCCGGGGAGCGGCCTTTAACGCCTCGAAATGTTTTACTGCTAGCACTGTGAGCACGCACAGCATAAATAACGCTTCCCACGACCCTCCCCTTGCAGCTAGTAGATAAGCCGATGAGCCTGCTGCGCCGAACATCACCGTCCAGGCGTCGATTACTATAAAAAGAAAACCTAAGAACGTGAAGGCAGCAAACACAATTAGCATCTCGTGTTGAGGCAGGGCTAAGAGGACGCCAAAGGTAACGGCTATTGACTTCCCACCTTTTAGTTGAAGCAGAGGAGAAAAGGCATGTCCCAATATGGCACTCAGTGCTACCGCAAAAACTGCTGCTTCAGGGAGCTTAAAAAACGAATGTGCCAGAAATACAAAAGGTATACCCTTGGCTACGTCCAAAAACAAGGCCAGACAGCCTGACTTGCGACCTCCGGCTTGGAAGACATTGAATGCCCCTGGGTTACCGTCTCCATAATCTCTTATGTCTTCGCCTAAGACCCACCGACCAATCCACACTGAGAAGGGGCAAGCGCCCAGCCCAAAAGCGGATAAGGCTAATAGTGTGAAATAGGATACTTCCACTATACAGATAATCCTAGCTGCTTTTGTAGTGGCACCTAGTAAATCTAGGTGCTAGGATAAACTATCGCCTTGCTGCCGTCAAGTGTAGAAATAGCGTTCTCTCCTTCTGAAGAAGTAGCCGGCTACCAGACCAAGGACCAGACCGCCAAGGTGAGCCTGCCAGGCTACATGTGGGAAAAGGGAGAGTATAATGAAACCGCCAATAATTGCTACCCAGAGGGGAAGCGGAGCCGGTATGGGGAAAACAAACACTCGCAACCTGGGTCTCATCGCCGTGAGCACTCCCCCGAGGGCAAAGATAGCTCCCGAGGCACCCACAGCTATGGAGTAAGGTGACGCTAAAGGGGTATAAAGTGCTAGAAGGAGATATAAAATATTTCCCAGTATGCCTCCGGCAAAGTAAACTATGAGGAATTTTTTCGTCCCAAGCAATCTAGACAGGTAGCTTCCGAAGAAGTAGAGGGTTATCATGTTGAATAAGATGTGCCAGATATTTGCGTGGATGAATAGGTTGGTCACCAGGCTCCAGGGCCTGTCTAAAAAGCTCGCTGGCTGCAATCCAAGAAGCGAGATAAGGTCTGGCTCTATAAGAGTAGCTATAAATAATATCAGGTTTATGGCTATTAGAAGCCATACCACAGTTGGATTGGAACCTCGATATGCCATTACCTTCCCTATCGCTGATATTTGGGGAGTTAAACCAGCCAATTATCGCATATAATAGCTCTGAATGGCTAGTCTTATCAAAATTGGGCTAATTTTAGCGTCGGTGTTGACAAGAGGCACATAAATGGCATATTATGTGGCTAAATGACAATCAGCTTCCAATGTCAAAGTGTTTAATGCCAAAGTGCTCTAATTGCGGTCGAGAGACTGAAAGAACCATAAATTTGGCTTGCCAGTGGTGTGGTTACCCCCTAATAACGAGAGAGTATCACTGGGGAGCTATAATTTACCTTCTGGCTATCACCGGAGCCGAGACGGTTACCGTTTTTTATGCCCCTCTGTGGGGGATAATTAGCCACATTATCATATTAGTTGCCTTAATGCTGCACTCAGCTCTAGTTAGCGAGCATCGCTATCAACGGCTGGTCCTGTCCTTAGCTCTGGTTCCTTTAGTGCGAATAATGAGCCTATCTATGCCTCTATCTGGTATCCCCCAGATTTGGTGGTATCCTATCATCTATGCGCCGCTACTGGTGGCGGCAGTAGTGGTAATTCGGCTCACGGGCTATAGGGCGAGAGACGTTGGGCTTACCTTTAAGTTGCTTCCGTTCCAGCTAGCAATAGCCCTGACTGGGTTTTTGTTTGGTTTGGCGGAATACTTTATCCTGGCACCAGAGGCTATGGTGGTCGAATTCACCTGGCAGCAGATATGGCTGCCGGCGTTACTACTTCTGGTATGCACTGGATTTACAGAGGAGTTCATCTTTCGCGGGGTGCTCCAGCGAACCGCAGTGGAGGCATTTAAGGGATGGGGAATAGTCTATGTCAGCCTGCTATTTGCCGTCTTGCATATGGGCTTTCTCTCCTGGATTGATGTTGCCTTTGTTTTTGTTGTTGCCCTGTTCTTTAGCTGGGTGGTCAAAAAAACAGGGTCACTGCTTGGCGTGACCCTATCTCACGGCATAACCAATATAACGCTATACTTGATATTCCCCTTCTTTTTCTAGGCTAGTACCTCAGCGATTTTTACCCCAACCACAACGGCAAACGCCATCAGCAGCGGGATAATACCTACACTGAGATATTTGCCAACACGCATGGATGAGCTGTTTCCACCTGAGCTAGCCAGCTCCTTAGTGGTTAAGAAGGCTATCAAGGTAATCATAGCAGCAATACTTATGGTAGCCGTTAACCCCAGAGCGGCTATAGTAGTTATAGTGGTGATAGTAGTAACGGTAACAGTAGAAATCAACTTACACCCCCTACCGGTAAGGCTTGGTTAAGCATAACATGAAGCACTTGTGTTGTCAATAGTCCATTTGGATGACAACTTTTGTTTCCTATATCCCCCTTTTATCCTATTTTTGTGCTTTATATCAAGCCACTCGACGATTTATGCTAGCACAATTGGGGACATTTGTCAAGAGGCTTACCCTCTCCCTGAGGGTTGAAGATATTCAGAGGTTTATTATTTCTCCCCTAATTTGTTCGCCAATGGTCAAGATGCCAAAGGAATTTCTTGCCCGACCCGGATTAAAGAAAAGGATGCCCTTCTTTACCTCGTTCTGGGAATAGTGGGAATGACCATAAACAATGACATCAACATCTTCAAACATCTTCCCTACCCTATCGTCTATGCCATAGGAACTGCCCCAGCCGTGAATAATCCCGATTTTTCTCCCTTCTATCAAGAGTAGCTCCTTTTCCGGGAGAATCCGCTTAAGTTCATCTGAATCCATATTGCCCTGTACCGCTTTTACCTCCCCCATCTGCTTCAAACCATCAAGCACATCTTTAGTCATGAAATCCCCGGCATGGATTATCAGGTCTACCTCAGCCAGGGCAGTCAATATCCTATTGGGAAGCTGGGCAAATGAAGTGGCGTGGGTATCAGCGACTACTCCTATCTTCATACCACCTCCCCAAGAGCAGAGGAATAAGCCTCATAGGTTCTGGAATCAAAGAGCACGAATACCACCTCCTTGAGCGAGGTGACCTGCTCTCTGAGAAATAAAACCGCTACCTTAATCGCCACTCTTGCTGCTTCAGCTACCGGGTAACCATAAGCACCGGTGCTGATTGAAGGAAAGGAGACACTGGTTAGATTGCGTTCTGCTGCCAGTTTCAGGCTTTCTCTGTAAGCACTTTCCAGTAGAGCGGCTTCACCCTTATTTCCCCCCTGCCAGATAGGACCAACAGTGTGAATAACATGTTTTGCCCTCAAATTCCCTCCGGTGGTGATGACTGCCTTACCCGTGGGCAAACGTCCCTGCCTAGCCACAATTTGCTTACATTCTTCCAGGATAGCCGGACCTCCAGCCCGGTGAATAGCGCCATCAACTCCGCCTCCACCCATCAGCCCCGAGTTGGCAGCATTAACTATGGCATCCGAAGCCTGCTGGGTAATGTCTCCCTGGATTATAGATAATTTTGTCTGGTTAATCGGAACTTCCCTGGCTTGCTTCTCCATCTCTTCACCTCTGGTACTTCAGTTTTACAATTATAAAATGGATATGGTGAAGAGTCTAGCCCGGTTTTAAACCAGGTCGAAGACTCTTTGAGTTGCACTGAGACTCGGGATTTGCTAAACTGGCTTTGTTATAGTGGGCCGTTAGCTCAGTTGGCAGAGCACCTGACTTTTAATCAGGGTGTCGCAGGTTCGAGACCTGCACGGCCTACTAAAACTTAATAATCGAAGCTAAGAACGCTGGAATCGGCCTTAAAAGAGGCCGATTTTTTATTGGCCTCAGCAAAGTTGTCAGCCTGATTTTTTTATCAGTGTCAACCTGATTATTCAAAAAGGAGGCCGATATGAACAGCGAGTTAGACCTAAAAAACCTTATTGAGGGGTTCAAGCTATCCTGTCAAACCGAAAACAAGAGTCCAAAAACCATTGAATGGTACACCTGTTTTCTTGAAAGATTCCTCCGATTTCTCCAACTAAATATTCATCCCACACGGGTGAACGATATTGATAAAAACCATATAAGATCATTTATCCTTTACTTGCAGCAACAGGCTAAAACACCACATACAGACAAACCTCTATCAAGTTCCACGGTGCAGGGTTATGTACGTACTCTAAAGGTATTTTTCTCCTGGTTGTTGCGGGAAGAAAATATTAAATCCAATCCGATGACCCGGATTCCAGTTCCCAGGGCTCCTGTCAAATTTATCAACACCTTCAGCCACGAACACATAAATAAATTAGCAACATTATGCCAAACATCTAACGGCTCCGGATATCGTAATCTGACCATCATCTTATTATTACTTGACTCAGGGATCAGAGTCAACGAGCTGGTGAATATTGATATTAGCGATTTAGATCTGACCGAAGGCTATATCAAAATCAGGATAGCCAAAGGAAACAGGGAAAGGCTGGTTCCGGTAGGCTCAATAGTTCAAAAATCTCTCTGGAAATATATCAACCAGTATAGATCACAACCACTAACAAGAAAAGTAACTGCCCTGTTTCTCGGTGAACACGGACTGCCGCTGACTAGAAGTGGTGTACAGCAGATGCTCAGGCGATCTGGCAGGACAGCCGGAGTCACCGGAGTCAGATGTTCACCGCATACTTTTCGGCATACTTTTGCTAAATATTATCTTCTTAACGGTGGAGATATATTTAGTTTGCAAAAGATATTGGGGCATTCGAGTTTAGCTTCCGTCCGTATTTACCTTAACCTTTTTGCTGCGGATTTGAAGAAGCAGCACCAGCATTTCTCTCCGGTGGATAACCTGACCCAGATCCGAAGTATATATACACATGTCCGGTCCACTCAGCATACATTGTAAAAGCAGTCAAGTGAGGGGCTAATGGTCGTCGGTCAAATGAACAGTCAAACAGTCAGACGGTCAAATGAATAATACCCTATTAAGCTAAAGGAGAACTAAAATGAATGAAATAAGCACACACAAGAGAATCAGAGTAATCAAGTTATTCCTCACCGGGCTATCCTATGATGAAATTGCTCAGCAAGCCGGAATAGCGAAGGGATCGGTAGTCAACATTATCAACGAGTTCAGAGAAGGTTTTTTACCAGTACCACCAGACATGACCGAATATATTGACACGCTCCGCCAAGTCGCAGTTGACTTAAGGAAGAGTAATACGAGCATTGCCCAGGTGAAATCCTGTCTCAGGCTTAACGCTAAACTTAAAGAAATAGGTGTGAGTAACGAAGATGCCGAGCAGTGGCTTGATATTTGCGATGATATTGCTTCGCCAACTGTATCTACCGGTCAGTTTGTTAGTGCGGCTTTAGAATTGGCCCAACTATCGTCTGATAGCGGTTTAAGCTACGGAGACGTAATCGCTGATTATAATACGAAGCTAAATAGTTCAAAGGAGCTGGACAAGGAAGTCGAGCAAAGGAATGGGCAGCTCAACGAGATTAGGCTAAAAAATAAAGAGGAGAGGGAGCAAGCTACTAAGGAACTGGATTCCATTACTAGAGCAATAGCTGTCGCCCAAGATAATCTTAGTAAACAAAAGGACGACCTGAAGTCCCGACTGGATGAATACCTTGTCCAGAACAAGCTATCGTGGAAGAAAGTCAATACCGTGGTAGCTTTACTTGATACAGAGCTCAGCATATCGGGCTTGAAGAAAAGAGAAATAGACGACCTCTCAAAGCGGATCAGCCATACCGGGTCGCTTGTCAATGTAATTAAACAACTGGAGCAGGAAAAAGAGAAGTTGCAGTCTGAATTTGACAAGCTAGCTCATAAAGAACGAAATTGCGCCATTAGTGTAAAGCAGCTAAAGAATATCGACGAGAATCTCCGATGGTCAATATCTGCAAATAAACAAACGCTAGGAGAACTCAACACTGAATTAAAATCACAAAGAGTTGAATTTGAGGAACTCAAGCGAACTACTTCTCAATATACCCAGAATCTATATGTAGCTCGCCTGATATTAGATTTTCTATTTGCTCCGAAGGCAATAAGTGATTATGACATCGACCGATTGGTTGGCCTTATGGTAGGCCTTAGACAAAAGCGGCTTGGTATTGAACCTAAGCGGGTTACTGGCGCTAATGGAGAAGTGATCTGCGAATGCCTGATACCGAAGATATACGGAAACATCAAAGTGTCTGATTCAGATATCGATGGCATCAGGGGAGTGTTCGCCCATTTACTTACACCAATGGTAAAAGACAAATTTATCTCTCGATTCGACTATGACATGGCGGAACTCAAACACAAAACGGAAATGCTTCAGGCCGTTATAGAAGAAAGAAATCGCCATATACTTTAAAACAATAACTTGCATTGAAATTTACCAATCATCCAAACGGGGAAATAGCGTTTTTGCCAAAATAGCTTGACAAATAATGGGCAATATTATATTATGTAAATGACAACTGAATAAGAATCTAGCCTTCATCGCCGATGAGATAAACAGAACTGAGCGATGAAGCAATGCTTGTGAGATTTTAATATCTCGGAGGTCTTGTTTCATCGCTTTTTATTTGGGTTTTATCATGGCTATACGGATAACGGATATCGAAGAAAGTGATTCAGTTAAGCAATCGATAATACTATTGCTTAATGAATACAAGCTAAGCCTTGATACGGCCAATAGAAGCCAGAAAACAATTTCGTGGTATATGGACATCCTTCACGATTTCTTTTTCAATTACCTCCAGTCGCGGGGAATAATAAAGCCAATCACTGAATTGAGGAGAGAAGAAGTCAGGGGCTATATACAACACATGCAGAACTCAAAGAGGTGGCCAAAAAGAGTGTACCAGGACAGCGATCCGGGTAAACTTTCACCATTTACGATACAGGGGAGAATACGAGCACTTAAGGCTTTCTGGAGTTGGCTGCATAGGGAAGCGCATATTGATTCTAATCCATTAGCAGGTTTACCCTTACCGAAGGTGCCTAAGAATATGATAGATATTTTGGAGAAAGAACAAATTATTCAACTGCTGAGAGCAATAGATAGGTATACGCCTTTAGGCGCCAGAAACTACATAATTTTGGTTCTCTTAATCGATACCGGACTCAGAATATCTGAACTAACTAGCATTAAGATGACAGATATTGACCTAACGCAGGGTTACGTTAAGGTAATAGGCAAAGGCCAAAAAGAAAGGATAGTTCCGTTCTCTACTTATACCCGGAAAGAACTAATGAAATACACAAAGCGTTATCGACTGAGCTTATGTGGTATAGATTCGAGTTATTTATTCTCTACAAAAGATGGTGATAATATTTCAGTCAACTGTGTACAGCAGGCAATAAGGAGGCTTGCCCTAAAAGCGGGAATGCAGAATGTAAAATGCCATCCTCATATATTCAGACATACGTTTGCGACCATATTCTCAGCAAAAGGAGGCTCACCTGAAATATTAAAGTTAATTATGGGGCATGAAAGTTTTCAGACTACTCAAAAGTACTTACACCCGCGGCCACAGGATTTACGGAAACAGCATATTAAGTACTCACCAGTTGCGGATCTATTTGAAGGGTAAACTACGGTTGCAGATTCTGGCTAAATGTATATCCAACAAAAAGATGAATTGTATACGGAATGACCGGGGCTACCAATGTTAATTTTTAATCACCAACGTCAGCACCAGCGCCTTGTTGAGGCTCGCTGTTCAACGCCACAAGCAGAAGCCGAGCGACAAAACTTTCTATAACATTGGCAAGGTGCCGCATGTCGACTGATTCTCCCGCTATCGTACCAGTGTGAAGTATCTGGCTTCGCCGGTCGTAGCAGCGAGTGAAGAAATCAGCCGATGACTGCCCGTCAAAAAGCTCATTAGGGACTAAGCGATCAGCCAGGGAACGCCCAGCCTGCCCAATCGATTGACGCTTTAATGATTCGAGGCTGCCAATAATTGAATCCCTCGCCTGCTCATCTAACGTTGACAGCCACGTCTTGGCTTTAAACTCTTCCACTAATTCTTCTACCACGCCAGCAGAGCGCTTTAGCGGCTCTAAGAGTGCTTCGACTGCTGTAACAAGCGTGATGAAGCGACTGCGTGCGGACACATCAAAGAAGGAGCTTGCGTAAATTTCGCTTGCAAGCACCTGCTTTTCCGTAAGCCACCGACTGTTTAGGTATTCACGTTGGAAGGTAGCTATTAAATTAGGCGGATACTTACCTACCGTTTCCTTCGCATTGATGCTAACGAACTTCAGTTTTTCAACATGTTCATAGACATCAATACCATGTATATCATTCCTGAAAGGGCACCCATGTTGTTTTTCTAACATCGCCAAGTATGCGTTCGTGGCGATACTTCGTTGTTTGCCATCACCAAAATCTATGCCCAAACGCTGCTCGATAGCCCAGTAAAGAAGTGCGCGTTTAGATTTTTCAGCAGCGGCTCTGGCTTGATCTTCCGAGGCAAACGGTCCTCCTAGGACGGCAGCGCGATTATGATTTTTTATTGGCGTTCCGATGGCATCACTACGCAACCTGATGCGCTCGCCAAACGGCAAGACTAGGAGTTCGATCTCCTCTACATCGGAGTCGATTCGATACACCTCGGGTAAATTGAATCGGAGTCTGAAGTCGTATAGAGGCATGATTAAAGCTAATTATAGCACCACTTTAGCTTTGGGACAAAATACCGCTCAATTCAAGTGATCCCCTTTTAAAGCAGTGAGTAACAATGTGGCTTTTTGTGTAATTGAATAGTAAACGGGAGCAATAACCTTCCCCTCTTAGATACCCTTATTAGGTACCTACTGTCTAGAAGCTAATGCCCTAGATAGCTGATTTTCGCCATGGTCTCCATTTCCCTAATGTAAAGAGCCGTGGGAAAAAGACTTTGCGAACTTCATCGATAATAAAGGGAGAGCAACCGGCCAAGATAACAATACCCCACTGGTTAATAGTTAGAGGCACTGTACTGAAAGCCACCTGGAGAAAGGGCACATAAACAACGGCTAGCTGCAATATAATAGCTGCCGAAATTGAAAGGACCAGCCAGCGGTTGCGGAATACACCCAGCCTGAAGATAGTATATTCATCCGAGCGTGCGTTAAAAGCTCTGAACCATTCAAATGCAACCAGTGAGCAAAAGGCAAGAGTGCGGGCTTCTTCAAGACCTACCCTGGGGAGCGCCCAATTGAAGATTAAGAATATACCCACACCCATCATTAGAGCCAGGAAGCCAACACGGAGGAGAAGCCCGGGGAAGATGAGGCCTGCTTTTGGGTGGCGGGGAGGGTATTTGAGCTCATCGCCGAATTTTGGCTCTAGCCCCAGTGGGATAGTCACTGCCGTGTCGGTAGCCAAATTAACCCAGATAATCTGCACGGCTAGTAGCGGTGCTTTACCAATAAAGGTAACGGTGAAGAGCAGTGCCAGTAGCTCTCCGAGGTTAGTGCTCAGTAAGAAGAAAATCACATTACGCAGGCGGTTGAAAATTGCCCTGCCTTCATCAACGGCAGCCACAATCGAAGCAAAGTTATCATCAGCCAGTACCATGTCGCTGGCTTCCTTGGCTACATCAGTGCCGGTGATACCCATAGCAATGCCGATATTAGCTGTTTTTAGAGCCGGGGCATCATTAACCCCGTCTCCCGTCATGGCGACAACATGCCCTCGGCTTTTGAGCGCGTTTACTATCCTGAGCTTCTGTAGTGGCTCAATCCGGGCAAAAACGAAAGTATCCTCTACTTGCCTTGATAATTCTTCACCGCTCATTTCCTGGAGTTCAGCACCGGTTATAGCTTTGCCCGGTGGTAGACCCAGCTGGTGAGCCACCGATTCAGCCGTCGCCTTGTGGTCACCGGTAATCATGATTACTTTGATACCGGCCTGCTTGCAAAGCCTTACTGCCTCTTTGGCTTCCTCACGGGGCGGGTCATCCATTCCCACCAGCCCAACAAAAACAAGGTTGCCCCTGATATCTTCGTCTTTCAGCTCTTCTAATTCGGCGGGAAGGTCAGCATAGGCAATAGCGATGACCCTCACGGCTTCTTTCGCCATAGAAAGGTTAGCCTGCATAATAGCCTCAACGTCGGATTCTCCGAGGAGAGCAATTTCGTTCTCTTTTAGGAGATACTTACTGAGGGACAGCAGCCTTTCGGGCGCTCCCTTTGCATAGACCACTCGACCTCCATCTTGCGGGTGAAGGGTAGCCATGTATCGCTTTTCACTCTGGAAAGGTATTTCATCCAGGCGGGGAGAAGTTCTCTCTAATTTTTCCTTATGCATCCCTGCCTTAGCCGCAGCTACTAACAGAGCGCCTTCGGTTGGATCACCGAAAATGCTGAAGCCCCCGTCCTCCTTGGTGAGCAGAGCATCATTGCACAGGGCTCCTATCTTTAAGAGCAAAGTTAAAGGTGGCTTATCTTGCGGATCCAGGCTCTTTCCTTCCTGGCGAAATTCTCCCTTTGGCTCATAACCTTCGCCGGTTAACTCAATCCACTGACCGCTGACATAAAGACGCCGTGCCGTCATCTCGTTTAGAGTCAGGGTACCTGTCTTATCAGAACAGATGGCAGTAGCTGAACCCAGGGTTTCAACGGCTACCAACTTGCGGATGATGGCATTAC